>Ga0210398_10002720_pt1 | contig 17156 bp, 13 predicted proteins | sample IncBWC4OmetaG_FD_161047 | JGI IMG/M metagenome (GOLD analysis project Ga0210398, IMG submission 161047) | Forest soil microbial communities from Barre Woods Harvard Forest LTER site, Petersham, Massachusetts, United States - Inc-BW-C-4-O | ecosystem: Environmental > Terrestrial > Soil >... | reverse complement strand
TGCAGCGTTGTGACGAACATTGCCCGAAATGGTGACGAGTGCCTCTGAGAGGACGGGATTTTCTCCCGCCAGCGCGTCAAGACGGTCACTCACATGATGGAGCGTCCGAGCTACGTGCAAAATCTCAGTTGAAGGCATGACACACGCACGGCTTTCCGCGAATCGAACGGGAAAGAAACAGCTTCAGGCGGGTTCACCTGGTTTGCTGAACTCGTCTGCTGACCTGGTTGACGAACCTGCTTTGCCGGTCCGGCTTGCAGACAGGACCCCGCGGACCTGAAAGGGATCCGACGGTCCCCGCGATCGTGCGATTTATCTACGCCAGCGAGAGTATCCCCAGCCACCACCACCGAGCAAAAGCACCAGAACAACAATAATCAGAATCGTTTCCATGGCGTACCCCCACTTATCCGAGGCCGGGCCGGTGAACCGTCAACTCACTTCCCACAGCACAACATAGCCGGGCCGGTCTTGATACTTCATCCCGACCGAAACCGCTTACTGCTGGCGATAGGGGCGATGATGATGGTGATGATGATGGTGGTGATGATGGTGACGAACCACAACTACAACCTGCGCTGGCAACGCTATCGGTGCGGCGAAGCTGAACGTGAGTGCGAGCACGAGCAAAATCCTTTTCATAGATGAACGCCTTACCTTCCTCACTCTAAGCGGCCACGACGCCCGTGTCTGAGCAATCCGGCTCAACGGATTTTCATCCGCTTTCTACATCGCCGTGCGCTCCATCGCCCGCCCTCACTTCGCGGCCCCAATGCCGATGTACGGATGTACGCGCAAATTGGAAGGGAACAAATTACGGGCAGTACTGCAGCGATATCTGTTTCGTCGTCTCCGATATGCAACAGGATGCCTCTCGGCCCGCTCGGGCCCGCAACGCGATGGCGGGCAAAACGGAACGGGACCAAGGGTGTTGGTATGCCGAATTGCGACGCTCGAGGCGAGGAAAAACGGGACGCACAATTAGACAGATTCACCAAAGAAACGAAGACACGCTCTGAGGTGGTCCAGCATTCGCTGGAACGCTATTAGGTCACCATTCGTCATAATCAGGACGTTGCTGCGTCTGACAAGGTCAATGTAGTTGGCACGGGCCGCAGCCACCACTTCCACCGCAACAGCTCCCCGAATCTCTTCAGCCTGGGTGAGAGCCAACGCGGATTGTGCATCGGCTAATAAGACTTTGACCGCAGTTTGGTTCCAGTTGTCAATCTGCACAAGAGAACCTCACCCCACTGTCAGTTTTCAGCCATCTGCCTACGGGCCTCTTGGCGCGATTGCGGTGCATCGAGCGACCTCCGGCTTTGGCTGACGCAATAGAGGCGGATTGGGTCGCAGATGTGGTCCAGTTCGGAGAGTAACAGTTGATCCTCCGTTTCCGCGGTTGCCACCGTCGCAAAACATTCGGCGCAGATTGAATCGTACCTGTCATTCGCGTTGTGCCGATGCGGAAAGAGTGGGTGTACCAGGCGAGCCATCGGGTCGTCCCTGCTTTTCCCCAAAAGGAATGTTTGCTCAGAAGATGGCCGTCGCAGTCATGTTAACGACGGCCAAGAGGTGAGATAGTACGACGTCAGTGTACGGACAGGCCGCCGCGCTGACTGTTCAATATTGCTCACAAGTTTGGCTGTGAACGGAGTGTCGCAAACCGCACAGGTATGCTGCTGATTCCATCCCGGCGGGTATCGAATCCCACGATACTAATGCGATGCGGTTGTGGTGTTGACATTCGGGGCAGATGTAATCGAGCATCCGGCTATCAGGCGGCTTTCTTCGCGGCACCGGGATCGGCGATAGTAACGGGCATCGCTCACCCAGAGGCGTAGAAGGCAAGAATCGTCCGATGAACTCGAATCATCGCGCTTCCGCGTTTGTAGTCAATAAAGCCCGATTGCCGGAACCTGTTCATGAAAAAGGAAACGCGGGACCGTGTGGTTCCCACCATTTCCGCCAGCGTTTCTTGATTAATATTCGGAATATCGGCCATGGCTGATCCGTGCCTGTCAAAGTGGGCCAGTAGCGAGAGAATCCTTGCCAGTCTCTTCTCGCCGGGGTTGCAACGGTGGTCAACCAGATGCTGCTGATATCGGAGGTTGCTCGCCAATACATACGCCAGAAAAGTATTTGCTAACTTTACCTCACTTGTCAGAACCGGCAGTATAGCCTTCTTCTCAATTCGCAGGAGGCTACAGTCAGTCATTGCGGTGGCAGACGATGTGCAGGAAGACTGACCCGCTATCGAATCTTCACCAATGAAATCGCCATCGCTCAGAATGTCAAGAGTAGTTTCCTTGCCTGCTTGGGATTTAACCCTGAGTCTTACCATCCCTTTTTGAATGACGAAAAGGGCTTCCGGCGTATCGCCCTGAACAAAGATTCTCTGCCCCTTCTCGAAAAAGACCAGCGACCTGCCGGGACCGACAGTTGAGAGAATCGTCTTCGGGTTAGAAGCAGGCTTTTTCCTTGCCATCGCGCATCAATTGTCAGTCAGAGAGTATCTCATTTAAGCCGCACACAGGTTGAGAACGGATGGCACTGTTCACTACTGCACATAGTTGTTAAGTTTCGTTGGCAGGATTACCTGAATCCCCGCGCTACACGTCTATCGGAGCGGGCGACTGTCTGTGTTCAATAATGAACAACATGGTGCGGCGTTACAGATGGCTTACTTCGCTAAAGCCCCACAAGTAGCACGAATCAGGCGAGCGAAAATGGTCACTACCGCACACACTAGAATATTGACGCGCTGGAGGACTCTGCTGAATTCGGCTTGCGCTCGTCCTCAGATATCGCCGAGAGGGATGGCAAATATTGTTCAATACTGCACATCATGGCTAGAGGGTAGAGTTGAGGTTTCGGTGATCATCCAGTGTTGCGTCAAAGTCGTTTCGGTAGCGTGATTAGGTCGAAGGATTGGGATCAAGACGGCGGGCGCGGAGCATTGGCGGGATCGGGAGGAAGGATAGGCTGGTGGGCTGTGGAAGGGCAAAACCGTTAGAGGCACAACCCACTCTGACTGTCCTTTCCACGGTGCCAGCAGGTACGATTTCGGCCTATGAGAGATGAAACACGCAAAGTCTGTGTGAGCGCCGAATTGATCGAAAATGAGGTCTCCCATGTTCCAGACCCGAATCACCGACGGGCAATCGAAGGGCCGGAGAGAGACCAGCGCGTATCGTTACGACGCTGTCAGGGTGAATCAGGAGACGCTATCGGCTGCGTTCATACTTAGTCTTACTCACCAGCAGAGCCACATTCGAACACCTTCCCCCCATCCATCCAAGCCCAGATGCGACCGTGGAGATATAGATCCTGGTCGATCCATAGACAGTAGCTGTGAATAGCCTGTCCCAGAGGTCCGAGGATAGACGAGACAGAGCCTTGATGAACTTTCAGCACCCAATCCGCGAGTCGTGGGTGTGCCACCGGCAATGCTGGACAGAACCCGCCCTTCGGCAACGGACGCCAAGCTCACTGGGGGGAGAAGCTGGCCGCTTCGGTAGTGGGTCAGGTTAGACTTTTGGGTGTGACGCCTGCGCTGGAGGCAGGGGCTGCTGATCCCTGACCCTGACTCGTCCGAAACGCCCACAGAGGATCGCAGATGTGTGCCCGTTCATGGGCCCGAAGGTCTGCTTCATTCTCAGTCGTCGCCACTGTTTCGAAACATGCTGGGCAAATTGAGTCGTGCGTTCCGTCCCAGTTCTGCCTGTGAGGAAAAGCCATGAACAATGCTTTCATCGCGCCCCCTCTTTCACTTGCTAAAAATTTCGCTAGTTAGGCAGAGTACCAACTGCCGCGTGATGCGACTGTGCAAAATTGCTCACATTCGTCCGGACTGGCCCAAGCTCGGGCCGTCGCTTCACATTGCGATAAGCCTTATCGTCGCGATCCGAACCGCGAAGTGGGCGGCGAGTGCAGGCAAGACGACGAGCGGCAGAGTGCTCGCGCGGCTCATGCGCGCGAACCAGGTGATGTTCCCGCAGAAGAGGGAACCGTGGTACAAACCCGACGGGAAGGATCAGCCGAAATAAAAAGTCGGGCCGCCGGTATCCGTTGTCATCTTTGCCGCGCCTGCATACATTTATTTCCATCCCCACGGAGACCCCCTCTGATGCGACGCTTGGCATTCACGTTATTCATTGCCCTCGCTTGCGCCGCCCCGGCGCTCACCCAATCCTCTTCGCCCGGTCGGCCCACCAGCTCCACCCAAATCACCCTCGGCCACAACGTCGTCGCCCTCAACGGTCCATGGAAATTCCACATCGGCGACTCGCCCCTTGACCCTGTCACCCACGCCCCGCTCTGGGCCAGGCCCTCCTTCGACGACTCCACTTGGGAAACCGTCGACCTCACCCCAAAGAGCGTCGCCTTCGACCCCATCGGTGGAAACCCCGGCTACGTCCCCGGCTGGACCACGCGCGGTCATCCCGCCGTTAGTAGCTACGGGTGGTATCGGATCCGCGTGCACGTCGAGACTCAGCCCGGCGAGGGGCTCTCAGTCGCCGGCCCCAACGACGTCGACGACGCCTACCAACTCTTCGCTAACGGTACCCTCCTCGGCAGCTTCGGCGATTTTTCCGGCGCCTTCCCCGAACCCTACTTCAGCCAACCCATGAAGTTTCCAATCCAGCCGGGGCCACAGGCATCGCCCACTCTCGTTCTCGCCTTCCGCATCTGGCTCACGCCATACGCCGCCGAATTCATCCCCAATGCCGGCGGATTCCATACCGCGCCGCTGCTCGGCAGCACCGCCGCCGTCGCCGCCGTTCACCAGATTCAATGGCTGCAAACGATTCGCGTCTACGGTGGAAAACCCCTCGAAGCGCTCTTGTTCTTTCTTCTTTCCATCGTCGCTTCCAGCCTCATCCTCTTCGACCGTACCGACCGTGTCTATCTCTGGATCGGCGCAGTGTTCTTCCTCACCGCCCTGCTCCAGGTTCTCGTCGTCATTGGCGCCATGACCCAGTTCATCGCCGGAAGGAAGGAGCTACTTTTCGAGGACACTTTCGTCCTCCCACTCCTCCTCTCAGGATGGGTCATGGTCTGGTGGGTCTGGTTTCGCCTCGATCGCCCCGCCTGGCTGCCGAAGGCCGTGGCTGACACCGAGCTTCCGGCAAATATCGGCCGTCTTGTCTCCGGCCTCATACTGCCTGAGCGCCGCGATGATCTGTTCTTCCGTATGACCCTTCCTTGGCATCTCGACTCCTTCTGGTTTGCGTTCCCGAGGGTCTCAACTGCCAACATACCTCCACTTTCAACTGGTCCAGCTTTCCGGTTTTGGGTCACCGCGTGTGCAAAGTGATTCGTGCCGGAGGTGAAGGCTCCGGGAACGATGATCGAGGTCTCGATGCCCCAGCGATTCAGCTCTGCGGCATAGCTGACCGCGAGCGCATCCATGGCTGCCTTCGCCGCGAAGTTTCTCGTTTTCCCAGGGAGTCCCGGTATAAGCCGGGTCAGTCCCATCCGGGAGCCTCACTCCGGCTTGCCGAACGTTTGCTGCTCGTAGACCTTCTGCACGAAATAGAAAGCCTTCTTGTGCGTGCCGTCTTCTGCAATGAGACCTTTACGATTGAAACCGTCCTGCAGGCCGGGAATGTTTCGGGTCGGTGATCGAAAGTCCATCAGGATCCAGGGAGTGAAGCCGCGGACCTGGGGGATCTTCGACAGCATGACAAAGTTGTGCTCGTAGAAGTTGAGCTGCTGCTCCTCGGTCCACCGCTGATCCTTGTCGCCGTGGTTTCCAGCCTTCGCTTCGGCCCCGAATTCGCTCACGATGATGGGCTTTTGCGGCAGTTCGAAGCGGATATTGTCCGCCTGTTCAGGCGCGTAACTGTACCAGCCGATGTACTCGTTCATGCCCACAACGTCGAGCGCCTGGGCGAGCGGATCAGTCAGGATTTTCGTGTCGCCGTCGTTGCGCGGCTGCAGCAGAGCCGCGGTGACCGGACGAGTACTGTCCAACTGGTGGGCCTCGTCAATTAGTTTTTTCAGAAATTCTGTGCGGGTGTCATTGTCGGGGGTCTCATTGGCGACCGACCAGAGGATCACCGAGGCCTTATTGCGATCGCGCCGGATCATCTCCTGCAACATCGCCTGAGCCTTGAGGTAGACGCTGGGCTGGTCGAAGGAGATGTGCTGCCAAAGGGGAATCTCGGACCAGACCATGATGCCGTGGCGGTCTGCCATCCGCGTCATGCGCTCGTCCTGCGGATAGTGGCAAAGCCGGACAAAGTTGGCGTGGAGCTCGGTGAGAAATCCGAAAATTGCCTCGACATCCTGGTCGGTGGCAACGCGTCCGGTACGGTAAGGAGCCTCCGCGTGCTCGTTGACACCGCGCAGAAAGATCGGCTTGCCGTTGAGCAGGATCTTCGTCCCGTCGACCCGAATGTCGCGGAAGCCAACGTCGTCAGTGAGGCGGTCTTTTCCCGCTCCGATCTCGACCTTATAGAGTTTTGGATCGTCCGGCGACCAGAGATTGAGTTTTTGAGCGTGCATGTCGAAGGTGGCCCGCCCATCGGCCCCGGTAACCGCGGTCGCGTCGGCGCTCGCCTCGGGAACACGAATTGTGACCGACACGCCCGACGCCGCGCCCTCGACGTGAACATATCCGGTCAGCTCATTGCTGGTGCCGCGCTTCAGATGGATGTCGTAATCGTCGACAAACTGTTCCGGCACGTCGACCAGGGAGATGTCCCGCGTCAACCCGCCGTAGTTGTACCAGTCGGTATGGATCGACGGGATTCCGTCAACCAGACGCGTATCGTCGACTGCGATCACAACGAAGTTGTTGCCTGGGTGAATTGCCGCTGTGACTTCGCAGTCGAAGGGAGTGAAGCCCCCCTCGTGTTCGCAGATACGCTGCGCATTAACCCAAACCCAGGAGCGGTAATTCGCCGCGCCGATGTGGAGGAAGGTGCGCATCCCTGGCTTCGGCTGATAAGAGAAGTCGCGCTGATACCAAAGGACTCCTTCGTAGTGAAAGAGCTTCGGGTCCTGGGTATTCCAGTCGCCGGGGACCTTCAAAGTCGGAGCCGGGGCAAAATCGTATTCCGGCGAATAGCCGTGGCGCTCACCGGTAATCTGCGCATGCTGGTTGGCGGCATATCCGTCGTCGCGTACTTTCCCCATACCGTCACGGAGCCCCGAACCATCGGCATCAACGAGGTAGTGCCAGTTGCCATCCAGGCTGGTCGCGGGACGGTGGTCCACGTCCACGAGCAACGTGCGCAGCGGTGGCTGTGCGACGGCGACGACCGTGCCCAGTGCGAACAACAGTACGGCGAAAATCTGGCGGTGGAACCTCTTAGGCTGTCCAGGCAGAAATGTCATAATCGATTTCTCTTCTCTTTTCCGGCGGGAGGGAAAACCCTGTACCCCGCCGTTGCGAATGGACCTGCTACTGATATATCATTGGCGACGACTGTGTGGAGCGACTTTTCTGGGCGCGAGCAGCGGAGTCTGACTCTCTGGTGGAAGGGAACAATGCAATGAAGAGACGTGGGATCGCGATGGTCGCAGCTTGCGGTTGGGCCGTTGCTGTCGCTCAGTCCGGAGGGGATAACCCGCTCGCAGCCGCGCGCGTCTTTTCCTACGAGCAGATGCCGGTGAAGACCGCATCGAGTGGCGCCGAAGGCCGCAGCGTTTTCTCCGGCACGCTCGCAACCGGCGAGGCGGTCGGGGTGCATGAAACGATGCAGCCAGTCGGCGCAGTGCCGAACCCGGCGCACCGCATCCAGCACTCGGAGTTGATCGTGGTGCAGCAGGGTAGTCTGGAGTTCGACCACGATGGGAAAGCGGAGCGGGCGACTCCAGGCTCGATCATCTATGTGGCTTTCGGCACGCTGCACGCGGTCAAAAACGTAGGCGACGTCCCGGCAAAATACGTGGTGATCCAGATTGGCGGCGATACGAAGAAGTAGCCGCAACGCAATGCGGCCATCGAACGCTTCCCTTCTCTCTCGTATCTGCTGCTCCCTTTGCATCATGCGACCTGCTCGATTCTTGCCAGCAGCAAGAAGTAGCTCGCGATCCCAACCAGTAGATATGCGGCTGCAACGCCGAAGGCCAAAGCATAGGAATGAGTTGCCGCGACAATATATCCGGTCACGATGGGCGCCGCGATCGCTGAAATTTGATTGGAGAAGCTGACAATCGCGGCAACGGTGCCCACACTGCCGTGCGGGGCGATGATCGAGGGAAGCGACCATCCCACCGGAGCGGCGGCGGAGAGACCGCCGATGGAGATACTGATCCAGATCAGGGCGCGTGTCGCGGTATGCGCATACGCAGCACCGAGAATGCCAAGTCCGAATGTGGTGCCCCCGATGAGAATGATCCTTCGCACCATATTCGAATCGAATCCTCTGCCAATGAGAGTGTCGGCGAGCCAGCCGCCTCCCAGGTCGGTCGCGGTTGCGATCAGCCATGGAACGCCGGTGTAAAGAAAGGAATGAAGCAGATCGATGTGCAGGGCTGCCGACAGATAACTCGGCAGCCAACTAAGCAGGAGATAATAGCAGTAGTTATAAGACCCGAAGCCCAAAGATAAGCCAATGACTTTCCGGCGACTGAGCAGATACCCCAGTGACGCGGGACGCGCAGGCCGGATTCCCTCGTTGGCTCGGTCCGGCGAGTCTGCAATGTACTTGCGCTCCGCGTCGGATAGATGACGGTCCTGGGCAGGATCGCGATATATGCGGAAAAACAGGAAGCAGTACAACAGGCTCACGCAGCCAGTGGCGGCGAAGCTCCACCGCCAGCCAACCTGAAGCAGCATCATGCCGATAAGCGGAACGCCGATTGCCGCAGAAAATCTGGAGGCCGCATCGAAGATTGCGCTCGCGAATCCCCGTTCCTTCGAGGGAAACCACAGGCCGACGGCTTTGGCGTTGGCGGGAAAAGTTGGAGCCTCGCCGATTCCCAGCAACAACCGTGCCGCGAAAAATCCACTAACATTCGGCGTGACGGCCGCGCCGAACGAGGCGAGACTCCAAAGGAACGTACTGGTCCTGCCGATGCGGCGCACACCGAATCGGTCGAGCAGTACCCCGATAGGCAGCTGACATGCCGCATAAGTCCAGCTATAGGCTGCCGAGAGGTAGCCGAAGGTTATGTTGGAAATCCCAAACGCGGTGTACAACGCCACATGAGAGACGGAAAGGTTAACCCGGTCGAAGTAGTTAACCAGAACGCCGAGACCCAGCAACCACGCGATGCGCCACCGCCGTCGGGGCACGCGGCCGTTGGCGCCAGTCGTGGGGCTGCTGCCTTCCATCGAATTGGCGTTTACAGTGACGCTTACCATTCGGCTGGGGTGTATCGCTTCTTTGTGACCAGGAGTGGGAGGAACGTCGTTTCAAAAAGGCTCCCGGCAAAACCTCGGGGCATTTATTTGACCAGAGATAATGCCGGGAGAGGGGGGCAGTTCTAAAACGAGTACCGGACTCCAAGCTGGATCTGTCGGTTTGAGTTTGCAATCGGGGCAGTGATCTTGCCATCGATCGGCGACAGCACGGTGGCCGTCGGAGGACCAAGGTCGACCAGATTGAAGGCGTTGGTCGCTTCTGCCCGCAGTTGCAGCTTCATACTGCGCGGCAGTTGGAAATTTCGATACAGGCCGATGTCGACATCACGATAACCCGGGTCTCGCAAGAAGTTGCGGGAGACGTTGCCGTCAGCGCCACCGGGGCCAATGCCCTGACCCGGGGCATTAGGGACGAAGGCCGCGGTGTTGAACCATTCCGCGGAGGCCGCCGTGCGGCTGCGGTGCGGATCGAGCGTCACCGCCAGGCCCGGCACCAGATTGGGCCGGTCCGTCGTATATCCATCATGATTGTTGTCGGCCCCGGTCTCGATGTTCAGTGGAAGACCGCTGTTGAACGTCAGTACCGGCGCGACCTCCCAGCCGTTCGCCAGTTTCTTCCACAGTCCGCTGTCACCGCGGTAGTAGCTCACCTCCCACATGCCCGAGACGCTCGCCATGTGACGCTGATCGTAATCGGAGGGGCCCCGTTCCTCACCCATGGCATCGAAGTCCTGGGTTACGCTGCTGGGTCCAACCGCGCCGGGGTCGGCGCTGTAGAACGACTTGCTGAACACATAAAAACCGTTGAGCATCAGCCCGCGTGCCATCTGCTTCCTCGCCGTTATCTGCAGCGAGTGATACGACGCCGTCAGCGGAGACTGAAGAAGCCAGGTTGCCCCCAGCGCACCTGGGTCATACGGGCGCCTGCTGTTGATGCTGGCTTGCGATGTCGAGGAGCCGGGGGCGTAGGCAGCATAATTGACGTCTTCTTCGATCGGCAGGTCGTGCGAGAGGGTTCCTACATAAGAGCCGGCAACAGTGACCTGGCCTGGGAGCTGACGTTCGACAGTTAGATTGAACTGGTAAGTGAGCGGCCACTGATAGCTCTCAGAGATGGCTGAGACAGCTGCTGCGGGCAGGAAGTGGGCATTCGTTGGATTGAATGTGTAGGGAAACGGATCTCCGTCGGGGAACGAGGAAGGATCGCCGTAAGGATCGGTCAGAGACGCGATCGAATTGTATTGCTGGCGGATGGAGAAAGGCTGCCCGGTCGCGCTCTGGTTCCATTCGCCGGCGCCCGGGCTTCCGTAGAAAATGCCGGCGCCCGCGCGGATCGCCGTCTTCTCGTCGCCGAAGGGATCCCACGCCAGCCCGACACGGGGAGAGATGTGGTGTTTGCGAACATCAATGATGCCGCGATTGACGTCCTTGTCACCAGGATAGAGGAGCCCCAGAGGCGCGGCCGGAACTACAGTCGACTGCGTTCCCGGAACGAACGTTTGCTCCTGATTATGTTCTTCGACATATGGAGTGGAGAGGTCATACCGGATACCGAGGTTCAGGGTTAGGCGCGGAGTGACACGATAGTCATCCTGCAGGAAGAATCCCGCGTACCAGTCGCTCATCAGCAAGGTATAGGGTGTGTCCTGTTCCATGGTTCCCACTTTCCCCGTGACGAAATCGGCCAGCGCGTTTTTAGTGGAGCCCGGCGTGGAGGTGGCAAAGCTGAAGACGCCGAAGCTCTCTTCGTCGGCTACCTGCGGCTCTTTGTCGAGCGACACCTCTGCTCCGTAAGTGAGCGTGTGGCGGCCCGCGGTGGTGGTTGCCATATCGCGCAGCGAATAAAAATCGTCGCCCAGCACCGGCCCCGCATAGGCCGTGCCCAGCGTGAAGTAACCGGAGACTGCGATGTCGGGAAGAGCGGGAGGACCCTGAATCGTGAAGTTCGATCCGAAGTCCGACAGCGACTTCTGCGGGTTGTTCACGCGGCTGGCCATTACGCGCGTATAGGTAAGCCACGTTTCATTGGTGTTGCTGGGATTGAATACGTGCGTGTCGCTGACGTTGATCGTCTGCTGGTGCGCGGATGTATATTCCGAGTCCCAGGGGAGATTGCCGCCGCCGAACGCATTGGAAGTAGTCTTGATGGAAAAATAGCTGGCCATCAGCTGATCCTTCGCGCTCAACTGGTGGTTCAGCTTGCCGAGGAATTCGTTATTGTCGGTCGGGGTAGTGAAGTAGCCGGTCCACGTGTTATTCGGGCTGTTCGGAAGCGGGATGCTGGGAAGGATATTGACGGCTGTAGGGTCCAGGTCGGCCGGAGGAATCCATCCGGGCACGCCGTTGTAGTCATAGGGCTGGCCGGTGGTGGGATCCACCGGCAGCACGCTGGCTCCAGAGAAGTTTCCCTGACGTTCAGCCGCCGTCGGCACCACCGCGCCGTTGAGGAAGGTGCCGGTGGACTGGCGGAGACCGCCATAGCTGAAGAAGAGAAATGATTTCTGATGCCTGATTGGGCCGCCGAAGGTGCCGCCAAACTGATTCCGGTGGTATGGCGCGTTCAGTGTCGAGTTCCAGGGAGTCGCATTGAGATCCGTGTTGCGCAGAAACTCAAAAAGCGAGCCATGAAACTGATCGGTACCGGAGTGGGTCAGGGCCGTGACGACTGCGCCTGACATTCTGCCGTAGGCCGCGGAGAAATTACTCGTCTCCACGCGAAACTCTTCAATCGCGTCGGGATTCGGCAACTGATTTCCATAGTTGCGATACGACGTCATGTTGATGCCGCCGTCGAGATAGTAGCTGACCGAGGGCACGCCGGCGTCGATGCTTCCGTTCACTACCACATCGGTGGAGGGCAGGCCGCTGACAAAGTTGGGCGAGTTGGAATTCGTCGGACTCGCGCTGTTGGACTGGACTCCGGGCGTGAGCGAAATTTCTGTGTTCGCGTTGCGATTCACCAGCGGCAGGCCGACGATCTCGGTGGGCTCGATGGTTCTGCCTACCTCGCTGGTGCTCGTATTTACGACCGGTGGTGCTCCTGTAACGTTTACGGTTTGTACCTGCGTGCCCAGCGTGAGCACGACGTCGATGTTCAGGGTCTGATCGACGGTCAGCAGGATGCCGCTTTCCGCATACTTCTGGAAGCCTGTCGCTTCGACCGTTAGAACATAGCTTCCCACCGCCAGATTGCCGATTCGGAATTCAGCTGCGCCGTTCACTGTCGCCGTCTGTTTCAGCCCGGTCGCGGTATTCGTAACGGTCACCGTCGCACTCGGCACCAGAGCTCCGGAAGGATCCTTCACCGTCCCCACAAGGGTTGCGGAAATACCCTGACCAAATGCGTCGACCGTCGCCAGAGCGAGGAACAGAACAATCGCCGTCAGCAGAATCCGCTCGGCAACGAACGCTGCGGTCCGGAAGTCTGGTCTCGATCGCGCAGCGCCGGTAGTGTCTGGAACTGCGAATGAATTGCGCAGAACTGGGGTGGCTGAATTGTGCGTCATTAATATGTCTCCATAAATCGGTTCATGATCGGCTTGGCTATGTTCGCCACAGAGCCTCTTTTCGGGCGGAACATCCCGCGGCGGATGCCAATCCGACCACTCATCCTCATCGTGATGGGCGAATAGTTGCTGATCTTTGGTCGGCAGTGAAGCGTGCGCAAAGGGGAGCGGCTGGCGACCCTCAGAGTGAAACCCTCCGGTTGTCGCAACGCGCAGGCAAAAGCTTCCGCTGGTGATCTGACCCGTGCGAGAACGTTAACAATGGCTTCTGCCGTCGCTGCGAACTCTGAACTCAAGCACTGCTCCTGCTGTCTTCTCGTGCACACCTGGTTCGCAGCTGAAGCATCCTGGGGGAACCGCAACCCTATGTCCTGGTGCGGCTCATGCTGTTCGGGTGTGGTCTTTCAAAAGCAAAATAGTGATATATCAATATGCAAACGACTGTCAAATGCATTGTTTGCCGCCCTCGTATGGTGTGACCTTTCCTGCTGATTCCCTTCAGGATGCGCTTACTGGCGCGGCTGATGTCGGCCCAGCAAAGGACGCTGCATTGGCTCCGCCGCCCCAGGTCGGAATCTCCAGTGGGCAGTGGCAATCCCGAGCCGGAGAGATCATGTTAGGATGACGCCTGATATATCACCGTAATAACGGAGCCGCACCCGCCCGTGCCTTTATCGCGGTTTTGCTGAGGAAGTGTTCCCTATGGACCTGAGACAAAGAGTGTGCATGATCACAGGAGGCACCAGCGGAATCGGCGCTGCGACGGCTATGGCGCTGGTCAAGCGCGGAGCCCACGTAGCCGTCGTCGCTCGAACGTTTCGCGGCGAAACGCTGGAGAGTCTGAAAACGCTGGCCAGCGCGGAAGACTCGGAATTCCTCTTCGTTCAGGGCGATCTGGGGAACGCCGACGACTGCCGCAGAAGCGTCGATGTGGTTTGTTCGGTCCTGGGCCACGTCGATGTGCTTGTCCACGCCGCCGGTCATCCCTTCCAGGGAGGGTTATTCGATATTTCGGACGGCGAATGGCTGAGAGCGTTTGATACCCATGTTCACTCCTCCTTTTGGCTCTCGCGCGCCGTCGCCCCGCACATGATTCGGCAGAAATCGGGAGCGATTCTTCTCATTGGCTCCGCGGCGGGTCTGCGCGGCTGCGCGGGCGCCATCGCTTATGGAGTGGCAAAAGGCGCGCTGCCTCAGTTCGCTCGGGCGCTCGCCCGTGAACTGGCAAACGATAACATTCGCGTGAATTGTGTCTCTCCGGGGATCATCCGCACGCCCTTCCAGGACATGCTGACGCCCGAGCAGGTCGAAACCAATATCAGCAGCCGTATCCCTCTTCATCGGGAAGGACAGCCGGAAGACGTGGCCCATGCCATCGTCTGCCTGCTCGAAAATGAGTTCGTCACCGGAGAGAATTTCGTCATCGACGGCGGCATGAGCATGCGCATGGTGTGAGTCGCGGTCGCGTCGATTTCTACGGAATTACGGCGCCCAGCTCTGGGTTGGCGCCGCTTTTATCACTTCCATACATGCGGGATGGCCCCGGCGGGTTTGTGTTGGGTGATCTCCGAATAGACGATACCGAAATCAGTGCTGAGGTCGGAGGGTGTCCAGTCGCGATCCCGTGTGGGAAGCGCGAGGGTCATTTGCGAAGGAGTCTTCCCTCCCTCGACCTGAGATTTAACCGCCTGAAATAAATCCACGAAAAAGTTTTGTTGTCCTTCGAGGATCTCGATGCCGCCCGGATCGCCGTGGCCAGGAAGTACATGAAGAGGCTGCAATTGCTCCGCTTTTTCAAGCACACGCGGCCAGTTCTCGATGTTGGCATCCCACAGTTTGTTGCGCGGCCCGCTCACCGCCGGATCCGTCGAGTGCCCGTTGATGGCCGCGTCGCCCGTACATAAAATTCGTTCCTTTGGCAGCCATACGAAACCGTCGCCGCGCGTGTGCGCCCATCCTAAAAAGTAAAAACGCACCTCGCGCGTGCTGTCTTTCAAGATGAACGGGCTGCTGCGGAACGTCAGCTGCGGCCTCGGAGCGTCCTGAAGATCGAGCGAACGGACATCCTCCCTGATCGCGGCTGTCATTCGCCAGCGCGCAGGTTCGTATCGATCCATCTCGTCGTCAACGCCCTGATAAGCGAACGTCGTCGCGCCTGCATCGGTCCAAACAACGTTGCCGTAAGAGTGGTCGCGATGAGCGTGCGTGTCGAAAACAAAAAGAACGGGCTTAGGAGAAATACGATGGATGTCCCTTACCAACTCGCGGGCCCGGCCCGGATAATTGGCGTCAACGACAATCAGGTAGTCCTTCATCTCGATGACGATGTTGTTGCAATATCCCTTCGCCGAATCCCCGGGAACGAACCAGACGCCGTCCGCGATCTTCTGATACATCAGCTCCTGCGCCCGGGCCGCGGAGCCCATTGCGAGGACGAACAATAACAGAGAGGATAAATGTGTGAGGAAAGATTCGGACACATGTGGCAACGGCCAGGTGCAGCGCGGGGTGTCCATTATGACCCGACTATAGTGGTATGACCACTACCGGGTCAAGATTCTCTCAGAGAGCACATTCGAGTAGAAGGTTATGGCTCGTGTGGTCCGCTCGGTACGCATTCGACGGCACCAGAGGCGGCGACAGCGGATGATCCATTCTGAAGCGGAAGTAGCGAAGCCAAGGAACCTGGGGCCACCCTTTGCCTTGCGATCACGATGGATCGTCCTCGCATTCGCATTTTCGGCCACCGTAATCAACTACCTCGATCGCCAATCTCTGTCGGTGCTCGCTCCGGTGCTGCTGCAACAGTTTCATATCTCCGCTACCGGATACGGCAACGTCATCACTGCTTTCATGCTCGCCTATACGCTGATGAACGGCGTGTCCGGACCGCTCCTGGATCGCTGGGGACTGAAGATCGGATATGCCGCTTCGATCGCGTTGTGGTCGACCGCCGAGCTTCTGCAGATCTTCACGCGCGGCGCTCTCAGCCTAGGAATATTTCGCTTCCTGCTCGGCGCTGGGGAGGCGGGAAATTATCCCGCCGGCGTGAAACTTATCCGCGTATGGTTTCCGCCACCCCAACGTTCGATGGCGTCTGGAATCTTCAATGGAGGAGCCTCGGTGGGTTCCATTCTCGCTCCTCCGCTACTGGCGTTTTCGGCCCTTCTGCTGGGCTGGCGAGCCTGCTTCGTATTGGTCGGGTCGCTTGGATTTATCTGGCTGGCGGCGTGGTTGCTTTTCTATGGACCCCCCTCGCGAAGCGCCGATGCGCATCGCCTTTCCCGCATTCCAGTGCGCGAGTTGATTTGGCATCGCTTCGTCTGGCAATTCACGCTCTCGAAAGTTTTCAGCGATCCGGTCTGGTACTTCTATACGTTCTGGTTTCCGCAATACCTCAAGGCCGCGCGCGGATTCACACTGCAACAGATCGGCCAAAAGGCGACAATTCCCTTTATCACCGGCGGCATCGGGAATCTGGCTGGCGGTTTTCTCTGCCAGCGGCTGCATGCGCTCGGTTGCTCGGCACAGAGGGCGCGCCGCCTCAGCGTGCTGATCTTCTCCGCGATGATGGCCGCCGCCATATGGGCGCCTCGGGTCGAGAGCGCAGCCTCCTCCATCGCACTGATTTCCGTGGCGACCTTCGGATATTGCGGCGCCCTTGCAAACCTTCTTGCCATCCCTGGCGATCTGTTCCCGGAGAATGCCGTCGCGTCGATTTGGGGGCTTGCCAGCATGGGATCGGGCATCGGCGGCATGCTCTTCGGTCAGATGACCGGATTCCTGGTCAGCTACTATTCCTTCCGCCCCGTTTTCCTTGTCTTCGGGATCACACCTCTGTTTGCCGCCACGCTGGTGTGGTTCCTCCCCCACAATGACCATTCGCTGACTCCACCCATTCCCTCCTGAGAACCCGCATACAATTGACAATCTTGTCTTGTCTGATATATCACTATGGTGCGCCGACCGGCGGAGCCTCTTCGCACTCATTCGCCGGCATCCCCATGGCTCTTTAGGACCACAATATGCTGAGCTCATCCCGTCGTGACTTCCTGCGCAACTTAGCCACAGCCGGCGCCCTCGCCAGTGTCTCCTCATTCGCCCGCGGTGCTTCGAATGCTCTCGGAGCCACGCCCGGCGCGGCTCCCCGCGGCGTCACACCCGAACTAAGGATCGGTTACTCCGCGATTGCGTGGAACGATCAGGATGTCCAGGCCATCAACGATCTGTCGGCTCTCGGCTTCCCGGGAATCCAGCTACGCGCTAACGCCGTCACGGATTTTCCCGACCCTCATGCGCTCCGAGACCTGCTTGCGCAGCGCCATCTG
>Ga0210398_10002718_pt1 | contig 17160 bp, 20 predicted proteins | sample IncBWC4OmetaG_FD_161047 | JGI IMG/M metagenome (GOLD analysis project Ga0210398, IMG submission 161047) | Forest soil microbial communities from Barre Woods Harvard Forest LTER site, Petersham, Massachusetts, United States - Inc-BW-C-4-O | ecosystem: Environmental > Terrestrial > Soil >... | reverse complement strand
GGTTCGGTAGTCGTAGAAGAGATCGCTTTGAATATCGGCCTGGCCTGGCTGGTTGAGAAAATAAAATTCATCCGTCCAGAGATCCGGGTCGTGGCGTTCTACGTTGGGATCGTTGCCCGCATGGCGCGCCTTGGTGGTTTCAAGCGACAGGAGATTTTCGCGAAGGGCACTTTCATAGGCTGCGCGATCGGCCCAAAAAACGCGACGCGTTTTCCAATTCTCGCCGAGGCCTGTATCGTGCGCGACCGCGTCCTGGACGATGAGAGCCTGCGCCCGTTCTGGATGTGCCAATATCATGCGAAACCCCACCGGACCGCCGTAGTCCTGCATATAAAGCGCGTAGTGCGAGAGTCCGAGCGCTTCGGTGAAGTGGTCCATGATCTCGGCGATGTGATCGAAGGTATACGTAAATTTTTTCGGGTCCGGCCAGTCGCTGTGTCCGAAGCCGGGGTAATCGGGCGCAACGAGATGAAAGCTATCGGAGAGCCGGGCGAAAAGAGGCTCGAACATCCGCGAGGAAGACGGGAGTCCGTGCAAAAGTAGAAGCGTTGGAGCGTCTTTCGGGCCCGCCTCTCTGTAAAAGATGGAGAGCCCATCAATCTGCATCGTGCGATACAAAGTCGGGTGTTCCATTCGGCGGTCCTTTCTTTGGGTTTGAGTCGCCAGCTGAATCGGGGTCGCACCTGCCAGGTCGTCCTTGGAGATCGCGCGTCCGCTGGACCAATGATGCCCAAGTCGGCAGCCGCAATAGTTATGGCCGAACCGGCAAAGAAGGTACTGAGAAGAAAGCGGCGAGCATGGTTGATCTCTTCGGGCATTCTATTTCGCTCCAATCGAATTCACACGCGATCCGAACATCGCCGGCCGCTTCCAAGAGACCGGCATCGATTTGCTTCAGTCAATCACCTTAGTAACTTGCCGGCGAGCCAGTAATCAACACTGAATTTTCCCGGACCAGCGCAGAGCAGCCAGATGAAAAAGATCACGTACAGGACTTCCGGAAGATAGAGGAAATCGTCAAGCCAGTTAACAGGCGACAGTCCTTTAGGAATGGTGGAAACCGCGCTGGTGATGATGGCGACAATCATATCGATTATCAAAGCCACGCTGGCCGGGCTCGAAAGAAATCCTACCGTCACCAAGGATCCGCAAACGAACTCGACACCCGCCACGAAATAAGCCGTCTGGCGGGGAAACGGAATTTTGGCCTTAACGAGCGTGTCGTAAACGGGTTTCGTGCCGGCGGCGACAAACAATTTGTTTGCCCCGGATATGGCAAGAAGAGCCCAATCGAAACGCGTACCAGCAGGATGGCATATTGTTCCACATCCCTGCTACCTAGCAGCGCAAACTGGATCAACTGTTTCCAATCCATCTCTTGCCCCTCCATCCGAGAATGTCTCACGCATCGAGATTATGTGTCCATCCGTTCGACCCATTGAGCGCGCGATGCGGGAGCCACGAATGGATCCGCAAAGTACTGTGTTTCCCGCGCAACCTTGTCGCCCCTGAACTCCATGATGCTCACGGCGCAGGACGGCTTGCCGTCATAGGTCAGGATAAGTTCCGTGACCCAGAGATCACCACCGCCAATGATTCGCCTGATCGAAAACCGCTTCTTGTTGGGCTGACTCGCGCGTTGGCCTTGTATGTTGCGCCGGCCGCGGGTTCGCTCGCCTGACTGCGGGTATTCAAGCACCGCGTCGTCGTGATAGATGAGGTGCTCCGTTTCAAAATCGTTGGCATCGGACGCCGCCCAATGCTGATTCAGTCCCGCGCGGATCTCGTGATCTCGGGCTCCAGAAGACTGCTCGTTCTTTTGTTGATCGTTCATCTTGAGCCACGCGGATCGTCTTTCGCGCTGAGGTATTCCAGTCCCAGCGGCCCCATCGCGGTCACTTGCGTGACGTATTCGCTGGATTTCGCCCAGTGGAAGTGGGGCGTGTAGCCGGGGAGAATGATCACGGCGCCGGGCGGATAGGCTTCCAACTTACTCGCATCGAATTCATCACCGAGTCCGATATAAAAGACGCCGGAAATCACGGTGTAGACTCGGTCCTCCGGGTGCTTGTGAGGCATCAGCTTCTCGCCACGGGACACTTTGACCCGGATAGTGTAAGGGCCGGGCTCCGAGGGCTGCCCGACGACGACGGCAAGCCGTATGGAGGGTGGGAACGCCGGGAATGGTTTCCAATCAATATCTTCGGACAGGATGGCTTTGAATACTTCCTGTCTAGGTTGGTGACTACGGACGCCGCTTTGCGCGGCAGGCTTTACCGCGCTGGCTTTTTAAGACATAGAAACCTCCTTTCGTGCAGAAAATGTAAAACATGAATGCAGACTTTCGAGACAGGTCCGCCAGTGATGCCGCGATGTCAGTGCGAGTGACTGATCAAGGCAAAGATTGGCAGAAGCGCGACGATGAAGCGCAGGGTTGGCATCCTAGCCGCGCAGAGCGTTAACCGTACGTGAGATCGGTGCTCCGTCCGACCTCGATAATGTAACCGTCAGGATCGCGGATGTAGCAGCGAATCTCGCCCTACTTGGGGATCGGCTCCGTGATGAACTTGGCTCCTCGACTTTTCCACAATTCATAGCACACTCGAATATCCGCAACACGGAAATTCAGGAAGCTGCTGACCTTATCCGGGTCGGCGGGGACGCTGAGCGTCACCGACGGCTTGTCCGGGGTGGGCCGCCTCCGACGTTGACGATCTGCCGAGTATTCGCGATCTGAATGTGCCCAGACGCAGCCTTGCTGTCGCTTCTGCTGAGAATGCCGCCGCCGAAGACCTTCTCATAAAAATCAGCCGATCGGTCGATGTTGGCGACGGTGATGAAATGTGTGACGGTAAACCCGTCGCGCGGGGGCATCTCATAGCTTTTTTGTTCGATTCGTACGCTGATCATTGACGACTCCAAATCCGATGAACAGTGCTCATCTGGGCGGGTGGCCCACACTTGCCTGATTTTCGGGCGGCATCAGCGGAAAACCGCCGAACGTAGTTTTCATCGATATTTACGCCCTCCTAGTGTCGTCCTTTTCTCAATTAGCTCGTTCTGGGCGTCCCCGATTCTTATGCCGCTGAAACCGACTTCTTCTTCCCATCGAGTGCCAGCAGAAGAAGTTTCAGAAGCGCTTCGTCCGAAAACGGGTTCTGACCTGAGATCAACTCGCGATCTTGAAGGACGTAGCTCTTCCATGGAGCGACCACACTTACGTCACCGCCCGCCGTACGCAAGGCGAAGTCCGGGTAGAAGAGAACCTTGCCACCAATCTCAAGCGGCTCCCGCTGCTGCTCTTCCGCCGTCGAAAAGATGGTCATCTTATATCCAGAATAGATCCAGCCTTGAGCCTTTGCGTGTGCTCCAGCCGCATCGCCCGCCGACAGGGCGGCGACCACCTCCGTCGAATTCGGAAGCGCCGCGAGAAGTGAAATCGGGCCATGGCAGAGCACTGCCGTAGGCTTGGATGTTTTATGAAAGTGTCTCAGCACGGTGCCCGCGTCGGGATCATCGAGCAGGTCCATCATCGGGCCATGGCCGCCGGGGACGAAAACAGCGTCATATTGATCCAGGCCCGATGAGATGACATCCGAGATACGAGTTGGATTTTTGAGCCCAGTCAGGGTGTCGCGGAATTTTAGATAGTCCTGAAGCTTAGCCTCATCCCCACCGAAGAACTGGGGTATAGCTGAATTGACATCCATTTGCGGCGTGTTGCCTTTGGGGTTGGCGAAGGTGATTTCGTAGCCCTCCTTCATCAGGGCGCGAACCGGAACCGTTAGCTCGTTGAGATAGTAGCCAGCGCCAGCATATACCTTACCGTCTTTCAAGGGCAAACCGCGACCGCTCGAAACTAACACTAAGACTTTTCCTTTTGTTGTCATTTTGTTCTCCTCTTTGAAATCGAATTCTGTTCTCCTGAATATATGAGCTAGCTCCTCCTTCCGACTGCGCAAGGACGGGTCACCGCGGTTGATGTGAGTTATGCCCCGGGGAATCCGAACATCAACCACGACTGATTGGCTACCCAATCCGGATATAGCGCCGTCATCTGATCGAACAGCTCCTGGTCGGATGTCGCGGTTTTCTGCAGCCGATCGAAGTCCTGCAGGTAACGCTTGGTGTCCTGGATCGTCGAGGGAGAGTCGGGCGCGCCAGGCTTCTTGTGACCGGCGACAACCATCGCCGGGTTCAGCGCCGCTAACCGGTCTAGCACCGCGATCCAATTCTTTCGGCTATCGGGCGTGGTGTCGCCGACGTACATGCGGCACTGGTTGTACACAACGTCGCCGGCGACGATCAGGCTGATCGATGGAACGTATAGAGACGTCGTATCGGCACTATCGGTGTGGCCCTGCTCGATGATGCGCAATTCGTGGCCCTCGAGAGTGAACGTGCTCTGCTCATAGGGCTCAGGTGCAACCAACTTAGTGGCCACTTGCCCAGGAAACAACCGGCGGGCTAGCCGCTCTACCGGAGGAGTCAGATACATCTGCATGGCGTTCACCGTCTTGGGCGTTGCTATCGCCCGAGCACCCGGGAAGCGGTCGAGCAGAATGCCCAAACCGTAGAAGTGGTCGAAATGGGCGTGCGTTATATAGATGGTCTCCAAGTTGCGGTTGTGCAGAACAATCCAATCCGCGAGAGCCTCGGCCTCAGCCACCGTCGTCATTGCGTCTACCAGCACCGCGTTGTACTCGCCGAAGATTAAAGTCGAGGTGGTCGGATCAAAGCCGAACGGTTCGCCGAAGGGCTTTGGCCGCTCGCCGACCATGGCCTTTCCCGGTGCGGTAAAAATGTTCACACTCAGCGTGGTCTCTTTCAGTCCATTTGTGCCACCCATCTGGTAGTCCTTTCGATGTCAGAGCGTGATCGTTCAAGGCAAAGATTGGCAGAAGCGCGACGACGAGGCGCAGAGGCGACATCCTGTCCGCGCCGAGCGCTAACCGTATTTGAGAGACGTGCTTTGTCCGACCTCGATGATGTACCCGTCGGGGTCGCGGATGTAGCAGCGAATCTCGCCGTACTTGGGAATCGGCGGCGTGAGGAACTCGGCTCCACGGCTTTTCCACAATTCGTAGCACGCTTGAATATCCGCAACGCGGAAATTCATAAAGCTGTTGATGTGATTCGGGTCGGGCACGCTGAGCGTTACCGTGGGCTTGTCCGGGGTCGGCCCGCCCCCGACATTCAGAATCATCCAGATATTCGCAAGCTGAAGGTAGGGAGGCGCGTTGCCGTCACCCATGGTCAGAATGCGAGCACCGAAGACCTTTTCGTAGTAGCGAGCCGATCGCTCGACATCGGCGACGGTGAGAAAATGCGCGACGGTGATCCCTTCGCGCGGGGGCATCTCATAGCTCTTCTGTTCGATTTGTGCACTGCTCATTGACGGCCCCTCTCAACTGGGAATCCCATTCTGCTCCCGGATGGGCACCCTTGTATACCCAAGAGCCCTTCCGAGCAAAACAAGTTGTGCGTTGGGTAGTGGTCAGTTTGGATTTTTGAACGATTGTGTCACGAACCAAAAAAATCCAAACTGACCCACTACCGTGCGTAGCAGCCCGGAGAGGACCACCCGCGGCGTCGCTAGACTCCCGGAACATACGCGTGTGGTATCATCCCCCGGCGGTCATCTTAAGACGCGATTCCAACCCGAGCCACTCGACCTTAGAAAGCTTTCCTTGTGAAGGAGAACACACCATGTCTGAACTCGTGACGAAATCTGTGTCGCAAGAACAACCAGGACAGAAGATAGAAACACGCACCGCCGCGCAACGTGTCGCCAGCTTCACCGTTGTTGTGACCGCCGTCGCAGTGCTCGTCGTCCTCGTCGCTACGGCCGTTTACGCACAGGACAAATACTCGCTGAAATCGCCGAGTGGAATCGCGTTCTCCGACTTCAAGGGATACGAGGATTGGTCGGTGGTCTCTTCCGCCCGGACCGACGAAGTGCTCAAAGTGATCGTCGCCAATCCAACCATGATCAACGCATACAAGGCCGGGATTCCGGGCAACGGCCAGCCTTTCCCGGAGGGCTCCAAGATCGCGAAGCTCCAGTGGAAGCCCAAGAAGAGCACAGAGGCTCCCTTCGTCGTGGATGTGCCGGACGTCTTTTCCCAGGCTTTCTTCATGGAAAAGGACAGCAAGAGATTTCCGAAGAGCGGCGGATGGGGATACGCAGTGCTCAACTACGAGGTCGCATCAGACAAGTTCACGGCCGATCCCAAAAGCCCCTCGGACTGCGGATACGCATGCCATACGCCCGTAAAGGCGAAGGACTACATCTTTCACCCTTACCAGAAACGTTGAACCGCGCCTGCCCTGACATTAAAAACTCCACGCAAAGGATGTCCAAGTGCGAGGCCTTATATTTTGGCACCTGGCGGTTACGCGTAACGCCCGAGTTCCTCCTCGGCACGTAGCCGATCTGCGACGTCATGGCCATCTTGCCGGCCACGTGACTCGTACAGATGGAACGCGAGTTGGGCAATCTCGTCGTGGGTAGGGGCGCGTCGACCGCCGGTGTTGGGTCCCATCCCCCACTCTCCCGCGGCGTGCGAAGTGACGAAATGAGATGCTTCTGTCACAACTCCCTTCTCTATTCTCCCAACTTCAACGACTAATCCTGTAGGCACCTCGCTGATGCGAGGCTTGTTATCTGCCATGGTCTCAGGCTCCTTTCGCCGCAGCCGCCGCACCGCTATGTCGCAGGGCGTTGAACGTGGCAATCCCGGCGCAGAGCAGAGGCGCTGCCTCGAAAGATAACGCCAGAGGCACGGAAACGAAACAATTGGACAATGGTATTGGGGATACTTTGGTATTAGATGGTGCAACGACTGGCCGGCAACCACAAAGAGCCCAGTGGAGTAATTCGACCGTCTCTGCGAGTTAGGAAACCGCAAAAGAATAAGGACCGCGGTCCTTACGGCTGATTCCTATGGGGTGGTTTTCCAAACCGCCGCCGAATAGAGCAATTTTCACGGGATGAAATCTCACTACCGGATGCCGACGCACTCAGGATGATCGTTTGCAACACTCTTGCGTGCAGACGCTCGAGTAGACCTTGCCGCTAGCGGCCTCTCACCGTCGAACTGCACTGACAAGACAAAGAGAAAACCGGTTTGCCAGGTTTGCCAATTAAGGGGCCCGTGAAAATAGCTAAGTGATTGTGGCGCCTTGCCTTAGCTTATTTTCCCCACTGTTCGCAACGAGGAGGCCGGGGGTTCGAATCCCCTCTCGTCCACCAACCTCCAAATTCCTGCTTTCAATAGCTTACAGCACATTCGCGCTATCCTTCGAACAACGCGTAGTAGCCCAGGTAGCCCAACTGAGCCTGGAATTTGGAATCCCGTGCCCTACCTTATCGTGATCGTGGATTATATGGATTACAGGAGCCCCTTGACAGAAGTACTACTCTGTCGTAGTACAACAGTGTGTTAGAGTTCATAGAGTTTGCGGCGTTTACGAAGCGCTTAATGTCTCTCGCGAAAGAACGTGCTGATGACGTATTGTTGGAGATTCAGAACGACCTGCTTGAAAACCCGAAGCGCGGTCCCGTGATAGAAGGCACTTCGGGTGTGCAGAAGTCTCGGGCCGCCGACCCTACTAGAGGCAAAGGAAAGAGCGGCGGATTTCGGTACATGTACTATTACATCGAGCGAGATGGGCAGATTTTTCTGTTGATGGTGTTTAACAAAGATGAGCAGGACAACCTGACCAAACAACAGAAGAATATATTATCTAATCTCATTCGTGAACTGAGGGAGGAAGGGCAATGAACAACAAACTATTCAACGAAATGATCTCCGGGTTTGTTGAGGCTAAGAAGTATCGTGCAGGAAAAAAGGTCAAAATGCACGTGTCGCGTGTGGCTTTTGAGCCCGTCTCAATGAAACCTGCTGAAATTCGCCGCGTCAGAACTCGTCTGAGATTTAGCCAGCCGGAATTTGCAGAATTTCTTTGTATTCGCGTCGGAACTCTCCGAAGCTGGGAACAGGGCTCCCGCAAACCACAGAGTTCGGCACTCCGACTATTAGCCATTGCGAAAGAAAAGCCGGCGTTACTCCTAAAAAGACGCGCCTAATAACCGAACCGTGGCGATTCCGGCCATCGTGGCCGGGACATCTCTCGCGCTCCTGGGGACAACTCCGTCCCCATTCTATTCCGTTGTGCTTTTATGTTTATTAGCTGCGGGCATTTACAGCTCCTTCGGCCCTTTCTGGGCATTGCCCAGCGAGTTTCTAACGTGTAGCTGGCGAATTGTTGTTTTGCCCATATTTCCTTAGGATTTACCTTCCTGCTACGATTTTGCGATGAGCAATCTGGTCATTCTTCTTATCCATTTCCTTGGTGCCCTGGCCCGCTTGCTAGGTCCTGGCGGCGTCCGTTCCATAGTTGCGGAGTCCCTTATCCTCAAGCACCAACTCTTGATCGTGGCTCGCTCACGGCAACGATTGCCGAATTTATGCACGTCCGACCGCATCCTCGCCGGCTTAATGGCACTCTTGGTACGTCCCACTCGCCTGCTCCGTTCCGCAATCGTTCTGAAGCCTTCGACACTGCTTTGCCTTCACAAAGCCTTGAGCAAGCAAAAGCACCGCGTGCTGTTCTCCCCGAACCGCCGACGGAAGCCCGGCCCGAAAGGACCGAGCGCAGAACTCATCCGTGCGGTCGTCGAAATGAAGCAGCGCAATCCCAACTGGGGCTGTCCGCGAATCGCACAACAGATGGCCTTGGCGTTCCACATCCAAATCGACAAAGACGTGGTTCGAAGGATTCTCGGCCATCACTACCGGCCGGGACGGCCCTCCGGTGGTCCCTCCTGGCTGACTTTCCTGGGCCACATGAAAGACAGCCTCTGGAGCATGGATCTGTTCAAGGGCGAGTCGGCAACGATGCGGACGCACTGGGTCCTGGTCGTCATGGATCAATATTCGCACCGGATCATTGGTTTCGGCATCCATGCGGGATCCGTCGATGGTGTCGCCCTCTGCCGGATGTTCAACCGTACCATTCGAGGACAACTCCGGTTGTCGAAGTACCTGAGCTCCGGCAACGATCCACTTTATCGGTTCCACCAACGGCAAGGCAATCTGCGTGTACTGGAGTTGACGGAAATCAAGTCCATACCCTACGTTCCCCTGTCCCATCCATTCGTGGAACGGCTAATCGGCACCCTTCGCCGAGAGTATTTGGATCGCCTGTTGTTCTGGACCACGTCAGATCTCGAAAAGAAGCTGCTCGATTTCAGGACCTACTTCAACAACCATCGCGCGCATACCTCGCGGGAAGGGCGAACACCCGATACACCGATGTCGCGACCAATCGCAAATCTCCGCTCGTTCGGATGGCAGCCCCACTGTCGATCGTTATTTCAGACCCCAATGGCTGGCTAACTTTCAAATATTCGAGCTCACTGTGGTATCCGGTCAGGCGCCGCAAAAACCTGGAATGAAATTATGCGGTGTTTGCGCTCTTGGTTGCGGTGCGTTTCGCAGCTCCGATCGTTTCACTGTCACCAGGTCCGTTCAAAAAGGGAGGGGCATCTCCCTTTCGCCGCGCGATTTGCCGGTGATATCCGCCCTCGTATCAATTCGCGAGAAACAAGCATTTTGATCGGCTTGTTCGTGACTTTAGCGACGGCTTCCGGGATGTCTGCCATAGCTGGCCGGCGCGTCGAACACTATGACGCCCACGTCGGTCACAAGGAACGCCGATTGCCAACCGTTATCAGAAAGCGCGTAAACACCGTTTCCGAAATCCTTCATCCCGTATCCGACTGCAGGATCGATGTTCCAGTATTTCGCCCTGACCGCAGGCAGCGCAGGAACGTGTTCGCGCAACGCTTCCGGTGAATTGGTTCCCGCGAATGACGAAGGTTGTTTGGAGGCAGGATGCGACTCCTGGGCGAATGAGACTTGACTATTCAGCGCGACAGCGCATGAACGGAAGTGCCGGATTTCTCATTTCAGGTTCTCCTTGTGTGACGCCGAGCGCACACTAAGGGAACGGCCGGACTCGCACTAGATGGCAAAGCCGGAAATTAGATTTCCATATTTGGAATAATTTCGATGACGGAGGCGAAGCAAGGGTCAGCGGATGCCGAACTAAAAATTCCTAAACCACATCGTTCTTTGGAACGTCTTCTTCGCCATCATTTGCATTCCCACTGCCGGCAAACTGATCGGCGTCGTGGGAATTCCTGTCTCGATTTCCATCTACTACTTTCCTTTTGTGTATATTTTTGCCGATATCCTAACCGAAGTTTATGGGTATGCAATCGCGCGACGCGTCTTGTGGTACTGCATCTTCGCGCAACTCTTGGCGATCGCAATTTTCGAATTTGTGATTTTCTATCCGCCCTCCGCGGTTATGACAAACAATCACTCGTACGCTGCTATCCGAAGCCCCCCGATTGGTTTTATTTGGCACTCTCGCGACGTTCGCTGGCGACATCGCCAACAATTATGTCCTGGCAAAAATGAAGGTGTGGACTAACGGACGTTATATGCCGGCGCGTTTCGTGACCTCGACCCTATGCGGACAAATGGTGAATACTGCGTCTTCTACATTTTCGGCCTGTGGAGGATGATACCGCCAAGCGTCTTAACAAAAAGCATTGTCGTCGCAAGCGTTACAAAAGTCAGTGTAGAGCTTCTCTTGGTGCCGGTAACACTCAAACTATCCTTGTGGCTCAAAAGAATCGAAAACGTCGACTACTCTGACAAAACAACAAATTTCAATCCGCTGAAATTCTAGCGCGTGTCTCCGCGTGCTCCCCTCCGGGAATTACAAAACCGTGTCCTAGCGATTTTGCGATGCGTCTGCCGGTCTTAGCGCCGCGGCTCCGAAATTCACGCTGAATCGTTTGCACCAAATGGACACTGCGCGGTATTTCGCTAAGTCCAGGTCGCTGCCGAGCGTGTAATTTTGGTCGCCGATATTTCCTTTGATCACTCCCAGGTCAACGAAACCGGCCTTTTGCACCGTTGCTGCGTCCTTGGCATCGTCGGCGGCGACCATGTAGACATGAACATCGGGGCCGTTTGACGTGCTGAAGCTCGTAAAACGAAGAACACGCGCCCCATCTCCCATTTGGTAGATGGTTGCCGTACCTTCGGTCGGGTGCAAAATGCTGTAGAACCGTCCGGACTCGAGAGGCTGCGTCGACGAGGCGCCAGGTGCGGTCGGCATTGCTTCGTTGACATTTCGATTTACCACAAGCCGCTCTGGCCGAAATGCATACCATCCGACCAAAACCGCGACCGCGGCAATGGGAATTGCAACTTTTATCCACTTCTTCATTTTCTTTATCTCCTCGAGTTTAGGTACCTGGCCTGATTCCTTTCAAAAAATGCAGCACCAGGAAATCGGCAATTGTTCTCTCAGGCAGAAAGAAACTGTTTAAGGAGAACCGCGGTTTGGTCAGGGTTTTCTTCCGGGAAAAAGTGGCCACCCTTCATTGGCTGTCCTTGCGCCCGTGGCGCCCATTGCCGCCAAATGCCGAGCGGACCACCGTCTTTTGCATAGAAGGTGTCGAGCGGACCACCCTCGGCCCAGAGATGCAGCATTGGGCACTCGATTCGCTTGGATGCTTCCTTGTCGGCGCGATCGTGTTCGACATCAATCGTTGCCGCGGCGCGATATTCCTCGCAGATTCCATGAACGCGAGCGGGATCGCGATACGTCGAGACATATTCGTCGAGAATCTCTGTTCCGAAGGAACCGTGTCCGAAGGGGTTATCGAAAACCGCCTTCGGGGCGCCGAGTAGATAGCTCTCGGGCAGCGGCTCTTTCTGAGAAAGCAGAATCCACGGCCAGTAGGTTTGCGCGAAGCGCGCGTCGGACCGGCTCCACGCTTCGAGAATCGGAATCACATCGAAAACGGCGAGACGCTCCACCTTCTCAGGATGATCCAAAGCCAACCGGTAGGAGACGCGTCCGCCCCGGTCGTGGCCGACTAGCGTGAAGGTCCGAAAACCGAGCTTATCCATTACCTCCACTAGTTCCTTCGCCATTGCACGCTTTGAATAGGGAAAGTGGTCGTCCGTTGAAGAGGGTATCCCGCTGCGTCCGTAGGCCGGCAAATCCGCGCAGATCACGGTGTGGCTCTCAGCGAGCTTCGGCGCGAGGAATCGCCACATCAGGCTGGTGCGGGGAAAGCCATGCACCAGCAGAATGGCCGGTCCCTTTCCATAGTGACGCAGGAATATGGTGTTGCCCGAAACCTCGGCCTGAGAAGTCTCAAACGAAATTTGGGAAGTCGAACTCGCTCCTGCTTGCGCCGTGCCTTGTCCCCTCGCAAAATCAGTGAAAATGCCTTCCGAAAGGACACCTAGAGATGCACCGGCGAGAGCACTAAGAAAGCTGCGGCGTTCCAACATTTCCTCCTCGCTCCGACTCCTGGTTGCGATTTCCATTCATCTCTCCAAGGCAGGGAACTAAATTCCCCGCCCCGGACGACAGATTCTCGGCACGAGCCTTCGATCAGAAATTCGGTTCGCAGGCGAAGCGATTATTGCGAAAGAGTCTTTTGCGCCGCCTCTACAATCACGTCGACCACCATCGCTGGCGCCGAGTACATGGGTGTATGGTCCACAGGATGTGGCCTCGCCGTTGCACCCATCCGATCGGCCATAAAGCGCTGCGTCTTCGGGTTGATCATGCGATCTTCTTCGGCGACCAAGTACCATGACGGTTTTGATTTCCATAGTGGCGTGGGCGCTGGTTCTTGAATGCACTGAACCGAAATCGGCCGTTGCACGGAGGCCGCGATCTTTGCCTGAACGGGGGACGCCTTTTGTGCGAGCGCCCGGCGAAATGCGTCCTCGGGCATCCATACAAGGCCGTGGGAATCCGGAACCATCTTCGGTGCTTCCGGACTCGGTGTATCGCGATAGAAGACCTTCGCGACCGTCTCGCCTTCGTCCGGCGCCAGCGCCGCAACGTAGACTAGCGACTTGACACGCTCTTCCTTCACCGCGGCGATGACGGCGCCGGAGTAGGCATGTCCTACCAGAACCACTGGGCCGCTGGTCCGTTCCAGTGCCCAACTCAAAGCGGCCGCGTCGTTGGTTAAGGACGTGAGCGGAATCGGCGCGCAGATCACTTTGAGGCCGCGTCGCTCGAGAGGGAGAACAATGTTGCCCCAACAATAGCCGTCAGCCCACGCCGCATGTACCAAAACGATTGTCGAGTTCTCTGGAAATTCGCTTTTCTTGGTAGCGCGGTCAGGCAAGCTTGCGGCGGCGTTTTGCGCTCGCGCAAGCCCCGTCAAAGAGCCTTCGAGGACCACGCCTAGCGATGCGGCTGTAAGCGCTCTCAGAAAGCCACGACGTTCCATACCTTCCTCCTCGTTCCAATTTGCCTCTTGCTTGTAAAATGAGCAGACAACAAGCACCCTTTTCACCATTCGGGCCAAATACGCGTCGAGCAATGAAGACAGAGATTCATCGAAGAACGCCGGTTACTCCGCTCTAGCGTCTGATGCCATTCATCTCGAGGAAGTCCTTCATGGCGGAAGCAATTTCTACGACGTGGGTCTCGATTGCGAAATGTCCGGTGTCAAGGAACTGAATCTGCGCGCCTGGTAAGTCCTTCCGAAAGGCTTCCGCTCCTGCGGGAACGAAGAAAGGATCATTCTTGCCCCAGATCGCGAGCAGAGGTGGATTGGACTTACGAAAATATTCCTGGAATGTCGGATAGAGCTTTACGTTCGAGGCGTAATCCAGAAATAAGTCGAGCTGGATTTCTTTGTTCCCAGGTCGTTCGAGCAGAGCCGTATCTAATGTGTACGACTCTGGCGGAACCATCTCAGGATTTGCTACGCCGTCGGTGTACTGCCAGCGCGTTCCGCCCGCAGTCAAAACACTTTGGCGAAGTATGTCCCGATTTTGTGCCGTGGGTGATGCCCAGTACTTTCGGATCGGGCCCCAAGCTTCGCCAAGCCCTTCTTCGTAAGCGTTCCCATTCTGGGAAACAATCGCTGTGACTCGTTCTGGATGGGCCATCGCCAGCCGGAAGCCGGTTGGCGCGCCATAATCAAACACGTAGATTGCGTAGCGATCGATCTTGAGTGCCTGCGTGAAGGCGTCAATCGTGAGTGCCAATCGATCGAAGGAGTACGGATATTTTCGTTCAGGCGGCACTTCTGTGAATCCGAAACCTGGGAGGTCTGGCGCGATCACGCGGTAGTCATTAGCCAGGCGGGGAATAAGTTCGCGGAACATGAACGACGAGGTGGGGAATCCGTGCAGTAAGAGGACTACGGGCGCGTTTGCTTCGCCGGCCGTGCGATAAAACACCTGCACGCCATCGGCTTCGACCTTATGGACGGATGAAAGAGGCACGCTAAATTCGCCAGCGCCCAACGCCGTTGCGCGTTTTGTGGTTGTTCTCGAAGTGGCATCACTCATAAAGTTCTTCCCTTAACTGTCTTTCTCTAGTGCAGGTGGGATACCAAAGGGGCAGAATTCTCTCAAAGGAAGAAAATTGAGTGCAAGACATTCTGCCGATTGAGGTTTGTAAGGAAGGCGCTCGGGAAATCTCAGACCGTACCTGACAAATCGGTGACGGATATCCGTCACCGACGGGTTTCCGTCGGATTCACTGCTACCGCTGGTAGGTAGTTTGCTATGGAGGCTTGCAGATTCAGTCGTCGCCACCCGTACCGGCGACGCTGCGTTTCTGCGGCACTTCAGCAGACCGGCGAATCCCAAGCTTCTTCATCCTGTAAGCCAACGACGTTCGCTTCATCCCCAAGCGCGCGGCCGCGCCACTGATCACCCAGTTGCTCACTTCCAGCGCACGAAGGATATGATCCCGCTCGACCTCGGCGAGACCATTCATAGGGACATTGGTTTCCTTGGGAGACTGGAAGGACTTCAACTCGGACACTGGCGCGCGCAATATCGACTGTGGAGAGAGAATCACGGCGCGTTCAATAAAGTTCTGCAATTCGCGAATGTTTCCGGGCCATGGGTATCGCGTCAACGCATCCATCGTATCCGCAGAGATTACGTCAATTCGTTTGTTCATGCGTTGCGCGTAGAGTGCTGTGAAGTGCCGCACCAATCGGGGAATATCCTCTGTGCGTTGCCGCAGCGCCGGAACCTGGATTGGAAATACTTTCATACGATAATAAAGGTCTTCGCGAAAGGTCCCTTGTTTCACCATCGCGGGCAGATCCCGATGCGTGGCGGCGATTAGCCGCACGTCAACTTTATGCGTACGGTTGCTGCCGAGCCTCTCGAATTCCTGCTCCTGTAAGACCCGCAGCAGTTTCGCTTGAAGTTCCAGAGGTATATCGCCGACCTCGTCGAGAAACAGCGTCCCTTTATCCGCGAGTTCGAACCGCCCCGTTTTTTGGGCGATGGCGCCTGTAAATGCCCCTTTTTCGTGCCCGAACAATTCACTTTCGAGGAGTCCGAGAGGGATTGCCGCGCAATTCAGTTTCACGAATCCCTTCTCGCTGCGACTGCCCAGCTTATGTATTGCACGCGCAACGAGTTCTTTGCCGGTTCCCGTCTCTCCCAGGATCAGCACGCTGGAATCTGTAGGGGCCACGACAGAGACCAGGCTCAACGCAGTCTTCAGCGCCGGACTCTCTCCGACGATTTCCCCAAGGTCGGCGCGTATTTCTTCTTCGAGATACCGTCTTTGTTTTGTTTCTTTATCTCGGTCCTTTGTCGCTTTTTCGTACTCCAGTGTGTTCTCAACCGCGATCGCCACCTGACTGGCTACCTGCTCGAGCAAGATGACATCGTCTTTCTCAAAAGCATTGTCCGAACGCCTACAGAGCATCAAAACGCCAACCACACGATCTCGGCCTATGAGCGGAAGATAGCAGCCCGTCTTGAGTCCCTCTTCGACAACACGCTTATAAAGAAACTGGCCGTCAGGATGCCCATAAATTTCAGGATCCTCGCGGACCTGTTCGAAGCTATCGATCCGAACGGCCTTGGCCTTCCGCATTACCTCACCTGAGATCGAGCCTTTCATCGGTACTAACGATCCCTCGCGAAACGGTCCTCTTGAGTCGGGATTGTGCAAAATTGTGACGCGTAGCGCGCCGCCCTCGGAGTCGGGTAGCAGCAATGCGGACACGTCACATTGCATTACCTTGAATAGATTCGTCGAAAGCGCCTCGACCACTTGCCGGAGGTCCAGTCTGGAGGCGAGGCTGCTGGTGATCTCCAGAAGCAGCCGCAGCCGATCACGCTCACGCTGCAACGCCTGTTCCTTCATATGGCGCTCAATTGCGATTCCAGTGATGTCGCTGGCATTCTCGATCAACTGCAGCTCGTTGGCACAGGGGTTGCGTGGTTCACGATAATTGATCGAAAAAGTGCCGAGGACTTTCCCTTCGCAGGTAAACAATGGACGGGACCAAACGGAACGAATTCCATAAGGCAACATGCGGTCACGATAGAGGTCCCAGGCGGGATCGATCAGGATGTCGGTCACGTACACCGACTCTCTCCGATAAACCGCTGTGCCGCAGGATCCTCCTTTCGGACCAACAGACATGGTCCCCACGTGAGTGCTGAATCCAGGAAGGCTGGGCGCAGCAGCACAATAGAGTTCTTTCCCGTCTCCGTCGGGGAGCCAAATCGTGCAAGACATGCCTTCGGCTTGTGATTCAACCAACTGAGCAATGGTCGCTAGAACATCGGACAGAGGAGAGCCCGCAAAAATCAATTTTTGCAGGCTGAGGACAGACTCAGTCGAAAACAGCCCTGACTTGTCATTCGCTGATGCGCCCAGCGACGAAAGTTCTGCGGCGGACTGCACTGCTCTCTCCATGAATTGTCCTTTCCCGCACTATTGGATTCCGCCACCCCATTTTTGGTTCAAACAAAGCCCGCACTTGGGCGCGGCTGGTGAGAAGCTTGACGGCGCTTCTGGCCGCTTCCGCGGGAAGTCTGCGTGCTTATATTGTTGGCCGCTTTCATAAGCGCCAACTTAAGGCCAGGACATACCACTTTAAGCCGGAACAAGCGGAACCGCCAGAGTCTAGCCAACCGAGCAGCGATCTCGGAACTATGGAGGGCACCAGGAATGAACGGGTCCCGGGGTAGCAATGTTCTGCTGACTTACGGAGCGGGCGGAACGGACCCTATTTTCAGACAGATTTTTTCCTTCGAGGTTGTA
>Ga0210398_10002717_pt1 | contig 17163 bp, 14 predicted proteins | sample IncBWC4OmetaG_FD_161047 | JGI IMG/M metagenome (GOLD analysis project Ga0210398, IMG submission 161047) | Forest soil microbial communities from Barre Woods Harvard Forest LTER site, Petersham, Massachusetts, United States - Inc-BW-C-4-O | ecosystem: Environmental > Terrestrial > Soil >... | reverse complement strand
ACGCCTTAAATCCTGGATCGTCTGCTGGGTTACAGCGCGGGCCATTCGATTCTTTCGTGAAACTGATGTTTCCAGTAATTGGAGAATTTGCTTCGTCGCAACGCCCCGAGCTTGTGCGTACAGAATCGTCCCTTGTTTCTGAATTTCTTCGTTCCGTGTCGGGCGCAAGAGTTCTGGGTGATCTCGCTTCGACAGCACTGCAGCCCACAAAGCGACGTAGTTATCGTCGATGCCAAAATCTGTCTGCTCGGCTCGTTTCTGCATCGCCAAGAACATTCGGTCCGGTCGGGTCGTAGAAGTGATTGGCTCGGGGTTGGTGTAGGTGTGTCGCCCGAGTTTTGGAATCAGCATTATCCGCTGCTCGATCGCTTCCTCTGAGTCTAGGGCCTGTAGGGCGGTGCGTGCTCGCTCAAACTCTGTTTCTGGAAATTCGTTCAGTGAAGCGAGATCGACTGCCAAAACAGATCCTCGGTTGACGGCGGCCATCGCTTGATCGTGAGCTGCGCGAACCTTGGGATCTTTCATCTGCCTAAGAACCTCACTCAAGTGCTTCGCGTCCCACTCGGGATCGTCCGGAAGTATCGTTAAGTTGAGGAGGTTCGAGGTAGCGGTTAATTCACTTTGCTCCTGGTAGATGTCTTTGGAGTTCGGATTAGCCTTCCCTCGAAAGACTCGGCGAGTGCTATAGAAAACCTGATACCGACCCGCTTTCTCAAAACGCAGAAAGTTGGTGAGATCTCGATGCAGAACAGTGGGGCCGTGCCTGAGGTACGGGCGATCTGAGCCGCAGCAAATCATGCCGTAAGGGAAAATATTGTTTTCGAATGCGATATCCGTCGGCTCTACAAAAAAGTGGTTCGTTCTCCCGGCAGCATTCATACCTTCCGAAAGCTCAATTGAATAAGTGGCAGGCGTCGAACTGGCAAAAATCAGATCAATGGGAATGGTCTCGTAGAGGTGATACGCTCCTTTCTCGTCCCGCGTTCGAAGTTCGACCCTGAGACCTTCGGGATTGTTTCGGGCTGCCTCCGCATTAAACTTCTCAAAGGGTGAAAGCGCCCGCGTGTGACAGCTGGTCCAACCCCAGAGATTTGTTGCGGCGAATACAAGAAGAACAACTCTGCGAGCTATCGCGAAATCGTTGGATCTACTCATCTCGACGTTCTATTAGACACCAAACCTCGGAGTGCCAGGACCGTCGTTGTTGTTAACAGGGAATATTTCGTCAACTTGACGGAATATCGGGGAATTCTAGTCGCCGGAGTCGGATGCCACAATGCGAGTCTCATACACTGTAAAGCGCTGCGTAATATTTCCCTGATTGTCAGCTTGTATGAGTTCGGTTTTGTAATGTATTTCCCAGCTATTCTTCCCTAAGTCTTTCTTCGAGGAGCTAGGTTGCAAATAATACTTGTGGGCGGGATCAACAGAGTCTAGGGGAATCGACTTGGCACGTGCCCACATTCCCAAGTTTTCGGGGCCCTTCCCTACGACCTTCCGCCAATTTTCTCCCAGGGTGGCGTCATCGGTGCATCCCGAAATACTGATCTCTCTCTGGGAACTCCCGATGCCGATGACGCACTTAGTCAGCGGCGGATCTCCGTGACGCACCGTTCCAAACCCGGCAATTTCGATGCGCTGCTCCGCACAGATCATCATGTGCACTTGCAAATCTCCAAAGATCACTTCTCCCGCACTGCGAATGCCGCTTTGCGAGTCGAAGCGGACAACTCTTAGAACGTGACCAACCACGCCGGACGTAATCCCTTCGCGCAATTCGTATGCTACATAGCCTTCAGAATTGCAGAAATAACCGTCGCTATCAGCGAAGGCCGATATCGAAAAGCCGGCGGTTACGCAAAGGAAAACGGAAGCGAGGGCCAGTTGACGTTTCAAGTTTTCAGGCTATGTCGTGGAGCTCTTGTATTCAAGGTTACGAACGTTTTTGCCCTGATCGTCGCTGATGTCTGTTTACAACAATCTCTGCCCAAAACATTGTCAGACTGTGTTGGTTGCTGGCGCAATCAAGCCAACCGGCGCAAAAGCTCCAGCAGCGACGGGATGTAAACCGGAAATGGCATGTAGTCATGCCACCCGACAAACACCGAGAAGAAGATATGTAAAGCGGGAGCCATTAGAATGGCCGACGGGATGTATCGACCTATTTCCGGAGCCTTCATTTTCAGGAGAAAGGGGGGAAGGAGGAAAGTTGTTAGTGCCGGAACCCCGTAGTAAATCCACCATGGCGGACGAAACAAAATGTGGGCATAGCGCGCAAAAAGCATGCCGCAAACTACTACTGCAAATGTCAGGGTATACAGGATCGCGGGATTGGGTTTGTTTGCCCTTTTATGCAGGGCAAGGCCAAGGACGGCGAGAAAGCATGAATACGGCAAACCGCGCTAGGTCATTCACTCGTGGCTCCTTATTCCGTTCATTCGGTGCCGGGATGAGACCGATGACTGCGACGAACGATTGCGATGTGTGGACAGATCACCGCAGACCCAGCGCCGCTTTGACCTGCGGCATCTGCTCGGGCGCGAACAGCAAGCTAAGAAATCCATAGACCCGCGATTGCCATGCAGACACATATGCAAAGACAATCATGCGTTGACCGACCCGGATCGGCGGGTCTGGCAGGTTAAAGCAAACGCCGAAGTACACAACCATTCGCGGGTCCGTCCAATCGCCGTGCAGCACCTGCTCAACGTCATAGTCGATCGGAACATTCACCTGTTCTTTGCAGGGCATTGGGTATTGCGAGTGCGGGACGGGATCACGTACGGTTCCTTCAAATACCAACACTCGTATCTTGTGCCGCGGAGACCTGTGGTCACGCATGTATCGAGAAATCTTCTTTTTCAAGTCCGCGTTTAGAAGGGACTGCGCCCTCCGCAGATTCGCTGGGGTTGCCGGGACCACTAACTCTTTCCGGCTGCCACAGAGATCCGGCCGATAGAACTTGGCCAACACCAACACGTCGCCCTGGTAAGAACGCGGCGCATCCGATTTCGTACATCCCGGATATGCCACCTTCACTCGGCTGGGCGGAGCAAACCCGAACAGCACGGTGCTCACCGAATAAGTAATGTTCCGGGAGTAGGTCACCTTGCAGGCCACCGGTCCCAAATCCGCTTCCAAGATCTGCCCCACAAACAGTACTGGAGACTCGGTTTGTGGAAGGAATGCGTCCGCTGCTTGCGAATAGCCTACCGGTTGCTCGGATGCCGAAGCATTGCAAGCCGTAATCGCGACCAGGACAAGGAAAACGCGCCCCAACGTCGAAATCCGCATACTGTTCAGACACCCACGCCACCCGGTTTATTCCGGTGGGGGGATTGTCACTTAGGGTAACCCCAAGCGGGAATATTTGTACCATCGCAATTTCACCAACTACTAGGTTGTGAGTGAAATGGCCCGCGCCTTCCCCGCTCAGAGCGCTGCTTCAGATCAAGATTGGAAGAAAGATGGTGTGGCAGGACCTTGATCGCGACCGTCCGGGGTCGTAAGGAAATGTCGAGCCTGATTTCGTACTGAACTCATGCTTGAGGTCTTCGGTCGAGCCCACTACCGTCATAGTTTAACCGGCGAGAACCCGAGCCTATAGATACGCCAATCCTTCTACCGCAACTGTCAAAATGAGACGACAACCTCGAAAATCAATCCTAATCAAGCAAAGAGATTAACTGGCTGCTAGGCTTCATCCTTTGCGGAATGGAAGAGGAATGAACTCAATCGAGAAGGCCCTTTGGTTCATCGAAAACCGTCTTGCAGGGGAACTTTCACTGCAAGCAATTGCCCAATCGGTTGGTGTATCCAACCATCATCTTGCACGAACCTTCGGCGCGGCGACTGGACAATCTCTCATGCGATATGCACGCGGCCGACGTCTTAGCGAAGCTGCGCACGCTCTAACTGCCGGTGCTCCAGATATTCTCGCCGTCGCCCTTTCCGCAGGTTATGGCTCACATGAGGCATTCACCCGCGCGTTTCACGAACAGTTCGGGGTCACACCCAAGAGCTGTCGCGCCGCAGGTAGTCTCGATCATATTCGACTCGTGGAACCGATTCGTATGGATAGGTCCCTGCTCATAGACCTCGACGGCCCACGTTTCGAGGATCATATGGAACTCTTGATCGCAGGATTCGCCGCCCGCTACACCTTTGAGACCAATGAAGGCATTCCAGGCCAGTGGCAACGGTTCAATCCACATATCGGCAGAGTCCCTAGGCAAGTCGGCCCCGAAACATATGGCGTTGCTTGCAATTTCGACGAAACGGGAAGTTTCGAGTACATCGCTGGGGTGCAGGTTTCCGCTTTCGGCGCGTTGCCAGAGGTGTTCGCAACCGTTCGGATCAGGGCACAGCACTATGCTGTGTTCAGTCATCACGAGCATGTGTCGATGCTGCGGCGCACGCATTACACGATCTGGAACAAATGGTTACCGGGTTCGGCCATGGAAATCGCGGACGCGCCAAGTTTCGAGCGCTACAGCAAACAATTCAATCCAATGACTGGCACCGGCCTGATTGAGGTTTGGATGCCGGTAAACGATCGCACGAAGGAGAAATGATATGGGTAGACGAAGCGTGGACGATGAACTTCGAAGTGACGTAATTGTGGACATCCGGAAGGAGCAGGAACATCGTTTTGGCTGTTCAGGCAAGATGTTGAAGCCAAGCCGCGCAAGCGTGGAGGCTCTCGTCGAGAAGATCCCGCAAGGCATGGTCATGACCACACCGTCTCTGCGCAAGGCGCTTGCAGAAAGGCACAATGCTCAGGTGACCTGCCCTTTCTTGACCAAGCGGGCGCTGATGGCGATCGCAGAAGATCCAAAAACGACGGTCCCCTTCTGGCGGGTTGTAATGGCAAAGGGCGAAATGATCGCCGCCTACCCTGGCGGCGGGACTAAGCAAGCTAGGCGCCTGAAGAACGAGGGGGTGATGATCGCAGGTAGCCTCGGAACATACAAAGTCATGAACCTTAGAGATGCACATCCACGCTTTTAAAAGTCTTGTCACTCTCAACTGTGGAGAGCAGCCCTTAGCGCTCTTTGAGCTGCGATGCAACCACATCTTCCGAGTTCCGGGCGGATTGTCGGTAGTTACCGGCCAATCGCCTGAATCGCACCTATAGGAACTGCGAAGAAAACCGGCGCCCACACATAGGGTTCGCCCTCAAGTTGTCGGCAAACCTGACCTTACCGGATTAGGGTAAGAGTAGCCCGTGACACGACCGAGTCTGGCCGTAACGGTTCGCAGGTCTGTGAGCACCCACTTTCTTTCATTCGCGCGTGCCTGGTGTCTTAGAGCTAGATTGGACGCTTAATTTCAGGCACCGGTCCGTAAGAGCAGGTCGTTGTCTCGCGGGTTACAATCGGCGCCGTCATGGATTGGGTTTTTGAGAACAAGACCTGGGCCTTGCGGAGACGATGATCGTTCGCTCCGATCCAAATGTCGTCGGTCGTAGTCCTGTCACTCAAGCCGCCCGGGTGATACGTGTTCTCGTACTGAAATGTGGGTACGCCTTCGATGGTCTCGCGGCGGACCAGTTTGAGTGCCCCGTCGTCCACGATCTCGGAGAGAATCGCCAAGGGTATCTTTCCCGCGTATTTCGCCGCGGGGAATTTCTGCCAGGGCCCGTTGCCGAATCGGAAGTATTTGTCGACGCCGATAAAGATCAACTCTGAATGGCCAGAAGCGGGACCGCCGCCTTGGCTATCGATCACCACGCGTACGCGGTAACCTCCCTGGACTTCGATCAAACTCTCCTCCAGCGACCCCGGACCGCTATTGTTCGCAACTTCCTCGTGGCAGGTACGCTCATCTTCGGCGAGAAAGCCGCGCCAAGCTTCCCTGACAACGGTAACGGGATCGTCGGCCTCGTGAACAGGTCCGCGACTGGAGCAACCTGGAAGAGTCAGCAGGGTTGCAGCCAGCAATGTCACGCGAACAGATTCTCTGACTTTCATTTGCCTTCCGCCAGAACAGTCAATGACATCGACACCTTGGATCGCAACGCGGGCCATTTTGACTATATGCGGCCAGAACGACAGCGCGAAGTCCCGAAATCGTATGCAAAATTACCATCGTGATACCGCTAGGAACCTCAGTCCCGCAGTCGAATTCTCACCGGCCGAGTAGTCGGCAAACAGGAAGTGCGCGCTGAGCAGCGCGTTGTTCAGGAGGGTTGAAGTCCCTCTGGCGCTCAAATAAGGGGCGCCATATCCAAGAAGCGGGGTTCGTAGCCTCGCTGGCTGGAGAACGCGGAAGGTATGGAGAGGTCTAAAGGGGCACGAAGGCGAAAGCTGGATACAGCCAAGACTGACCTGAAGCCACTGCTTGCTGTACTTCGGAGGGCAGGGGGTCCACCACGAGGTGGAATCCGAAGGGCCTGCGGAGAAGTACCGGGCCGTAATCGATGGGGAAACCCAAGATGAACCGGTCGGCCAAAGGTGGGGCAAGGTCGAGTCTGCACTTCCGAGACGAAGGCGCTCTCATTCACCCCACCGCACCAAGGTGTTTGCGGTCGGCACGGTACGGAAAAACAACGCGTGACCTCAGGAGAACTGACAGAGTCTCCGGGTGGACACCGCAGCCACTAGTGCACAATACGTCAGCAGACTGAGTTGTGTGTGCTGACTGAAGTAGTGTCGCAGCGCTTCCCTGAAAGGCAATTCATGAGCCTGGCGCAACCATCCCCTGTCCGAATTTGTTCTCTCCGGATTTGCTCAAGCCACTGTTACGGATTGACCTTGAGCAGCAGCATCGTGCCGCTTTCAACCTTCACGTTATTCTTCTCCGAGCTCAATACGGAGCCCTGCGGGGCGGTCTTTGCTGGTTCAAGCTTCAGATTTGAGATCCCTACGACGCCCTGGGTGTTGCCGGTGATCTGTGGGCGTGCGTTCGCTTCCTTCGGTGCCGGCGTGCCTTCGGCGCCCGCAGCGTTCGGCGCAGCATTTGTCGAGGGTTGAGTTTGCCCTGCGCTGCCCATGGAGGCGGATCCACTGCGGCCATTGCCCGCCGGTGAGGGAGAGGCGCTGCTGGTCGGGGCGCTGGATGCGCCTTGATCACTGCTGCCGTTATTGGCATTACTGCCCGGAGGAGCAATCACGGCCTGGATCGACATGGGCAAAGACACATCCGCACCCTTCAGGACCGCGCGGTCAAAAGCGATTGCGATCTGGGACTCTTTCTGTTCCTTGTTACGAGCCTGGGCCTCGGTGACGTGTCCAACAACTTTGGTATCCTTGGGCACGACCACCTCGCCGCTAGTTGTCTTTAGATCCATCGTAACCCTGGCCACAACTTCGTCACCGGGCTTCGCCTTCTTGGCGTCGATCGTCCGGATCAGCTGTACCGGGATAACGCTTCCTGGCGCGATTCGGATTCCACCTGCGGCTTGTCCCGGATTTGCCTCACGGGCAGCGGAGTTAGGAACCGGAACTGCTTGGGGCTCCGGCTGCTGTGATGGTTGCGGTTGCGCCTCCGACTGCGCTGGCGGAGTGCTGGCGCTCGGCGAAGCCGGCGTCGCGTCTTGGGCGAGCGCCCCCGCACACAGCAATGCTCCCGCCAGTAACGCTCCAGAAACGATGTTTTTCATCAGGCAATCTCCTTCTTTTTCAATTTCCGAGGAAGGCGCGCAAGCCATTGTGTCTATTATATTGTGTCAATTATGTAGATGCGATTTCCGCGCCCGGGGTAGACTGCGAAATCCTTCCCGCAGGGCGCAAAACGCATGAAACTTTCCATCCCCAAAAGTCTGTAGTTCTTGCCGGTTGGCCTTCGGCAAGCCTAAACCGCTTGGCTAGAAGGCAAGGAGCTAGCGGCAGTAGCCAGTGAGGCTTCGCAGTCGTGGTTTTCGGCACCGTCGTGCGATATCATCAAGAGGATGCCCGCTACAGGTTTATCGCACGAGTTTCAGACTGACGATCCGCGGCTGGCCCCGATTCACGAGAAAGTGCTTGCCCGCGAGCGGCTTGACGCCAACGATGCCATCGCGCTCTATCGCACTGGCGACATTCTCGCCGTGGGCTGGATGGCGAACTCGGTTCGGGAGCACAGGCACGGCGACAAGACGTACTTCAATGTCAACCGGCACATCAATCCGACGAATGTTTGCGTAGCGGCATGCCGCCTGTGCGCGTTTGGACGAAAGAAGGACGCGCCCGGTGCCTACACGATGGCGCTCGAAGAGGCATTCGAAACGGCGGCTTCCGGATACTCCGAGGCGGTTACGGAGTTCCACATCGTCGGCGGCTTGCATCCCGACCTGCCATTTCAGTATTTCCTGGATTTGTGTTCTGGTCTGAAGCAACGTTTTCCGCAAGTGCATCTTAAGGCGTTCACCATGGTCGAGGTGGCGTATCTGTCGAAGCGGGCCAAGCTTTCGATCCTCGAAACGCTGGAACAACTGAAAGCCTCGGGCGTGGACTCGCTGCCCGGCGGCGGTGCCGAAATTTTTGCCGACCGCGTCCGTCACATTATCTGCGACCACAAGATCGACGGCAGCCAATGGTTAGAGACCGCCAGGCTGGCGCATCAGATCGGGCTGAAGTCGAATGCGACCATGCTTTACGGCCATGTCGAAAACGACGAAGACCGGGTCGACCATCTTCTGAAGCTGCGAGCTTTGCAGGACGAGACAGGCGGTTTCCAGACGTTTATTCCTCTGGCCTTCCATCCCGACAATACACCGCTGCAGCATCTGCCGAAAACCACCGGGATGCTCGACATCAAACAGATTGCGGTCAGCCGCCTGGTGCTCGATAACTTTCCTCACATTAAATCGTATTGGCAGATGATGACCGCCAAGATTGCGCAGATTTCCCTGCGCTTCGGCGCCGACGACATGGACGGTACCGTGATCGAAGAGAAGATCTACCACGATGCCGGAGCCACCACTCCCCAAGGCATGCGTCGCGAAGAGCTGGAGCGCTTGATTCGCGCCGCCGGCCGCGAACCGATCGAGCGCGACACGCTTTACCGGCCGGTAACCCGCACCGAGACCTCGGTGACGGTTGCGGTGTAAGCTTCGAGCTCGGTTCTAAATTCGGCTAGCGCGAAGGTTGTTCCGCGGTGAGCTTGTTGAGTTCCGCCGCCGAGGAATTCAGCAGATTCCGCAGCACCGCAACCTCGGCGCCGATCGCCGCGTGCAGTGCAGGATCGACGTCCGGAGCGAACAACGGTGAGTGATTCGACGGAAGCATGGTGCCTGCAGCTTTGGCTTGCGCAAGCTTCTCCGGGTCGGCTCCGCCGAGACTGAAAAAGAAACCGGGAACGCCCTGCGCAAGAAAGTACGAGAAGTCCTCGGAGGCCGTGATGGGAGGAGCGGTGACGACGTTGTCCTTTCCCAGAACCGCTTCCAGGGGCGCGCGCAGTCGTTGCGCCAGGGCGGGATTGTTGTACACCAAATCTGTGCCTTCGTAGTGATCCACGAGCGGTTCCCGCGGCGCGCCGCCTGCGGCCGCTTCCGCTTTAGTGATGCGTGTGATCGCGGCCAGTACCTGTTTTCGTACATTGTCCTTGTTGGTTCGTACGGTGATACCCAAATCGGCGCGGTCAGGAATGATATTGTTCTTTGTCCCGGCCTGCATGTAGCCGACCGTAACGATCGCCATCTCGCCGGGCTTAACCTCGCGCGAAACAATAGTTTGCAGCGCAAGAATGGTCCGGGCCGCAATCACAATCGGATCGATGGCGGTGTGGGGCGAGGCGCCGTGCCCGCCCTGGCCATAAATCACAATGTGAACTGAATCCGCATTCGTGTTGTACACGCCAGGAGTGATCGCGACCGTCCCTGCCGATTCTGCGTTACCCACGTGTAACGCCACAGCGACGTCCGGCTTAGGGAAGCGAGTAAATAAGCCGTCGCGGATCATTCCATCGGCCCCGGCGATCGTTTCTTCGGCGGGCTGCCCAACTAACATCAGCGTTCCATGCCAGGTGTTCTTGCTGTGGGCCATGATCTCGGCAGTGCCCAGAATGGCGGCCATGTGTAGATCGTGCCCGCAGGCATGCATGACCGGAACATCGTGCCCGGCATCGTCTTTCGCCCGCACTTTGCTGGCATAGGGGAGTCCGGTTTTTTCCTCCACCGGAAGCGCATCGAGCTCGGTGCGCAGCAGGATGGTCGGTCCAGATCCGTTCTTGAGGATCGCAACCACTCCGGTGCCGCCGACATGTTCGCTGACCTCATAGCCGGAGGCGCGCCAGCGCTCGGCAAGCTTGGCTGCGGTTTGGGTTTCATGCGCGGAAAGCTCCGGATGCTCATGGACATCCAGGTAGAGCGCGTGAGCGTCGGAATACACGCTTTCGACCTCTTTCGAGGACGGAGTTTGTGCGCCACAAACACCGATGAGCAATGCTAAGGAAAGCAAGAACTTTGACCAGGCCATGGTCCGGGATGATACCCGCCCATTCCAAAGTCTGCAAACTCTCTCGACTTTTGCAAGAATTATTTTGGCGCAACAAATTGCCGCGGGCGATCATCCCAGGTAAATAAGGATTCAATTCTCCGCTTGCTTTTTTCCACCGGGTGTACAATCGGCTTAAGAAAGCACTTGGTTGCGCACTTCGTTGGCAATGCCGAGGCGCTATGAACGTTCACGTTAGCTACCGTCTTCATAAGATTCCCGCCGTAGAAAAAGACATTCAACATCAGATCGAAAAACTGCAAAAACGTCTGCAGGTTTTCCGTCCCGAACTGATCCACTTGAAGGGAGTCGTGGAAGAGACCTCTGCGCGGGAGGGAACCAGTGTTTCGTTGAACCTGCGCTTACCCTCGGGCCAAATGGCAGTGCAGGCTTCGGCTGCGACGGCTGCAGCCGCGGTGAAGGGTGCCTTTGAGGATCTGCTTCAGCAGGTCAATAAGCACAAGGAAATCCTGCGCGCCTCGCACAAGTGGCAGCGAGGAAAGCGTGGCAATAGCACTCGGCCCGGAACGACGATGCGCGAGGTTCCCTTCGAACAGACGCTGGCCGCGGTCTTTCCGGCAACTATTTCTGAGGATGATGTCCGCTCGTATGTGAACGTCAATTTGGCGCGACTCGATCGTTTTGTCGAGCGTGAAATTTACTTCCGCGAAGCCGAAGAGTCACTCGCTCCAGACACCGTCTCAAAAGAAGAAGTCGTTGACGAAACCATCGCTGCCGCACTCAGCGACGGGCAGGAAAAACCCGAACGTTTGGCCCTGGAGCCCTGGCTGTATCGACTGGCGTTGCGGGCTTTGGACAAACTCTCTCGCGCCGAAGAAAGCAACGGCCATGCCAGGCCTCTGGAAGATTCTGCACGCCGACCGAATGAGAAGGCCAGCGACGAACCGACTTTGCAGTTCCACCAGCCGGACGAATCCATCACCGGCGCGACCGTGATCGCTGATTCGCGGGTGGCCACACCCGAACAGATCCTGGCGTCCGATGAACTATTGCGCCTGATTGCATCGGCGCTGCGCGATCTGGGTTCGGGTCCGCGCGAAGCCTTTATTTTGCACGCCGTAGAAGGCTTCACGGTCCCGGAGATCGTGGCGATTACCGGCCTGCCGGCCGAGAGAGTACTCGCCTTTGTTTCTGCCGCCCGCGACCACTTACGCAAAACGCCAGGACTGGCCAAGCAGTTCACGGGCCGGTTCGTTCCGACCGGCGTCGCTTAATCAATCTTATTTTTTGGGGAGATCATGCATGAGTATTACTCGCGAGCAAATTCGAGAACTAGCTGAATTTCAAGATCCGCAATCCTGTGCCCTTAGTTTTTATTTCCAGCCATCGACGCCGCGCAACAAGGCGCATAAAGAAGATGTGATCCTTATCAAGGACCTGGCCCGCGAGGCCATGCGCAAACTGGAAAGCGAAGAGCGGAAAGCGCTCGCCCGCGCCGATATGGATCGTATCCTGCGCCTTTCGGGAGAATTGCGCAGCAACGGAACCCATGGGAAAGCCGTATTCGCCTGCGCCGCCCGAAACCTCTGGCGCGAGTATGATTTGCCTACGACTCTGCCGGCTACGCAGCTGTTTATAGACCGTCAATTCCATTTGAAGCCCCTTGCACATCTTTTGGGCGCATCCCCGTTGCTGGGCGTAGTGCTCGTCGATCGGCATCGGGGACGGATCTTCGACCTTCGCCTGGGCGAGTTAACCGAGCGCGAAGACTTGTTCCATCCCGTGCCTCGCAGAGGCCGCAGTGATGGATTTGCCGGATATGACGGAGGCCACGCACAGCGCCGCGTCGAGGACGAAACCCGCCAGCATTTCAAGAATGTGGCGGAGGCGCTGAAAGCCTTGCTCGAGAAAGGTGTGTTCGAGAGATGGATTCTCGCCTGCCAGGATGCTCACCTGTCGCTGCTCGAGCCCCAGCTTCATTCCTATGTCAGTCAAGCGCTGATCGGTCGCTTTCATGCAGACATGGGGCACATTACTAACGACGAGATTCGCCAACGCGCGCAGCCGATCCTGGAGGGGTGGCAAGGCGATCGCCGCCACCGCTTGGTCGAACAGGTACTGGAACAGGCTCGCAGCAACGGGCGAGGCGTTACTGGACTGCGTCGTGTCCTGCGCTCTCTTGAATTGGGAGAAGTGCAGACTCTTCTGTTGGGGGAAAACCTGCAGGGGCATGCCGTCGAATGTACCGGGTGCGGACACGTCGATGCCCACCTCGTCAGCTCCTGTCCGGCTTGTGGCAGGGCCACGCAAGAGATTGTCGACGTCGGTGAAGCCATTTTGCCTTGGGTGATTCGCCGCGATATTGAAACGTTCTACGTGAAAGATGATCCCGAGTTCGACAAGGTGGGAAATATCGCGGCACTGCTGCGTTTCCGATCGGAGAATGTGCCGCCGATTTCCACTGCTGTTGCAGATCAACTCCAGAAGGCAGGCTCGGCCTATCCCGGCCGCTTGCGGAGATTCGCCAGCAGGTGAGTGTGGCGCCGGCATCTTGCCGGCTGTCCCGCGGGCGTCTCGCCCGCGGAGGTGGATGTAGTGACCCGCAAAGTTTCTTGGCCGAGGGGCGCGAAGTGATTCGCGCCCTTTTCCTTGCGGCGGATCGCCTTCGAGGAAACTGGATCGCCTTTACTGGCTGAGACTGCGTTCCGGGTGAATCCGGTTTGTAGCCCGTGATATGCTTCCCGGTTCGCCTGCAACGCCACTCGTTATCTTTTTATAAATAATTTTCTTGGCAAGCCGACCATCGATCAGGAGGACTCGTGACATTCTCGCGCCGTGATTTCGTGAAGACATCCGTACTCGGGGCCGTGGCCGCCGGGACAGGTGTGCACGCTGCCATTCCCGAAGTGCTCGCGGAAAATGGCCAGCCGGGCCACGCCTCCCCATCAGAGTCTCCCAAGCGCCCGGTCATCATCTGTGCGCACAACGGCTACGCCTATGTGGAAGCGGCATATGCCTTTCTCAAAGGTGGCGGAGACACGCTAGACGCTGGCGTCCGAGTGGTGAAGGGCCCGGAGGATGATCCAGACGACGACTCGGTTGGCTTGGGAGGTTTGCCCAACGAAGAATGCGTGGTGGAGCTCGACGCTTGCTGTATGCACGGACCGACGCGGCGTGCGGGCTCGGTGGGCGCTGTTCGAAACATCAAAAATGTTTCGATGGTGTCGAAGGCGGTGATGGAGCACACCGGCCATGTCATGCTGGTAGGCGAGGGCGCGGAGCGATTTGCCGTGGCGATGGGTTTCCCGCGCGAGAACCTGCTGACCGATCGCTCCCGCAAAATCTGGCTGCTATGGAAGCAATTCAATTCCGACCGTGATTGGTGGGGACCGGGAATCGCCGATCCGCAATGGCGTCCGCCCGCGCCTGAATCCAAGTCCCAGGCCGATCTTTGGCAGGAACGTCTTCAACAATTGCAGCGGCAGGCCGCTGATCTCGGGATTGAGCCTGAGTTTCAATTGGCGGCTATGCGGCGAGTACTCTTCCCGCCTACGGGCACCATTCACTGCTCAGTCCTGAACGAGAAGGGCGAGATGTCGGGCATCACCACGACCAGCGGCCTGGCCTTCAAACTACCCGGCCGTTGCGGCGATTCTCCCATTATCGGAGCGGGCTGCTATACCGACCAGGACGTGGGCTCCGCCGGCGCCACCGGAGCCGGGGAAGAAAATATCAAGGTCGCGGGCGCGCACACGATCGTGGAGAACATGCGGCACGGCATGTCTCCGCAGGAGGCGGGCATGGATGCGCTCAAACGCATTGTCCGCAACTATAACGGCGATATGAATAAACTCCGCTTCATGGATATGACTTATTACGTTTTGCGCAAAGACGGCGCCTACGCGAGCGTCTGCCTCTGGGAGGGACCTACGTCTGGTCATCCGCATAAGTTCGCGGTCGACGACGGGACCCTGCGCTCTGAGGTTTCGACGCCATTGCTCAAGGGAAACTCGCAGGAATGGCCGCCGTTTCCGCCGATCCCGGAGGATTTAAAGAAAGATTCGGTGTATCTGAAGTAGAAAGACAGAACAATGTCTTCGGTATCCGGTCTTGGATAGGAAGCTTTGGACGCCGGCAGCTTCCTCTGAGGCCTACGCCGAGACCGGCTAGGAGAACCTCACCTTCACATCCGGTCCCTTCTCCAGGTGGATGCTTTCGACGAAGCGTACCTTGCCCGTCCGCAGGGTCAGGATCACGGAGGACGTACGTGTACCTTCGCCGAAGAAGCGCACTCCCTTCATCAGCGCACCGTCGGTGACGCCGGTGGCGGCAAAGATTAATTGCTTGCCGGGAGCAAGGTCTTCCGCCTCGTAAATACGGTTCTTGTCTTTGATGCCCATGCTCGCCAGCCGCTCTTCCTGATCCGGTTTCACGACCAGGCGGCCCAACATGTATCCGTTCAGGCAGCGGATGGCGGCGGCTGTAATCACGCCTTCGGGCGCGCCACCGGAGCCCATGACGGCGTGCACGCCGGTTCCGATGACAGCCGCGGCGATTCCGGCGGAAAGATCGCCATCACCGATCAAGCGGATACGGGCGCCGGCCGCTCGAATTTCCGCAATAAGCTTCTCGTGCCGCGGTCGATCGAGCACAATCACCACCAGGTCTTCCACGTCGCGATCCAGTCGCCTCGCGATGTTCTTCAGGTTGTCGGCGACGGGCGCATCCAGTTCGACTGCGTCCTTGCACGATGGGCCGACAACTATCTTTTCCATGTAGCAGTCCGGGGCATGCAGCAGACCTCCGCGCTCGGAGGCGGCCAGTACCGTGATGGCTCCCGGCGCGCCTGTGGCGCACAGGTTCGTGCCTTCGAGCGGGTCGACGGCGATGTCGACTTCGGGAACTTCCATGCCATCGGGAAACTCGGCGCCCACTTTTTCGCCGATGTACAGCATGGGCGCCTCGTCGCGCTCTCCTTCGCCGATCACGATGGTGCCGCGCATGGGAATCGAGTCCATGGTTCTCCGCATGGCCTCGGTCGCCACCTGGTCGCTGAGCTTGCGCTCGCCCTGTCCCATGGTGCGGGCCGAGGCGATCGCGGCCACCTCCACCACCCGCAGAAATCGCGACGCCAGGTCGCTCTCTATGTTTTCCCCGTAAGTGCGGGCCTTGCCTTCTGGACGAATCTGCGTACCCATGCTGATCTCTCCCGGCGCCTTAGGATGCGGCAGTGGTGCGCCGGGTTGAGACTATACCGCAATCCCGGCCCGGATTGATAGACGCTCGACAATCGACCCTCAACCAGTCGGAACTGCGGCAGCCTGGCATTTTTACTGGAGAGATACGCCGGAAGCCAGAAAAGCTTGGATCGACGGGTGAAACGAATTCTCACCCTCTTCCACTATGGGTCAGTGGCTCTTGGAGGTTTCTATGGCGGCTGTAGTTGACCGCGTGCTGATCTCGAGGCCGGCGACGATCTCCTCAGACGTTGTATGGATCCCACTCGTCGGCGGTCTTTGGGTTGCCACAAATGTCATCCTGGTTGGGACGGGGATCTGTATCAACTGGCCAGTCACCTGTGCTTTTCTGGCTGGATTGATCAATGGGACGTTGCTGTCGGTGATCGCGGTAGCGACTGCGAGCGAGCGTTTTCAGGCGGGTACCACCGGACTGCTGGGAGGACTCAGCCTGAGTGCTCTGCGCAGCGACGGCAGCATGGTGTGGAAAGCCATGCAGGGCTTGCATGGCTTTGTTGACAATGCTTTTCGCGCCATGGGAATTGAGGTCAACGAGAACTTACATCATGCCATCGAGCAGGAAGCGCTCTACATTATCTGGACAGTGGTGTTTGTAGTGATGGCATCGTTGATCGCGGAGTGGGTGCGATCGTCCCAAGCCCGAGGCTGACAGCGAAAGGTCGGCCTCAGAGCTCATCGGTTCGACCCGAATATTTGATCCTCAGCCCGGGTGGCCGCGTGGTATTCTCCGAGACCTGCTGCGAATGAACACCGTGTCTGACCCTCGTCGGCTCACATTCCTCTGCATTACCACGTATGAGAAGGGCCAGGAGTTCATGCGTGAGTGCAAGCGCCAAAGTTGCCGCGTGATTCTGGTGACGGCGGAGAAGCTGCGGGATGCCGACTGGCCCCGGGAGAGTCTCGACGACACCTTCTACCTTCCGGCTCAAATTGCCCTTGCCGATATTGTGCAGGCCGTCACCCATCTGGCGCGCACACACAAACTGGATCGTATCGTTGCGCTCGACGAATACGACATGGAGACTGCTGCCACGCTGCGCGAACATCTGCGCATTCCAGGCATGGGACTCACGACCATGCGCTATTTCCGCGACAAGCTGGCGATGCGCATGCGAGCCCTCGATCGCCATATCCGTGTGCCTGATTTTGTGCCCATCGTTCATCACGAGGACATCCGCCATTACATGGGACACGTGCCCGGTCCCTGGGTGCTTAAGCCTCGCCAAGAAGCGTCGGCGATCGGAATCAAGAAGATCGATAAGGCGGAAGACCTGTGGCCGGTGCTCGAACAGCTGGGCAACAGGCAGTCTTCATATTTGCTGGAGAAGTTTCTTCCCGGCGACGTCTATCACGTGGACTCGGTCGTGTCAGAGAACGAAGTCGTGTTTGCCAACGCCAGCCAGTACGGCAAACCGCCCATGAACGTGGCTCAGGGCGGGGGAATCTTTACCACCTTTACCGTGCCCCGGGAAAGCCAGGAGGACTCTGGGCTGAGGGCGATCAACCGTGAACTGATTGCGTCGTTGGGG
>Ga0210398_10002714_pt1 | contig 17169 bp, 9 predicted proteins | sample IncBWC4OmetaG_FD_161047 | JGI IMG/M metagenome (GOLD analysis project Ga0210398, IMG submission 161047) | Forest soil microbial communities from Barre Woods Harvard Forest LTER site, Petersham, Massachusetts, United States - Inc-BW-C-4-O | ecosystem: Environmental > Terrestrial > Soil >... | reverse complement strand
ACCGATATCCAGATTGGGGAAACTGTAGAGTCCGTTTCCTTGAGTAACTGCAGTGTGCTTAACCTGGGTCGCGCTGTTGGTGGCAGTGACGGTGGCACCCTGAATGAACGCGCCTGTGGAGTCAGCAATGGAGCCTTGGATGCTCCCGTTTCCGGCGAGTTGGGCATTGCTCTTTGCCCCAATCGCAAAGATCGCGATACAGAAGACAACGGCTAACCAACGGTTGACCATCTCTGAACAATTCCAAACACGTGATTGCATAAAACCTCCAAATGAGTTGAAACAGTGTGTTGTTGGTTCCCTGGATGTCCCAAACCGGTCGTCATTTTTCGCTGCCGAAGCACTTCTAATGGCCGAATTTGACCAAAGCAAACACGAAGAGCGGGAAGAGGCGATTTCGCTGCTTTGGATGGACCACTCTTCCCTTGGCCGAACAAGGTATGAGCGATTGGGTATCACTGTCAATAAAAATCAATTATCTTTCCTGAAAAAAGGTGGCCGGGCATTCGCGTCCTCTTTGGTCTCGACCAAGGGTTCGATAAGGCGAAAACCCTTCACCGGTGCAGGAACGCCAATCGAGGCCCGCAAAAAAGCCCGGCCGAAGTCCCGATGACTCTGCCGAAGACGGGGCCTCCGATGAGCGGTTCTGTTCGTGGGCAACGAAGGGAGCGTAGCCTGCAAGTCAAGTGAATGGTTTTATTGCCTTTGCGGGCGCTGTTGTTTTTCTTTTGCCATTTTCTGCCCAAAAAACGCATGTCAAGCCCCAAAACCATTTAACTCTTTTGCAAACAGCAACATCCGCGTGGCATTTTAGTTCCACTCAACCCGATATACTTGATATAGATAGAAAAAAGGAGACGGCCCCTGAAACCCGCCAGGGGGCGAATCTACTTAAAATCAGGTGATCGCACCATAACCTGTTTGGTGTGAATATTTTGGACGTAACCCATTTGCTATGAATATTTTGCAGACAGCGTCTTATGATAAGTTATTGAAAATAAAGTATTTATATGCAGGCAAGGGGGGAGGGGTACCCCAGCGAGTAGCGCTCACGACAGTGCCCGGAGTCTCTGCATAACTGCAGACGCTCTTGTGGTTGATAATGTCCGACAGCCTTCTGTTGTAGCGCCAGGCAACTTGATCAAAACGCTTCGAGCCAGAGAGCAACCATGACAACCGCGAGTTCTACCTCGACTATCGTCAGTCCAGCCAGGGAGGTTACACAATCTGGCCGCCTCCTTTCGGTCGACGTTCTACGAGGTCTGACGATCGCTTTCATGGTCCTGGTTAATAACAACGGGAACGAAGCCGCCGCCTATTGGCCCCTCAAGCACGCCGCATGGAACGGCTTCACTCCGACGGACCTGGTCTTCCCGACCTTCCTCTTTCTCGTCGGCATCACGACCGTCTTCTCAACCGCCTCCCGGCTGGCGAAGGGCGAGACGAAACGGGACCTATTTCTTCACGTCTTTCGCCGGTCGATAGTCCTCTACCTCCTTGGTCTGGTCGTCAACAGCTTCCCATACTTCCACCTGCACACGATGCGCTTCTACGGAGTACTTCCCCGCATCGCCATCTGCTACCTCATGACCGCCACGCTCTATCTCATCAGCGCGGACTGGCGCAATAAAGCGGCCCTCGCAATCGCCGCGCTCCTCGGATACTGGATACTGATGCGCTTCGTCCCGGTCCCCGGATACGGGGTCCCCGGTCACGACATTCCCTTGCTCGACCGCGACGCCAATCTCGCCGCATGGCTCGACCGGAAAATCTTCTCCGCCTCGCACCTTTACGAACACACCCGCGACCCCGAAGGTCTTCTCAGCACACTGCCTGCCCTGGCGACCTCTCTTCTCGGCCTCCTCACCGGCATCTGGTTGCGAACACGGCGAACGCTGACCGCGAAGGGTGTCGGCATCGCCGCCGCTGGTCTCAGTGGGGTCCTTCTCGGTGGTCTGTGGAACCTCTCTTTTCCCATCAACAAAAAACTTTGGACCAGCTCCTACGTTCTCTTCGCCGGCGGTCTCAGTCTGCTGCTGCTCGCTCTATGCCTCCTGATCGTCGATCTGCCTAAGAAAGGTCCCAACCGACCAGACCGTTCCCGTTTCCTCACTCCCTTTTTAGTGTTCGGCACGAACGCGATCACAGCGTATGTCTTCTCCGAACTCCTGCAGTCGGCATTCAGCAGCATCCATCCACGGCAGGACCTGAATCTTCAGCAGCTGCTCTACCGGTTCATTCAGAACGTTGTCCCGAATCAGGCTTTTGCGTCTCTGCTTTACTCGCTCGGATTTGTTGCGGTCTGCTGGCTCTTCGTCTCAGTGCTCTATCGTCGGAGGATCTTTATCAGGGTCTAAACAACGGCCTTAAAGTGCCACTAAGGCACAACCATGATCGGAGCTTGCCAGAACGTTCCCTTCATCGCTGTGGGATCGAGTACGGTTACCTGGCAGTCATACTGACCCGCAAGAAGCTGATTGAGACCAATGCTGAAGCTGAGAGGCACGGTCCCCAACCGGCTAGTTGATGCTCGCGTCACCGCCATGGGCTGCGTTTCGAATACCTTCGTCTGTCCCTGGTAAAAGCTCACAAAGGCGACGAGCGGTTTGGTGTCGGCTGCACTCTGTTGGTAGGCCTGAAGGTAGACATAAAAATCACGTCCTTTGCTGAACACGCGAGTCACGCTGGGAATTAATTTCTTGCCGTCCTGGACCAACGGGTTGACTGTTGCCTCTTTTTCCTGGTCTTTGGTCTTTGCAGCGTTATAGATCGCGTTCTTCAGATCCACACGCTGGCCGCTCAACACCACCGAACTGATAGGGACCCGCTTCTCCTCCTTATTCAGGTTGGGAATCACAAACGTAGTTTGATAGGTCCCGATTCTTCCCGTTTCATCGTCGCGCGCAAGAAACTTGATCATGTACTTTCCGGGAAGAAGCGTGAAGCCAGCCTCGTACTCGATAGGCTGCTTCGCTAGCTCGCTCGCCGTAGCGTCGGTCAACTTGATATTCACGTTGTCCCGTACATTAGTGACGGTCGTGCCTCCGTAGACGTCCTTGATCTCACCGACGAAGTCAATCAGAGTGTGTTCCGCACCGCCTCGTTTGGCCAGGGCAAGTTCACGTCCCGGGATCTTCACCACGATCGGGACGAAGTATTCCGCTCTGTTCAGCTGGAAATAGTTGATCTCGATTGCAATGGTCAGGTCGGTGATCGGATCTCCCAGCATTAGGGCGTCCTCAAGCTGGCGTTCTTTATCGACCGTAGTGAATTTACTGAACTCTTTACCCGCGTAGTAACCCTGCCTGTAGTCCAGCTTCGCGTCGAGGTCAGGATTTACCGAGATTTTGACGCGCCGGAACCTTCCATCCAGGGCGGTGTTGGTCGGGTAGTACTCCAGGATGTAGTAGTTGGTAATGGCCTGCTGCGCCTGCACGATTCCCTTTGTCAGGTCGTTATAGTCGAGCAGGGCCTTCCCGCCCGTGTCCCCGGCAAGGGCGAACAGGGTGTCCTGCGACTGCTGGAGGTTGGTCGTCGTCGCAAGTGCCGCGGCCCCGGAGTACATACCAACGTTCCCGGCCGATCCTTGCGTGGCATCTCCAAGCGGCGCCTGGGCTACCAGGCCACGAGCGTCGATCGGCCAGAACGAAACACCCGCGCGGATGGCCGCATCGACGGTGGCCTGAAGCTGCGCCTCATTGTCGACGCCATTCAATCTGAGGCCACTGGCGAAGTAGATCAGCGACTTCTTTTCGTTCAACTGTCCCAGCATCCGGGCGGCCGTCTGCAGCGCTGAGAGCTGCCGGTCCGTATTGAAGATGTTGAATTGGCTGTCGTCCTGACCGAAGGCAGCTCCGGTGTCGGCGCTGCTCGCGTCGTCGACGGTTTCTGCAGAGCCCTGGCCTTCGCCGACGACCAACGTTTCGAGAATGCTTAGCAGCCGGTTGCGATCGGCCGTGAAGTCCTGCAGTACGTCGACCGAGCCTCCCGAATATCTCATGATCGAAATCAGATCTGAAGTTGTCATCTGCGTTCGGATGAACTTCTCGGCAGCGGAGAGCGCACGTAGTTGATCGGCGGGCCGCATCGCCGTCATGTCAAAGTACACCGCAAGGAGACGATGATCTTTATATCGAACATCTCCTGGGTCCTCAGGCGTGATTTGGCTCCGCGCCAACCGGTTGTAGAGCGTGATGTCTTCCGGCCGCGACGGAGTCGCAGGAACATCACTGAGAGTTGACGGCATGGACTGCTGTTCACAGAAGCGGACCTTCTGAGGCACGCCGTCCTCGGTTACGGTGAAGTCCTTCGCGGTCAGTCCATCGACCGGGTTTCCCTTCTTGTCCTTGACGACCACCGTCTCGATAACGATTTGCGACCGTACAGACAGGGTGGTGGTATTGCTGCTGCCAGGGGCCGCATTTTGCCCGATCGTCTGGGCCTTGGCGCTGAGAGTGGCAAACAGAAGAATTGTAAGCAGCGGTCGCATACTTCAAAACCTCAGGCGCAGGGTGGTTTGCAGGCTGCGCATTGCGTTGGCGGCCGCGGGCAGTCCGAAGAGCGGGCTGCTCAAAGCCAGATTTGAGCCAGGGTTCAACGTCGTATTCCAACTGGTAAACACTACATGGTTGAGAAGGTTCGTCGAATCTACCCGAAGATCCAGATTGTAGCGATCCTTCAATCGAAACGTCCGCTGTAGCGAGGCGTTGAGGGTGAACTGACTTGGGCCTGTGATTGAGTTCCTACGGGCATCTCCCCATTGGCCGGCAGGTGGCGCTATATACGCGGCAGCATTCAGATGAAAGCCAGCAGGCGCGTCATAAACCGACGCCCCTGTGGAGTTCGGTCTGATACTGCCTGTTATACCAGTGCCGGGTACCGCAGCGAGATAGATGGGGGTCTCCGGCAGACCACTCCCGGCGGATATCTGGCCAAGGGCGGTCCATCGCTTTAATAATTTCCCGCGCCACCCTCCTAATAGGGCCCCCCCGCCAAGCCCGACCCCTGTCGTGTACTGAATCTGCGCGTTCAGCAGGTTCCGTTGATCGAAGGTCGAGAGTCCCCGCTCCGCGTTCAGGTCGAGCCAGTTCTGCGCGACGACTGCGGACTGTGGGCTCGAGTTTGCAGCTCCGGTCGTGGCTCCGGGTCCCGTTGTGGATGTGGTAGCGACAGGCCCTTGACCGCCCAGTACCGAGTCGTCGTCGATTGACTTTGAGTAGGTGTATTGCAACGACGCGGTAAAGCCGCTACGTAGCCTCCGTCGCAGTTGAAGGCTCCCGGCCTCACGCGTGGAGTTGCCGTTGGAGGTGCGATACACAAAGCCTGCTGGACATGCCGGACAGGGATTGGCGGCGCCGATGGGATAGGTATTCGGCAAGTACTCTTGCACCCCTCGTGTCCCCTTGATACCGAGATAAGTCGCGGTCATCTGCAACGCTGCGGGCAGGTCGCTCTGAACGGCCAACTGCCAGGTCTGCGCGTATCCGACGCGAAAGTTCGGATCGACCGCGAACGTAGTTGCGATAATAGAGGAGCATGGGTTGAATCCGCTCGCCAGCGTCTGCGGACATGCGGGACTGTTCTGCACGATCAAACTCGTCGAGAGCGGTGACTGCTGCGCCATCTGCAGAGCGGTCGCCTGATAGACCGAGGTGTCGTCGTAGATTCCGTATCCGGCTCGAACCACGACTGACGACCCTGGTATCGGCCGCCACGAGATTCCGATTCTCGGTTCGATTCCGAGCCAGTCGGGTCGTATCAGCGAAGCCGGATACGTTTCGCCTGTCAGAGACCCAGTCGGGTCGCTACCTAGCACCGGCGCCACCGCGGAAAAGCCCGGAACGATATCAAGGTTGACGAGTCGTCCATAGAGCTCAGTGATTGGCGCGCCATACTCCCAACGTATGCCGGCATTGATAGTAAGTTCTGGTCGCAGTCGCCAGTCATCCGTCAGGTAAGCGTCGTAGACAGATTGTCGAAGGTACTTATCTGCATTGCCGTAGGCAATGGAACTGGTGTCCGGGATGCCTTCCAGGAAATCTGCGAAATCAGAATTGCCGCTCGCGATTCCCGTAAACGTAAAGGTACCTCTTGGGTCCTGCTGCGTGAGGTAATTGAACTCCTGCCTGCGAAAGTCTCCGCCCAGAGTGACATTGTGGTGGCCATGGTTCCACAAGATGGAAGAGGAGACGGCATTCGTCTCGCTGCGGTTATAGGCGCTTTGCGCATCGGAGAGGCTGGCGATCCCGCTTGCAAAAATAAGCGTCGGCGGTCCCCAGTTGGCCGGATCTTGATTATTGCCGGTGATGCCTGCCTCGCCTGAGACATTGATGCGGTCCTCAAAGTTGGTGATAACCTGCGTTCTCAATCGACTGAATTTGTACCCGGTCGTCAGGAAGAGCTCATGGCTGAATCGGTGTGCCCAATTGACGTTGGCGTTGATGCCCAGCGTATTCGTCGTATCGACAAAACCGAACAGGTTAGTGGCGTCGGCCCGGATACTTTGGAACGCAAATCCACCATAGAGCTGGTTTTTGTTGCCAAGGGTCTTGTCGAGGCGCAGTTGCAGAGCGTCCTGATGGGTGTTGCTGATCACCGGGACCTGGTAGTTGTACAACGAATCTCCGACAACATTGGGCAACGGGTACAACTTCAATAAAGATTGCGCCTGCGTGACTGGTGCCACGACCCCAAAGGGTAGATTGCCATTCCGTTCCGCCGCGGTCGGCACCAGCCCCGACAGTGTTGTAGCATTGCCGTTCTGGGTCCGTTGATAGGCAACAAAGAAATTCGGTCCATGATGAAGCAGGTGGGGAATATTCAGCGGGCCTCCCAATGTAACGACGCCTGTCAGCCGGTTGTAGTCCGGCTTTGGCGTAGTCTGGCCGCTCAGCGAAAACGGCCGCGCATCCAGCGCCGAGTTGCCCAGGATTACGGCCAGCCCACCGTTATAGAGACCCTTCTTTCCACTATGGTTATTGCCGAACGCAGGGGCTAGCGAGAACTGCGATGTCGCTGCATTGTTGACGCTCCCATTGATGAGAAGGCCATCGGCGGGTTGCTGGGCGGGGTCCTCCTGCGGCTTCGATGCCTCGGCAATGTTGCTGTCCTTCGGCTTCGGCGCTTCCGTCTTGCTCGGCGGAGCACCGCTGCTTGCACTGAGCACCGGCTTGGTCTCGACCTCGACCTCCTTGGCCTTGGCAACGATCTGATCGAGCGAAAGCAATTTCAACTCCCACTTCGCCGAAGGTGCATTTGGTGCGATGGTTACCGTCTGTTCGATCGTCGAGAAACACTGCATCTCGATCTCAATCTTCCACGTTCCATCCGCCAGGTCAGCAAAAAAGTAGCTGCCTTGCTGATCGGAAATAGCGACAATCTTTTGGTTGCCTTGCGTAGCCGCGATCGTCGCACCAGGAACCGGCAAGCCGCCGAAGGTCACCTGGCCGTGATATTCCGACGCCAACGCAGGCCTTGGAATTGCCAGCCCTGCACCAACGCTTGCAAGGATGCACATGAGACGGAGCCACCTGTTTATTCGCCGCAAAGACATCGAATCCTTCAGCCTCGACTAATTTTCAGAAGGCATCTCAACATGATCGATGACGACAACCTGAACCGGACCCTTGCTCGATTGAAGCCTTAGCCCAAGCTGCTCCTGAACTGCAGTAAAGATCGAAGGCCCGGAGGCATCGGGCGGGGGCTCTGCCCTTTGTTGGCTGTCGTCTGTTTCTTTGAACATCGGGTTTGAACCATCGTCTTGCGTCCACTGAAGTGCAATATCGTACTTGCCGGTGAGTTCGGTCTTATCCATGACGGTGCGGTGGAGTTGCTGTGACAATATGTTCACCAAGGATGTCACGGGAACAGCTTGCGCTGTGAGTTGACCGGGCCTCATCGTCATCATGCCTACTCGTCCGCCGCCGTCAGGGCCTTTGACTCCATTGGCGTACGCGTCCCCAGGCGTTGCTTCTTTTAGTTTGGAACCATTCTTCGCGACGACTAGCTCATAAACCGGAAGTATCTTGGTTTCGTCATGGACTGTCAGCTTGAATCGATCGGCCAAAAGCGGCAAAAGCAGGAGTCTGCGTTGGTCATTCTTAAGCTTTTGCAACTCAGCGACATCGGCGCCCGCTACCTTCGCGTCGATATCAAATCGTGCTGAATCGGCCCAGATTGGTAGTCCCGAGAGTTGGTCTTCTTTGAGTCCGTATGCCCCTAGGATGAGCATCTTCAACGAGATATTCGTCGCTGAATAGCCGTCGGGTTTGTACATAACTCTGATCATGCCGCTGTCGGATTTGTTTGGCTTGATTGAAACGACGTCGAACGCTGGGAGCTTGATATCTGTAGTTGCGGCCAGTGGTGCTGCGCCGCTCAAAGCCGCACTTCCTTGACCCAATATGCTCGGCGTGCCGGCTGCCATCGATCCGGCCACCAGAAGCAACAGTCTTCTAATGAAACTCAGGTTGCGTCTAATATCTTCGATCATGATAGGACGGTCCCTTCCTCGGATCAGCACTCATTATTCTGAACTCGGTACGCAAATTATTGGAGAATTGACTGTAAGACGTTTGTAATCCGCGATTGCACGCGACTAATCAAAATAATTTTCACCCATCCTAATGCTTTGTATTCCCTTTCACTTTCGTTAGCCCTCGGACGCCTAAATTTGCAAGTTTGAAGAGAAAGGGCCTTTTCATTCGTTGACTGAGAAGGTGGTTTTTCGTCACTTGAGGGCCCAAAACCCGGCACCGTTGGAAGGATGGATGCCGCCCAATCTAGATATGATGAAAGTCACATAGTCCATTTTCGGCGCATTAACCGTAAGCGTGGGAAGAGCCGCGTCCTTCAAACTCTACCAACGGCTAGACGGGATGTAGGGTCAGATGTCTCTAAATTGCCACCGTTTTGTCATTTGATGTCATATAAAGGGTTCACGGCGTTAGAGGTATATAAAATTGCAGCATGTCATATGGTTGAAGCACCCCAAATCGAGGAATAGAACTGTGAGCACGATTCTCGTCATCGAAGACGATCCAAGAATACAAAAGGCCCTGCATCGCCAATTCACCACTGAAGGCTATGAGGTTCATCTAGCCGCCGACGGTGAGCAGGGCCTCGAAAGCTGCAAAAATCTGAAGCCAGTCGGTGTGGTTCTCGACCTCATGCTGCCTACCATGTCGGGGCTGGAAGTCTGTAAGAGCATCAAGAGTTGGTCGGCGAGTACACCGGTCATTGTATTAAGTGCTATTTCAGAGGTAGCCAATAAAGTTCTTTTGCTTGAGATGGGTGCAGACGACTATGTGACCAAGCCGTTCAGCCCACGAGAATTAATGGCCCGAGTGCAGGCAGCGATACGAAGATCTCAGAGGACCGCCACCAACAACCGCGTCACGTTTGGCAATATCGCTGCCGATTTTTCAGGGATGGAAGTCTTTAAGGATGGAGTACTCGTCTCGCTCACGGCGCACGAAATCAAGCTGCTGCAATACTTTGTAGAAAATGCGGAGCGTGTGATTACGCGCGAGGAGTTGCTGAATGACGTATGGCACTACAATTCTTATCCCACAACGCGGACGGTCGACAATCACATTATGAAGTTGCGTCAGAAGCTGGAGCCTGACCCCGTCAGACCTGTCTACTTCCGCACGATGCATGGTATCGGTTACAAGTTTGTACGCGGCACTTAAGAACGTAACCGAAGATACGATTGCGGAGGATAAAACTCATGGACAGGCTGCGAATGAGAACGACGTTGCTCATTCCGCTCATTATCCTATCGTTCGGCTGCAGTCTAGTTAGTCTGTTGGTGATTCGTACAATTGTGCAGAGACAGATCAAGGCCAGTCTGGCATCCGATCTGAAGCACTCGGTCCGCACTTATCAAAATCTGCAACGTCAACGAAGAGAGCTCCTTTCACGCGAATCGGCCCTTCTGGCAGATCTCCCCAGCCTTAAAGCCTTAATGACTGCCGGTGACTCACGCACCATCGAGGATGGTGGAGTTGAGTTTTGGGAAGCAAGTGGCAATGACCTCTTTGCCTTGTTCGATCAGAGCGGCAATTTGATTGCGCTCTACAACCGCGGAACTCCCCTGAATCGGGACCGAGTGGAGCCAGTGCTGGAACAATCTCTGCGTGCGCCGCAAGGGCCGGTACTGTTTGCATTTGAGGGGCGTCTTTATGAAGTAGCGATGCAGCCTTTATGGTTCGGGGTCAAGGGGACAACACAACTCGGTTACGTGGCTGTTGGGTATGCAATTAATGCGCAAATCGCGCGTGAGGTGAGCGAAGCCGCCGCCGCCGAGGTAGCTTTTGTTTTCGATGGAAAAGTAATAGCCAGCACTCTCAGACCTGAATTGCAAGAGCAGCTGATTGCACAAACGAAAGAAGTGCTGCAATCCACAAACGTCAGTCAGGGGATTCAACTCGACGGCGAAGATTATCTGGCAACGTCGGCAGATCTCGCGACAACGCCGCAAGAACAGGATTCGGCACTCGCGCCCAAGCTAGTGGTTTTGAAATCTTTTAAACAGGCAAGCCAGTTGGAGCATGAGGTCAACCGATGGGTGTTGACTCTTGGGTTGCTCACGTTGCTCGTGGGAATTGGCATGTTTATCTCGATTTCTCGTACGCTTACCCGTCCACTTGAAGTGTTGGTCGGAGGAACGAGAGAACTTGCGCGAGGAAACTTCGAATACCGATTGAGCGAAGACGGGGTCGAGGAGATAAGAGAACTCAGTCGAGCTTTCGAGCGGATGAGAGTCGAGCTTCGCCGCACCCAGGCCGAGTTGATCGATTCCGAGCGGCTCGCAACCATCGGAAGAATGGCAAGCTCTATTTCGCACGATTTAAGACATTATCTCTCCGCGATGTATGCCAACGCGGAGTTCATGAGCGATGGGGCTATGCCTCAATTGGAGCGAGAAGAGTTGCTGCAGGAGGTACGCACTGCGGTGCAGGGTATGACGGACCTTCTCGATTCGCTCCTCCTCTTTACGCGGACCGGACGAGCGCTTTATCCGGAGTATCAGTCACTGGACGCGATTGTTGAGAACGCCGCTCATATGGTCCGCTCACATCCTGCCTCACGAGACGTCAAGATTGTGCTGGACGGACTTGCACCGCTGATGGCATGGGTGGACGCGAAGAAGTTGGGGCGGGCTGTCTATAACATTTTGCTTAATGGCTGCCAGGCAGCGAGAAAAGGAAGTGGCCCTCCGACTGTCGTACTTACCCTTTTTGAAGACGCGGAGTCGATCTTTATTCAGATCGCAGATAACGGGTCGGGGGTGCCCGATGCTGTCCGCCAGACAATTTTTCTGCCGTTTGTAAGTGAAGGCAGAGAGAGCGGGACCGGCCTTGGGCTCACCCTGGCGCAACAGATCGCCCAGGAGCACGGTGGGAGCATTACGCTGAAAGAGACGGTAGAGCGCAATACGGTCTTCACGATCGTTTTGTCAAAAGCCGCTTTGCAGATGCACGCCAAAATATCAGAGAAAAAGATTGAGCCGACTCAATCGCCAACGTATCGATGAGGTTGAAGATGAGAGACCTTACCCACAGATTCTTCATTTGTCTTCTTGCGTGTTCAACGACTCATGCGCTGCTGGGACAATTGCCCCCCCAAGTTCCTGGCGAGGTACCGTCTTCCTCGGCCGTTGATAGCGGCCAAACGCAATTGGAGCAGAAGCTCGGCGCGATCGCGTTGGCCCTCGCCACGACGCGACAGCAATTGGAGCAGTCTCAGCGACAGATACAACAGCTACAGGAGGAACTTACTCAGGTCCGGACGCAACTCGGAACTTCTACGCCCGTTCCCGAAAAAACTGCTACTGCACCGGACCCACAAATAGAGAGGAACAGCGACTTACAAGAGCGCGTTGAGACACTTGAGGCGCAGGTGAAGCTCCACGATCAAACCAAACTAGAGAGCAGTTCAAAATATCCTATTCGCATTTCAGGGCTTCTTTTGTTCAACTCCTTCATCAATCGTGGAACTGTAGATAACATCGACTTGCCATCTATTGCTACGAGCCCATCTATCGGTTCCAGCAGCGGAAGCGCAGGAGCGGGGTTGCGTCAGACAATTCTAGGCATCGAGGGGTTTGGCCCCCGGATCGCAGGTGCGAGGACCTCTGCCGATATAAGCGTGGACTTTTTTGGGGGAATTCCCTACAGCAACTTCGGTACTGCGTCCGGCCTGGTTCGCTTGCGTACGGCGAGCATCAACTTCGACTGGACTCGCGATTCCTTGCAAGTAGGGATGGAAGCTCCGCTTATCTCTCCGCTATCGCCAACATCGTATGCCACAGTCGCCGAGCCGGGAATGGCTTGGGCCGGGAATTTGTGGACCTGGGCCCCTCAAATTCGATATGCACATCAATTTTCTGGATCGGATAGGGGGCATTGGAAATTGGAAGCCGGGCTGTGGGACCCCCCCGCTGCTGGATATAACACCACAAATGTCTTCTTTCGTGCTCCGAGTCCCGGCGAGCAAGCGGAGCAGCCAGCCTATGAAGGACGTGTCTCATACTCTTCTGCGGGAGAGGAGCGGAACCTGCAGATTGGAGTAGGTGGTTACTACAGTCGGCAGAGTTATCCAAATATTACGTCAGGTGAATACCCCACCAGCAATAATTCCTGGGCGTTCACAACAGATTGGCGCGTCCCGTTTGCTCACCGCTTCGAGGTGAGCGGAGAAGGGTATCGCGGACAATCCCTGGGAGGTCTAGGCGGTGGTGTCTACAAAGACGTCCTGTACGGAACGAATCCTATCTCGGGTGCGGCTGAGATGATTGGCCTCAATGATATTGGCGGATGGACCCAGTTCAAATCACGTTTTGGAAGGACACTCGAGGCGAATGCGTCCATTGGGTTGGACGATGGCTTTGCGGGCGACTTCCGCGCGATCGTACTGCCTTCGACAGCAAACGCGACGCTACTTCGTGCGCGAAATCGAATGGCCGTCGGCAATTTAATTTTCAAGCCAAAGACATACCTCATTCTCTCGCCGGAGTATCGGAGGATCTGGACCTGGCCTATCACCGGAACGCCAGCTACGGCCAATGTGTTCACGCTCTCTGTGGGATACCAGTTCTAGAGGTGCAATAGTGCGTTGTACAGCCCGTTTGATAATCGTTAGTTGCTCCTTGCTCTGGATGACAATCTCCGTGCGGGCGCAGGGAGTAGATGTGTCGGCAAGGATCGTGCTACAAAACGAAAAGCGATCCGGCGATGCAGGGTCGAAAAAGACTTCCGACGCATCGGAGGTGGTCATGTGGCTGTCGCCGTTGCAGGCATTGGGGTTGACGCCGGCGAGTCCAACTCATCCGCCGTATCGCCTATTGCAAAAAGACAAACAATTCACGCCGCATCTTTTGGTCGTGCCGACTGGCAGCAATGTCGAGTTTCCTAACACTGATCCTTTCTTTCACAATGTGTTTTCGTTGTACAACGGCAAACGATTCGACCTGGGGTTGTATGAGTCGGGAACCAGCCGATCGGTGAGGTTTGACCGGGAGGGAGTTTCTTATATCTTCTGCAATATCCATCCGGAGATGGCAGCGGTGGTTCTGGCGCTCAGCACACCCTTTTACGGCATATCTCAGGCGAACGGCGCAGTGGTGATTCACGGAGTGCCTCCAGGCAGCTATCGCCTGCACGTCTGGAGTGAGCACGCTAAACCCCCAGACCAAAGAGAGTTTCAACGAGTGCTCCGAGTCACGGGTGAAGCCTTGAATGTAGGTGAGATCACCATGGAGTCGACTGCCAGTCCGCTGAATAACCATAAGAATAAGTTTGGAGATGATTACAAGCCGGGGTCTGGACCGCAATATTAACCTGGCTTCGGATAACATTTTGCGCTGAACTGGTCCTCCGGAGTGATCGACTACGGCAGGGTTTTCAGCTGGACGACGAAGTTCTGGAGTTCGCCGAAGCGCGCGATAGCGTTCTGGGCGTACTCGCCATAGCGCGGATGGGTGAGCAGGGAGCGGTCGATCAGAGCCGCGGGGTCGACGACGGCAAGGTCCGTCTTGTGGGTCACCGACTGGGCCATGGCGTCCATACCGTCGGCTAGGATGGAGCGCAGTTTTATCAGCCTAGGCTCGGCGAGGAAGTCGCTATCCTCCTCCCGGTGCAGGACGGCGTACCCGTTCCAGAAGAAGGCGACGGCGGTGAGCGAGGCGCGGAGGATGGTGTCGCCTGCGTGTTGGTGTTGGATGCGGTCGACGCCGAACTCGTACTCAATGCTGTCGTTCATCGTGCGGATGTTGGCGACAGTCTTGCCAACCAGATCGCGGAAGCTGTCAGCCGGGCGCAAGAATTCAGCGGTGGTACGGGACTGGCGGAGGAGCACGGCGACGCCGCGAAGGATGGTGGCAAGGGAGCTGCGCATGGCTGTCACGTTACGGACTGGCCAGAGTTGGTCGAAGACAAAGGCCATGATTACCAGCGCCAGCAGAATGCCCACGAGGCGGTCGCGGGGGGGTGCGAGCTGCGTAAGAGCGGAAAAGCCGGCGAAGACCACCAGGTGAAAAGAGAAGGCGGTCTGCAGCCCGACGAAGTTGAACTGGCGTCCACCGGCCACCCAGGCGGAGAAGAAGACAACTGCGGCGGTCAGTAGGACCAGGGAGGTGATCGAGTCCATGTGGGGAAAAAGGAAGACGGTGGAGCCCAGGGCGAAGATGAGGCCCCCGATTAAGGAGCCGGCAACGCGGAAGATAAGGCGCTGCTTGAGAGCCCCGCTGGTGCCGAGCCCGGCAATGAACACGGTGGCGATGGAGGTAGAGATGCCAGGCCATCCGACAGCCAGAGGGATGATGTAGCAGAGCGCGGCGCAGAGGCTGATCTTGAGGGCGAAGGCGATGTTCTGAGGCTGTCGGAGGGCTCCCGGAATCAGGAACGGAACCTGGCGCGAACGGAGGGCGATGAGCTTCTTGCTGGGGGCCGCGTCGCCTTTCATTGGCATGGAGATGATGTCGTGCAGCACCAGGTCGACGCGATCGAGAAGCGTGGGCTCTGGGCCTACGGGGCGTTCCCCCGCCAACAGCTGGCGCAGGTCCGGTGGAGCGGTGTCGATTGCAAGGTAGTGGCAGAGGTTCGCGATGTGAGCGCAGCGCTGGCGAAGGGCGGGGTCGGAGAGAGCGGGGCGTTGAAGACCGAAGGCAGCTGAAACATCCAGGAGCTGCGCCTGCATAGTGATCCGAACGCTCGCACCGATGGGGAGTACGCTGGGGTCGAGGTTGCGCTCGACGATGATGTTATAGAGCCGCTGCATGCCGTACTGGCCCTCGGCGGCGAGACGCGAGACGCGAATGACGGCCGGGGAGATCTGCGTGGCATCCGCTCCCTGGGCGTACAGCGAGAACATCGTTTCGAGCGCCTGGTAGCGCGTGATGCGCTCCTTCTGGAGGTCCTCGACGGCATTGCGGCGGCCAAAGACGTATTCGACAACGACGACAGAGCCTATAGCCAGCGACACCGTGCCGAGCAGGTAGAGCATCTGCTTGACCAGCGGGCCCGCGGGGGCATGGGTCTCCCAGAGTGACATGAGCGTGGCGAAGAGGAAGCCGAAGATCACGGCTAACCCCGGGGTGGTACTCGACAACAGGAACATCCCGGCCAGGAAACCGGCGGCGGCGACACTCAGCACACGCGACATCGGATCGTTGTCAGTGACGATGATCACAGCGAGCACGGCGGCGATCAAGGCTGCTACGGTGAGCAACGAGAGTATCGCGGAGCGAAGGGAGACGGCCGGAGAGTCGCGGCCGACGAGGAAGATGTAGTACATGCCAAGTCCGGCGAAGGGCATGCGCAGCGTCATCAGCAGAATCAGCGTAATGACCGAGGCGAGTACGACGCGCAGGGTACTGTTCAAGCGGCCGGGAGTAGGTTGGAGGTCCTGCCAGAGGCGCTCGGTCCATCCGGCGACAATCGCGGTCATGGAAATTTACCTCACGACCGTGACTGCGGTCTCGCCGATGCGGAAGAGTCGCGGGTCGGGATCATCGATGCGCACGCGGACGGGGAAGCGTGCAGAGAGATGTACCCAGTTGAGAGTGCGCTCGATATTGGGCAGGCCGTTGGCGAGCTGGCCGTCCTCGGGCAGGACTCCGAAACCAACGCTCTCGACGTGGCCATTGAACCGGCGGTTGGGGTGACTCAGCAGATACACGTCGACGTGTGCGCCGAGGGGGATGGCTTTGAGCTTGGACTCGCGGTAGTTGGCGATGACGTACCAGGCGCGCGTATCGATCAGGGTAAACAGCGGCGTGCCGGGCTTAGCATAAGCACCCACCGAGATGTTCAGGGCTGTGACAAAGGCATCAAAGGGAGCGACGACCCGAGTACGCTCGAGATCGAGCCGCGCGCTGTCCACCCTGGCGGCCTTCGCGGGCCGCTCCGACTCGAGCGTCTCGATGCGGTCGATGGCGTGGATGGACTGGTCGAGCTTTGCCTGCGACTCGGCCGCCTGCGAGGTGGCCTCCTCATGACGGAGCGTGGCTTGCGCAAGTTGTGCCTGCGCCTGCACGAGCGCGGCCTGTGCCTCGTCGTAACGGCCTTGCGAGACACGGACGGCGGTGTTGGCATGATCGACCTGCTCGACGGTAACGTACTGCTTCTGGAGCAGCGGCTCGATACGATGCAGGTCGTTGGTGTCTAGCTTGAGCTGCGCCGCGGCGGCAGTAGCATCAGCCTGGGCGCGTCCGACGGCCGCGCGGGCCGCGTCGATATTGCTTCCAGCAGTCTGGATGCCGGTCTTCGATGTCGAGACCGCAGCACCAGCGGCCGTTACCGCACTGTTTTGAGCGGCAATGCGGCGGCGCTCGTCAATGATCTGCTCTTCGAGCGCCTGCTGATCGGAGAGCGCCTGCTTCAGTGCATACTCATATGGGCGAGGATCGATGACGAACAGCAGCTCGCCCTTCTTCACGAAGGCGTTGTCCTTAATGGGAAGTTCTACCAGCCAGCCGGTGACCTCGGGAGCGACCTCGATGTAGTTGGCCCAGACGTTGGCGTCGTCGGTACGCGGATGGTAGTTGATCTGGTAGACGACCAGCAGCAGCACAATTGCCGCGGCGACGACTACGCCGATCAGCACCCAGCGTCCGGTTCGTTGGCGATTCGCAATTTGAACGGCGGTATCCATACCCCCCTCTTT
>Ga0210398_10002710_pt1 | contig 17186 bp, 16 predicted proteins | sample IncBWC4OmetaG_FD_161047 | JGI IMG/M metagenome (GOLD analysis project Ga0210398, IMG submission 161047) | Forest soil microbial communities from Barre Woods Harvard Forest LTER site, Petersham, Massachusetts, United States - Inc-BW-C-4-O | ecosystem: Environmental > Terrestrial > Soil >... | reverse complement strand
TTCGCGTTTGGGTTGCGAATCACGAACTGGGCGCCCTGCAGATCCTCTTTGTAGTCGATTTCCGCGCCCATCAGGTATTGCGCGCTCATCGGATCAACCAGCAGCTGGACACCATGCTTCTCGACGCAGAAGTCGCCGTCTTCGATTTTCTCGTCGAAAGTGAAACCGTATTGAAAACCCGAGCAGCCGCCGCCCGAAACGAACACACGCAATTTCAGGTTGGGGTTCGCCTCTTCGCGGATCAGTTCGCCGACTTTGCCGGCCGCCGCATCGGTAAAGATCAGCACATCCGGCATTTGCGGCGCGAGATCAGCGGACGAAGTCGATTCGGAAGTTGTGCTCATAAGGACATTCTACAGGTCGGCCTACAACCAAATCAAAACTATGAACCCTCTTTGCGACTTGCGTTCGCGGAGCTCGAGGCCGAATCGCCCGACCCGGGCCCCGCCTTGGTTCGATGGATCAACTTCCCATTGATTTGGGCGCCCACGGCGGTTTCAATGGTTGTGTAGTGAACACTACCGAGAACGCGCGCTTTCGGACCCATTTCGACACGATCACCCGCCTCGATATCGCCTTTCACCAAGCCGTTCAGCACGATATTCGTGACGACGACCGAGCCCTCGATGCATCCCTGCTCGCTCACCGACAGCGTGGCGCCGCTGCCCACCTCGCTTTTGACATTGCCGTTGATATGGCCGTCGAGATGAAATCCGCCGACGAACTCGACATCGCCGTTGATCCGGGTCTTCGCCCCGATCAGCGTGTCGATTTCTGCTTTCTTACTCGGTTTCGGTTTGAACATCTGCTTCACCTTTGCCCGGAATATCGCCGTTCGCTTCCGTTTCCACCGACATTCCTTGCGCCTTCCAGACGAAGGCTTGCCGGAAACTATGATTGGCATCCCTGCCGCTATGAATCTCGACACCCACGCGCGTCGGCTCAAAACCCGCCGGTAATTCTATGGGCTCGTTGTATTCCTGAAAGTATTTGAAAGAGTATGCCAGGCTGACGCGATGGTTAGGCGAGACTTGCGCGTAGTTCAAGCTCAACGGCTTTCCGCCCAGCAATCCGTCGAGCGTGACGGCCGCGCTGCCCACGACCTCTTTGTCCGGCTTCCCGGTCTGCATCAGCACGAACTTCAAGTGGTATTGGCCGGAAGGCCCGTCCGGTACGATTTGCATCTGCTGCACTTTGACGTGGATGAGCGACTCGGGCTGCACCAGTCCGCGGTAGAACGATAGATCCTGGTTGAGCCGCGCGATCTGACTCTGCATGTCGCCGAGGCTTCGTTCGACTTGCGCATAGCCCTCGCGATCCACGCGTCTGGCGGTTTCCGCCGCTTCGAGCTGGCGTCGTTGATTTTCGTTTTCCGATTCGAGCGTGCGAATTCGCCGGCTCGCCGACAATGCGCCGCGCACCGAGTCGACCACGCGAAAACCGGCATCGTAGCGCCCCAATTCGAACGCCGAGTAAAGGATGGTCCCGGCGAGCAGAAGGCCGAGCGTCCACAGTGCCGCGAGGCGCTTTGGCGCGTGCGGCCGGACCACCAATTTACTGAAAGAATCAGGCATTTCTCGTCGCACCGCCCCTAGGGAAGTTTAAACCTCATTATACGAAGCCTCGACGCCTAAGACAGCGTTCCAGTTATCATCTATTCTCATACCATGCTCTGGCTCAAAGCACTGCACGTCATCTTCGTGGTCACCTGGTTCGCCGGCTTGTTCTATTTGCCGCGACTCTATCTCTATCATGCGCAAGCGTCGGATTCGATCAGCACGCAGCGCTTTGAAATCATGGAGCGGCGCTTGTTCGCCATCATGACCATCGGCGGCTCGGCCAGCGTTATCTTTGGCGCCCTGATGCTGATCGAATCGCCCGGATATCTGCAGATGACGTGGCTCAAGGTCAAACTGCTGTTCGTGGCATTGGTCATCGCCTACCACGTGTACTGTTACAAGCTGATGCGGGATTTTGCCGCGCAGCGCAACACGCGCGGCACCAAGTGGTTTCGGGCCTTCAACGAATTGCCTTCGCTGTTCTTGATAGTCATCGTCATTCTCGCGGTGGTCAAGCCTGGTTAAGCGCTTCGCGCAACTATTGATGGGGTCGATGCCCCATTCTTTAGGAGTTAGAGGCCGCCGGGATTTCCGGCCACCAATCCGGATACGGCGGCAGGCCGTCGGCAAACATGTACTTGCCGAGAGTCTGCAGCGCCCGCACGTAAACCCGCCGTTTGAAATAAACCACCTCACGCACGGGTGTCCAATAGTCGGTCCAGCGCCAGCGATCGAATTCCGGCTGACTGGTGAGGTCGAAGCGCACTTTTGATTCGTCGCCGATGAGCTTCAGCAAATACCAGCGCTGCTTCTGGCCAATGCAGCGATCGCGCACGTACTGGCGAGGCAGTCGATAACGCAGCCAGCCTTGGGTTGAACCCAGCATCTCCACGTCCTGACGTTCCAAGCCTATTTCTTCCCGGAGCTCGCGATACAGCGCGTCCTCGACCGGTTCGCCGCGATTGACACCGCCTTGCGGAAATTGCCAGCCACGGCCGCCGACGCGGCCGCCCAAGAACAACTCTCCCGAGCCACGCGTCAAGACAATGCCCACATTGGCGCGGAATCCGTCCTTGTCGATGGTGTCGGTGGCGGGTTGCAGCGACATGCTCATCCAGCCCCGACTTGCACACGATTTCTTCCCAATGCCTTGGCGCGATACAGTGCGGCATCGGCATCCGCGATCAAGCGGTCGGCCACCGCTTTGAGATCGGCTTCGTCGCGTCCCGGCGAGACCGCCGCAACGCCCACGGACACTGTCAGGCTGCGCGAAATTTGCGAGTTCAGCGCGAAGGGCATCGCGGCAATCACCTCGCGAATGCGCTCGGCCAGTATGGCCGCATCCGCGGCCGTGGCTTCAGGTAAAAGAATCGCAAGCTCATCGCCACCGAAGCGCGCGGCGGTATCCATGTTGCGTATCTGTGCCTCGATGCGCTGCGCAACCTCTTTGAGGGCATTGTCGCCCGCCAGGTGCCCATAGCCGTCATTGATGCCCTTGAATTTATCGATGTCGATCATCAGGCAGCCGATCGTCCCACCGCGCCGCTGCGCGCGCGCCAGTTCTTCTTTCAAGCGCTGCTGCAAGTAGCGCCGATTGTGCCAGCCGGTTAGGAAATCGGTGATGCCGGCGCGCAGCAAGCGCGCACGGTTCACGGCGTTTTCAATGCAAACGGCCGCGACCGCGCCCAAATGCGCGAGAAAATCCGTGCCGTGATGGCGCGTAAAGCGCGTTGCATCGCGGCTGCCGAAGCACAATGCACCGGTCGCGCGATCTTTGCGCGGCAGCGGTACGAGCGCGGCGCTTTTTAGATTCAATATTCCCGGAAACAGCAGGTGATGATCGGCGCCCACGTAGGGCCCAAGCCACGGCTTGTGCAGCACGGCGAGCTGCGGCGCCAATCCGACCAGCGAATCGACGAAGAAAATGTGCTTGAACTCTTCCGGACGATCGCCGCCCGCGACCAACAGATGCCGCACTTCGTGCTGCGGATCGAGGAGCACCACGCTGACCGCATCGAGCACATAGGACTCGCGCAAGCCGTCCACCATGGCGTGCAGCAATTGCGACAGTGTGTCGGCGCGCAGCAGCGTCAACTCGCGCGCCTGAGTGCGCCGCATGATGGTCTCGTTGGCGGAAGCTTCGGCCGTCATTTCCGCCAGACGCTTCCTTAAGTCTTCGATCTCCCTATCCATGTCGGTAAGCTCAGCCATGCCCAATTCCCTCAAACCGCGCGCGCGGCCGCGCGCACATCCAAGTAGGCTCTTCCGCGGTTCATGATTGCCGTGAACTCCTGCGCATTCTTGGTTTTCACTGTTGCGACTAAGCGTTCAACGGCCTTTTGCAGCGCCGTCAGCGACTCGTTGCCGTAATCATTCGAACTTTGGATCTCGAAATAGAGTTCCGGGCTCTCGGCGGCGACCCGGCTCGCCACTTCCAATTGTGAATCGAAGGTCGTGCTCGACAACTGTGCCAACCGCGGCGCGGCTTCACCACTGTCGGCCAGGGCCGTGAAAAACGCGATATTCAAAGCGTGGGAGAGCCCGAGAACGTAGGCGATCAAGCGATCGTGCTCGTCCAGATCCATGACGACCCGCTCAGCCATCGTTGGCGCGAACAATTCCTGCGCCTGCGCCAAGGCGTCCTTGTCCCCCAGATCGATGAAAATGACGTGCCGGCCCGACAGCAGCTCAGTATCCGGTCCGAACATGGGATGCACTGAGGTAACACGGCAGCCGGCTTTGACCAGTGCGTTAAGCCCGGTGCGCAGCGGCGTTTTTAGCGAGCCCAAGTCGAACACCAGCCCGCGCGGGCGGCGACGCGCCAACACCTGCAGCAATTCGGCGGTCGCGGACAGCGGCGTGGCCAGCACGATGAGATCGAAATCCAGCGGGTCGGTCTGCCAATCGGCCACCCGGTCGAAGCCCGGAGACGAGCCCCGGGGGTCTGCGATGGCGACTCGAAACCCTTGGGAGGCGAGAAACTCGGCGAACCACCCGCCCATCTTGCCGTGACCGCCGATGACCAGGGCGCGTTTGCCGCTGCCGTGGGCCTGGGCCGCTACGCGGGCCTGCTCCTGTGTCGCGAGAGAAGACTGAATGAGCTGCCTCAACAGCGATTCGGCCAGATCGGGCGAGATTTTCAGGCGCTCGGCGGTGTTGCGGCCCCGCAATATGACCTCCCGCTCGCGGCCGAAGTCCCGCGTCGCACGTCCGGTGGCGCGCTTGACGGCCGCCACTTGCTCGCTCAAAGCCTGACGCCGGGCTACCAATGCCAACAACTGACCGTCGAGGTCAGTCAGTGCCGTCCGCAGATCATCCAGATTCATAATAAAGAATGCCCCATGTTTTGATCGGCACGGCTACCATTCTCTAATGAGCAGCAGCAAAAAGACATTTTGGACCGAAACCCTGCCAGACCCCCTGCCCGCCAATCCGCTCGAATTGGCGGCCCAGTGGCTAGCCCAGGCGCAGCGCGATGCCGCGCAGCCCAATCCGAATTCCATGATCCTGGCGACCGTGGACAGCCGAGGCTATCCGTCCGCCCGGGTAGTGCTCTGCAAGGAAATCGCACCGCAACAGGGATATCTACTCTTCTATACCAACTACCGCTCACGCAAGGGGGGCGAACTGGCCGCCAACCCGCGGGCCGCCGTCGTATTTCACTGGGACCACTTACACCGGCAGGTGCGCGCCGAGGGCCGCGTGGACCTGCTCTCCGATGCCGATAACGACGCCTACTTCCGCACGCGGGTTTGGCAGAAGCAATTGGGCGCGTGGGCCAGCCAGCAGAGCCAACCCGTGGAATCCCGCAAGGCTTTGGCCGCGGCGGTGGCCCACGAGGCACGCCGCTTTGGCATTCCTTACGAGGGTCCCGGATCCCAAGAACCCGAGAGCATCTCCGTTTCGGTGCCGCGGCCGCCCAATTGGGGCGGCTATCGCCTCTATGCCGATGCCGTTGAACTGTGGGTTGAAGGGGAATACCGCATTCACGATCGCGCGCGCTTCACGCGGCCGCTCGCCTCATCCCACGAAGGTCCCGGCGCCCGTTGGGCGTCGACACGATTGCAGCCATGAAATAAGCGGTCGCTGCGCCCATGTATACTGGTTTTTTTCTGAGCTTATGGCATGGCTGAGCGTTCATTCGCCAAAGAAGTGCAGTCGCTGCGCCTGAGCGCGGGCGCCGAGTTCGAAGGCGAAGGGATTCTCGCTGTGACCAAGGCGCTGCTGCAATCCGGCGTCGGGTATGTGGGCGGTTATCAGGGTGCGCCGATTTCGCACCTCATGGACGTGCTGTCGGACGCGAGCGTGATCTTGGGCGAGCTCGGCGTCCGTTTCGAATCCTCGGCGAGCGAAGCAACGGCGGCGGCCATGCTTGCCGCATCGGTCAACTATCCGATCCGCGGCGCGGTGACGTGGAAATCCACTGTCGGCACGAATGTTGCCTCGGATGCTCTCTCCAATCTCGCGTCGGCGGGGGTTATCGGCGGCGCGCTGATTGTGCTCGGCGAAGACTACGGCGAAGGCGCGAGCATCATGCAGGAGCGTACGCACGCCTTCGCCATGAAGTCTCAGATGTGGTTGCTCGACCCGCGGCCGAATTTGCCCTCGATCGTGCAGGCGGTGGAACAAGGCTTCGAGCTTTCCGAAGCGAGCAGCACGCCGGTCATGCTGATGCTGCGGATCCGCGCCTGTCATGTGGTCGGTCAATTTCGCGCCAAGGACAATCGCCGGCCGCCCTTCACGCTGCAGCAGGCGATGAACAATCCGGTCCGCACATTCGACCGAATCATTCTGCCGCCATCGACTTATGCACAAGAGCGGGCAAAGATCGAGCATCGCTGGCCCGCCGCGGTCAAGTTCGTCAAAGAACGCCGGCTCAATGAATTTTTAGGAGAAAACGCGGCTTGCGACGTCGGCATCGTGCTGCAAGGAGGCTTGTACAATACGGTGCTGCGGGCGCTCGAGCGTCTAGGTGTGGCCGACGTGTTCGGCGAGTCCAAGATTCCGCTGTACGTCTTGAACGTGACTTATCCGCTCGTGCCGGACGAATTCACGCGTTTCGCGCAAGGCAAGAAGGCCATTCTGATCATCGAGGAAGGCCAGCCCGAATTCATCGAGCAGGCGGCCAGCCTGTTCTTGCGTCAAGCGGACGTGCAGACGCGCATCGTCGGCAAAGGGCCGCTGCCCATGGCGGGCGAATATACCGGTGCCGTGATCATCGCGGGTCTGCGCAAATTTCTAGCGGAATTCGGGCAGTTGCCGATTGCGGACATTCCCCTGCTTCCGGCCGCGATGCTCGCGCGCAACGTGCCGATGCGTCCCTCGGGATTGTGCACGGGTTGCCCCGAGCGGCCGCTGTTTGCATCGATGAAGCTGCTCGCGCGGGAGATGGGCCCGATGCAAGTCAGCGCCGATATCGGCTGTCATTCTTTTTCGACCTTACCGCCGTTCGATCTGGGCGGGACCATCATGGGCTATGGCTTAGGTGCCGCCGGCGGCGCGTCGTTCAACGTTCCCAACCCACGACGCGCGCTTTCGATGATGGGCGACGGCGGATTCTGGCACAACGGCTTGACCAGCGGCATCGGCAATGCCGTCTTCAATCGGCTTGACGGCGTGACCATCATCGTGGATAACGGCTACTCGGCCGCAACCGGAGGGCAATACATCCCCTCATCATCCGCCGAGATCAAGGGCCGGCGCGCGAGAAACCGCATCGAGACAGCCGTGCGCGGGGTGGGCGTTGAATGGGTGCGCACCATTCGCACCTACGACATGAAGCAGACCATGGGCGTGCTGCGCGAAGCGCTGCTCACTAAATTCACCGGGCCTAAAATCGTCATTGCGGAAGGCGAATGTCAATTGAATCGCCAGCGGCGCGTCGCTCCGGCGATCAAGAAGTTGATCGGCGATGGCGAGCGCGTCGTCCGCGAACGCTTTGGCATCGATTCCGATGTCTGCACAGGCGATCATTCCTGCATCAGGTTATCCGGCTGCCCTTCACTCACCGTGAAAACGAATCCCGATCCTCTGCGACGGGATCCCGTTGCATATGTCGACAACAGCTGCGTGGGCTGCGGGGTTTGCGGCGAGGTGGCGCATGCGGCGGTGCTCTGCCCGTCTTTCTATCGGGCCGATGTCATTGTGAACCCGACAGCGTGGGATCGGTTCAAGGCACGGCTGCGTTCAACCGTCATTCGCATACTGGCTTGAGGCGCTCACGGCCCATCACCTTGACGATCGCGGCTCTCGGCGGCCAGGGCGGCGGCGTCGTGACTGATTGGCTCGTCATGACGGCGCGGCGCGCGGGCTATTTTGTGCAGGCAACCTCGGTGCCCGGCGTCGCGCAGCGCACCGGCGCGACCATCTATTATCTCGAATTCTTTCCGCGCGCCGATGCACCCGAAGGCCGCGAACCCATCATGGCGCTGATGCCGAATCCCGGCGACGTGGACATCGTGGTGGCGTCGGAGTGGATGGAAGCCGGCCGCGCCATCAATCGCGGCTTGGTCACGAAGGATCGCACCACGCTCATTGCTTCCACGCATCGGGATTACACCATCGGCGAAAAGATCGCGCTCGGCGATGGACGGGCGAGCTCGCGGGAATTGTTCGAGATCGCGTCGGCGGCAGCGTCGAATCTAATTGCGTTTGACATGGTCAAGGTTGCTGACGGTGCGGGCGGCCGCATCAGCGCCGTCATACTCGGCAGCATCGCCGGTGCCGGTGTGCTGCCTTGGGAAATCGAGGAATATCATCACGCGATCAAGGAATCCGGCGTCGGCGTCGAAGCCAGCCTGGCCGCATTCGAGGCCGGCCGCCTGGCCGTGATCGCCGCGGCCGCGAAGCCCCTGACGGCAGGGGCGTGGCCCGACAATCATGGACCGATCGACTCTGCCGACTACGCACTCTCGGCCGTTCCCGCGGCGCTCCGGTGGCGGATCGAAAACCGTTTCCCCGCGGCGCTGCGCGAGTTGCTTGGAATGGCTGCGGCGCGTCTGTCCGATTACCAGGACGACGCCTATGCAAATCTCTTTTTGGATCGAATCGAGCGCGTCGCGGCGTTCGATACATCGTCATCGAATGCTGCGAATTTGACCGCCGTTGCGGCGCGCTCCTTGGGATTGTGGATGAGCTTCGAGGATGTGATGCGCGTGGCGCAGCTCAAGACGCGGCGCGGCCGTGCGACGCGCATTCGACGCGAGGTGAAGGCGCAACCTCAAGACCTCGTTGAAGTGCGCGAATTTGTGAAACCACGGGTGGAAGAAATCTGCGGCACGCTGCCCGCCGGATTGGGCCGGCGTCTGCTGGCATCTGCGCGTGCACATCGTATCTTGCTTCGATTCACGGCCGGTCGCCGCATTTCGACCACGAGCATCAGCGGCTTTGCTTTGCTGCGCAGTATCGCCGCCCTCAGGCGATTCCGACGCGGCAGCCTGCGCTACCAAATCGAGAACGCTCGCATCGAAGCGTGGCTGAAGCAGATCGCGGAGATTGCCCCGCGAAACCAGGCCCTTGCAGTGGAACTCGCGGAATGCCAGACGCTGGTGAAGGGCTACGGCGACACGCATGAGCGCGGCTGGTCCTCATTCAGTCAGATCACATCCCTCGCAGCGAACCTGGTTAGTGAACCCGAGGGCGCCGCTCGCTTGCGGGCTTTGCGCGAAGCGGCCCTGACCGACGATAGCGGCGCACAGCTCGAGCGTGCCATTGCAACGCTGCGTCTCCACACGGCGGAGGCGGCGTAGCGGCGACGCATTTCGCCGGCCGGCGAAATGAGCCGGTAATGTGCGTGGTATCATAAACAGCCGTTTTTGGCTGACCCTAGGGTACCACTCGAGAATGTATCTCACGCTGGACAAGATAGGCACCCTGTACGATCAGATCGCAAGAGCGATCAAGTTGGAGATCCTCGAAGGACGCGTCATCGCGGGCAGCAAGCTGCCCTCCACCCGCGCGCTGGCAACCGCACTCGGGGTGGCGCGAAAATCGGTGCTTCAAGCCTATGAGCTGCTCTGCGCCGAAGGCTTGGCCATCGCCCGGGCAGGATCGGGCACGCGCGTCGCAAAGGTCAGTCCCGCCACGCGGCCGCCGACCGGGACCCGCATCGTTCCGGTTTCGCGCTATGCCACGCGAGTGCGCGCGCTGCCGCCTATTACGTTGGCCGGCGCGCATGTCAGCGGGCGGCCGAAATATAACTTGCTATACGGCGAGCCGCTCATCGATGCCGGATTATTTCATGCGTGGCGACGCAAGTTGGCGGCCGCGGCGTTGCGCGCAGGGCCGACTTACCCAGCCGCGGGCGGCTATCTTCCTTTGCGCCGCGCCATCGCCGACTATCTGGCGCGCAGGCGCGGTGTGCTGTGCAACCCGGCCGACATCCTCATCGTCGGGGGCACTCAACAAGCCCTTAGCCTGGTGGAGCGCGTTCTGCTGAATCCCGGCGAAAGGGTGGTCGTTGAAGATCCACACTATCAGCTCGCCCTGCACAGCTTGCTCGCGCACGGCGCGCAGGTGAGCGGCGGGCGCACGGATGATGACGGCTTGGTCGTCCGGGAATTGCCGCAGCGCCGTACGCGGCTGGTGTTCGTCACGCCATCACATCAATTCCCGTCGGGTGTCGTTATGTCTCTGAGCCGGCGTCTGGAACTGTTGAAGTGGGCCGCACGAACCGGAAGCTGGATATTCGAGGATGACTACGACACGGAGTTTCACGCGGGCGGCAGGCCACTGCCGGCGTTGCGGTCCCTCGATCTCGCTGACCGCGTGCTGTATGTGGGCAGTTTCTCCAAGACGCTGTTTCCGGCATTGCGCTTGGGCTACATCGTATGTCCCGATGCGCTGCGCGATGCCCTGTACAAGGCGAAGCTGCTCGATGATCTCGGCTCGCCCTCGGTGGAGCAGGCGGCCCTGGCGACTTTTATCCAAAGCCGGCAGTACGAGAAGCACCTGCGAAAATCCGTCAAGGAGCTCACGCATCGCCGGCGAACCGTCGTCGACGCATTGCAGCGTCTCGCAGGTTCGCACATCGAGATCGGTCCCCATCAGGCGGGCATGCATTTTGTCGTCTGGTTCCGCCATCTTGGGTTCGATGCGCTCGACGCATTCATTGCGCGCGCCAAATCAATGGGTCTCGGCTTGTATCCCATTCATCCTTACTACCGCGAGCGGCCCGCCCGTCCCGGACTCCTCATCGGCTACGCGGGATTGTCCGTGGGCCAGCTGAAAACCGCAGTCGAACTCTTCGCGCGTTGCTTGGAAAGCGAACAACCGCAATAGCCGTTCCGAGAAGATGCAGCTGCATACATCTCACCTCGTTTGCGATTATATTTTATATATAAACTATCTATATATGATATAATGAGGCATGAAGCGAATTGTCTGCATGGGCGGCGGACCCGCCGGCCTGTATTCCGCAATCCTGTTCAAAAAGTCGCTCCCCGGCGCGTCCGTCGAAATTTTCGAGCGCAACCGTCCGGACGACACCTTCGGCTGGGGTGTGGTGTTTTCAGACAAGACCATGGGCAATTTTCTGGAAGCGGACGCGCCTTCGCATGCTCGCATCGTCGATGAGTTCTACCATTGGGACGACATCGACGTGCACTTCAAAGGCCAGACCGTTCGCTCGCAGGGACACGGTTTCGCCGGTATCTCGCGCCGCAAGCTTCTCAGCATTCTTCAGAAGCGCGCCGCCTCGCTCGGCGTGATACAAACCTTCCAGCGTGAGCTGGATGACACCGGCCAATTCGACGATGCCGATCTGGTGGTAATAGCGGAGGGCGCCAATAGCAAGGCCAGGACGCGGCAGGAGGAGCAGTTCGGCCCGCATATCGAAGTGCGAAAGTGCCGCTACATTTGGCTGGGCACGACCCAGAAGTTCTCCGCGTTCACCTTTGCCTTCGAGAAGACCGAGTTCGGCTGGTTTCAGATTCACGCCTACCAGTTCAGCAAGGACCTTTCTACCGTCATTGTCGAGACGCGCGAGGAGACCTGGGCCGCGCACGGGCTGGACAAGGCCGATGTCGATCAGTCGATCGCATTTTGCGAAAAGCTGTTCGCGGCTCATCTAAGGGATGCGCCCCTGTTGTCCAACGCTCGGCATTTGCGCGGCTCCCCCTGGCTCAATTTCAATCGGGTGGAATGTCGGCATTGGCATGATGAGAATCGCGTACTGATCGGCGATGCGGCGCACACCGCGCACTTTTCGATCGGCTCGGGCACCAAGCTCGCTATGGAGGATGCCATTTCGCTGGTGCGCCATGTCAGCCATGCAAAGGATGTGCCGTCGGGATTGGAGTCCTATCAGACTGAGCGCAGCGTCGAGGCGCAAAAACTGCAGAATGCGGCCCGCAATCGAATGGAATGGTTTGAAAACGTGGTCCGATACGAAAACATGGAGCCGCTGCAGTTCGCGTATAGCCTTCTATCGGGCAGTCAGCGCATCGGCCACGCTAACTTGAAGCTGCGCGACGCTCGATTCATCGACAAGATCGAAGCCAATCTGGTGTCGAAGTGCGCAGCGGGCGCGGCGCCGCGGCCGCCGATGTTTCTGCCGTTTCGGCTGCGTGATATGCAGCTGGTCAACCGGGTCGCGGTCTCACCCATGGCGCAATATCGCGCAGTGGACGGCGTGCCCACCGATTGGCATTTGGTTCACTATGGCGCGCGTGCGACGGGCGGCGCGGGGCTCGTGTTCACGGAGATGACCTGCACCTCCGCCGACGCGCGCATCTCGCTCGGCTGCACCGGCCTGTGGAACGACACCCAAGCGACTGCATGGCGGCGCATCGTGGAATTCGTGCACTCAGAGTCACCGGCGCGCATTTGCTTGCAGCTCGGTCACGCGGGCCGCAAGGGTTCCACGCAATTGGGGTGGCAGGAGGCGGATCACCCTTTGAGCCGCGGCAATTGGCCACTGTGGGCGCCCTCGGCGCTGCCATACCTGCCCGGCATCAGTCAGGTGCCGCAGGAAATGACGCCGGCACAAATGGAATCGGTGAAGACCGATTTTGTGCGGGCGGCGACGCTCGGCGCTGCGGCCGGATTCGACATGCTTGAACTGCACATGGCGCATGGGTATTTGCTGGCGAGTTTCCTGTCGCCCCTGACAAATCTCAGACAGGACGAATACGGGGGATCCGTGGAGAATCGATTGAAGTTTCCGCTGCAGGTGTTGCGCGCGGTGCGCGCGGTGTGGCCCACGACAAGGCCTGTCAGTGTGCGCATATCGGCTTGCGATTGGGCGGAAGGCGGCTTGAGCGAAGCGGACGTGATCGCCATCGCGAAGGCTTTGGTGGCGGCCGGTGCCGACATTCTCCACATCTCGAGCGGTCAGACAGTCGCGACGCAGCGGCCGGTCTATGGCCGCATGTGGCAGACGCCATTGGCAGACATGGTGCGCAACCTCGCCGCCGTGCCCACGATCGCCGTCGGAAATATCTTCGAGGCTGATCACGTCAATTCGATCATTGCGGCAGGCCGCGCGGATTTATGCGCCATTGCCCGCCCGCACCTGGCGCATCCTTCGTGGACGCTCGCGGAAGCCGCCGCGCAAGGCTACGCGGAGCAGTGGTGGCCAGAACCCTATCTCTCCGCCAAGAGTCAGCTCGAACGCGCCGCGACCCGCGCCGCGGCGCCGTCGGGTTCCGTATGAACGGCGAGAAACCGCTGCAAGGACGCCACGCACTGGTAACCGGTGGAGGCCGCGGCATCGGCGCGAGCATCGTACGTGCGCTGATCGCTCAGGGCGCCAAGGTGAGCATGCTCGGGCGCACCGCCGCCACTCTCGAGGGGTTGGCGGCCGAATTGAGATCCGCGGGCGCGCAGACCTTTTGTGCGACCGCGGATGTCGCCAAACGGGAATCCGTCGACGCCGCATTTGCGGCCGCCCGCACGATGTTCGGCCCCATCGAGATTCTGATCAACAACGCCGGCCAGGCGATCAGCGCTCCGATCACCAAGCGCGATGATGCGCTGTGGCAGCGCCTGCTGGCCATCAATCTGTCGGGCACTTACTTCGGCATTCAAGCAGCGTTGCCCGACATGCTCCAGGTTGGTTTCGGGCGAATCGTCAACATCGCCAGCACCGCCGGACTCACCGGCTATCCCTATGTTGCCGCCTACTGCGCGGCAAAGCACGGCGTCGTCGGATTGACGCGAGCGGTCGCAAGAGAAGTCGCCACGCGCAACATCACCGTCAATGCGGTGTGCCCCGGGTATACGGATACCGATCTTGTCAGAGAGGCGGCCGCGAAAATATCCGCCGTCACCGGCCGCAAGCTCGAGGATGCTCTGCAAGCGATGACCAAATCGAATCCGCAGGGGCGGCTCGTCCAGCCGGATGAAGTAGCCAATGCCGTGGCCTGGCTCTGCCTGCCTGGCAGCGAGTCGGTCACCGGGCAAAGCATCGTGGTTGCCGGCGGAGAATTGCTGTGAATGCCGCTGTAGGCTTGGATTCGAGGTTGACCGACGAGACCCATGAGTCGCTGCGTCTGTGGTTGCGCTTGCTGACCTGCTCCCACCTGATCGAGAACCACGTGCGCAAGGCCTTGCTCACGCAATTCAAAACGACCTTGCCGCGTTTCGATCTGATGGCACAACTCGAGCGCTTCCCGAAAGGCCTGCAGATGGGAGAGTTGTCGAGGCGCATGCTGGTGACCGGCGGCAATGTGACCGGCATCGTCGATCAGCTGGAGCGCGCGGGCCTAATCGTCAGAACCGAAGACCCAGCCGATCGGCGCGCTTACTTGGTCAAGCTCACCAAGGAAGGCCGGCAGCTCTTCGGGCAGATGGCTACCGAGCACGAGTCGTGGATCGTGAATCTCTTCTCCGGTATTTCCAAACGCGAGCAGAGGGCGCTCAATGAATCCTTGGCGCATTTGCGTGCGCAACTGACCCGGGAAACATCATGAAAGACACTTTGACCGATTATCGTGCCCGGCATTTCTTGTGGACAATAGAAAATCGCGTGGGCTGGATTACATTGAATCGTCCGGAAAAGAAAAATCCCCTCACCTTTGAGAGCTATGCGGAACTGCGGGATCTCGTGCGCAGGCTTCCCCATGCGCCCGAGGTGAAAGTGATCGTCATCAGCGGTGCGGACGCCAATTTTTGTTCCGGTGGAGACGTGCAGGAGATCATCGGACCGTTGACGCGGATGAGCATGCCAGAACTGCTCAATTTCACGCGCATGACGGGCGATCTCGTGAGAGCAATGCGCGCCTGCCCCCAACCCATCATTGCCGCGGTCGACGGCGTATGCGCGGGCGCCGGCGCCATTCTGGCCATGTCCTCCGACATCCGCTTGAGCACGCCTCGTTCGAAAACCGCATTTCTGTTTACCCGCGTCGGACTTGCAGGCTGCGACATGGGCGCGTGCGCGATTCTGCCGCGCATCATCGGCCATGGCCGCGCCGCGGAGTTGCTCCTGTCCGGCCGCAGCATGGGGGCCGATGAAGCCCTCGCCTGCGGCTTTTACAGCCGCTTGCTGCCCGCCGATGAATTGCGTACGACGGCCGCGCAACTTGCTCAGGAACTTGCCGACGGTCCAACCTTTGCACACGGCATGACCAAAGCCATGCTCAATCAGGAGTGGAACATGGGGCTGGAACAGGCGCTCGAGGCCGAAGCTCAGGCGCAGGCGATCTGCATGCAGACGGAAGACTTTCGCCGCGCCTATGCGGCGTTTTCGGCCAAACAACGTCCGGCATTTAAAGGCGATTAGCGATGGCCACCAAGACCTTGCAACCGGCGGAATGGGCGCGTCCGAAGGGCTATGCCAACGGCGTGGCCGCACGCGGACAGATGATATTCATATCCGGCCAGATTGGCTGGAACGCTGACGGACAATTCAATAGCGACAATCTGACCGAACAAGTGAGGCAGGCGCTGCGCAACATTGTGCGCGTTCTGAAGGAAGCTGAAGGGGAGCCGCGGCACCTGGTTCGATTGACTTGGTACGTGTTGAGCCGGGATGCCTATCTTCGCGAGGCGCGCGAGATAGGCGCGGCGTACCGGGAGATCTTGGGCAAACACTTTCCGGCTATGTCGGTCGTGGAAGTGCGCGGATTGGTCGAACAGCGCGCACTGGTGGAAATCGAGGCAACGGCCGTGATCCCCGATGACGAAGTCCATGGCTACGTGGCGTCCGCCTGAGCGAATCAAGTACGCGCCGCTGGAAGCGCCTTGGCCCACCGCCTTTCAGGCGGATCGGTCGCAATTGTTTCAGCCGATCACGGTGGGTTCGGTCCGCTTGGCATCGCGCACCTGGGTTCCTGCCATGGTGCCGTGGCGCGCCACCGAAGAAGGTGACGTCACCGCGTCGGTGCTGGCGTGGTATGAGCGGTTTGCACGCGGCCGCCCCGCGGCACTTGTGGTGGAAGCCACGGGCGTGCGCGATGTGGCGAGCGGACCTCTGCTGCGCATCAGCGATGATCGTTTCCTGCCCGGGCTTGAACGCCTGACGGAATGCGTGCGCCGCGCCAGCAACGGCGAAACCAAGCTTTTCATACAGGTCATCGATTTTTTGAGCATTCGGCGCCGTCCCGAAGCGCGGAAATACTTCGAGCGCTTCTTGCAGATAACGGCGCGGCACCGAGAAATCCTGCAAACGACCGACAGCGACGAGTCCGGCGTCCGAACGCGATTGGCGGCACTGAACGAATCTCAGTTGGAGGAGGTGCTTACGGCGCGGGAACTCGAGTCGCTGCGGCAAGGGTATCGCGAGCGCGTCACCGATACCGATGTGGCCGCGGTCCGGGATTTGCCCGCCACTCTTCCGGCGGTGTTCGCCTCCGCCGCGGTTCGCGCGCGCAAAGCCGGCTTCGACGGAGTCGAACTGCACTACGCGCATGCCTACACCATGGCGTCATTTCTCTCCGCGCGCAATACTCGAGACGATGGTTACGGCGGCGCGCGGGAACGGCGAATTCGGCTGCCGTTGGAAGTGCTTGCGGCGGTCCGAGCTCAGGTCGGCCCGGCATTCACCGTTGGCTGCCGCATGCTCGCGGAAGACTGCATCGAGTCGGGCAGCACGCTCGAGGACACGGAGTACTTTGCGGAGCGGCTCGCGGGTGCCGGCATGGACTTTATATCGCTGTCGCGCGGCGGAAAATTTGAAGACGCCTCGCAGCCAAAAATCGGTGAAGCTGCGTACCCCTACACCGGGCGCAGTGGTTATGAGTGCATGCCATCGTATTATTCGGACGCAAAAGGGCCCTTCGGGCGCAATGTCGATGCTTGCTCCCGCATTCGCTCGACAATCCGCCGGGCGGGATTCAACACGCCCGTCGTGCTCTCCGGCGGCATACATCACTTTAATCAGGCCGAACAGGCGCTGCGCAGCGGCGCGGCTGACATCGTCGGGTTCGCGCGCCAGGCTCTGGCCGATCCGGATTGGTTTTTGAAAGTCCGCGAGGGCCGCGGCGCCAATGTGCGCCTCTGCCTATATACCAACTACTGCGAGGCACTGGACCAACGACATCGTGAGGTCACCTGCGAGCTTTGGGACCGAACCAATCTCGATGAACCGGGGATTATGCTGTCCGCGGACGGAAAGCGCAGACTTCTTCCGCCTTGAGTCCGCACGGCGTCGGCACCCGACTGAGTCAGGCTCCCCGCCACAGCGCT
>Ga0210398_10002709_pt1 | contig 17186 bp, 13 predicted proteins | sample IncBWC4OmetaG_FD_161047 | JGI IMG/M metagenome (GOLD analysis project Ga0210398, IMG submission 161047) | Forest soil microbial communities from Barre Woods Harvard Forest LTER site, Petersham, Massachusetts, United States - Inc-BW-C-4-O | ecosystem: Environmental > Terrestrial > Soil >... | reverse complement strand
ACGGTGCCGAAGGGGCGCTTTCTGGCGCCGCGCGCAGCGCTGCCGAGGCGGAGCGCAGCGGAGTCGAAGCAAGATTTAAGGACGGTGCCGAAGGGGCGCTTCCTGGCGCCGCGCGCAGCGCTGCTGAGGCGGAGCGCAGCGGAGTCGAAGCAAGATTTAAATGACCGATCCGGCACTCATCAGAAATTTTTCGATAATTGCGCATATCGATCACGGCAAGTCGACGCTGGCCGATCGGTTGTTGGAGCGCACCGGTGCGCTCCAACAGCGCGAGCTCAAGGCACAGTTCCTCGATTCGATGGATCTCGAACGCGAGCGCGGCATCACCATCAAGGCGCGCTCGGTGCGCCTCAACTACACGGCCAAAGACGGCCGCACCTACATTCTGAATCTTATCGATACTCCCGGGCATGTCGATTTCGCCTATGAAGTTTCGCGCAGCCTCGCTGCGTGTGAAGGCGCGCTGCTGGTGGTCGACGCGAGCCAGGGCGTCGAGGCGCAAACCCTCGCCAACGTCTACATGGCGCTCGACCACGGCCTCGAAATAATCCCGGTCATCAACAAAATTGATTTGCCCGGCGCCGATGTCGCGCGCACCAGGCATCAGGTTGAAGAAACCATCGGCCTCCCCGCCGATGACGCAATTCTGACCAGCGCCAAAGAGGGCGTCGGCATCGACGATGTCCTCGAAGCAATCGTGCATCGCATCCCCGCGCCCAAGGTTCCAGTCGAAACGGCTCCACGCGCGCTGATTTTCGATAGCTGGTACGACGTCTATGAAGGCGTCATCGGCTTGATGCGGGTGTTCGGCGGCGAGCTGCGCAAAGGGATGAAGGTGCGCCTGATGGGCACCAACAAGGACGGCGAGATCATGCGGCTCGGGCATTTCACCCCGCATGAAGTGGCGGCCGAAACGCTCGGTCCGGGCGAGGTCGGCTTCGTCGTCGCCAACATCAGAAGCGTGCAGGACCTGCGCGTCGGCGATACGCTGACCGATGCCGACAATCCGGCGCAAAAGCCGCTTGAAGGTTTCAAGGAATTGAAGCCGATGGTCTTCGCCGGTCTTTATCCCACCGAGTCCAACCAGTATCCGGCGCTACGCGATGCGATCGAAAAGCTCCGCCTCAACGATGCCAGCTTCATTTGTGAGCCGGAAAACTCGCAGGCGCTCGGCTTCGGCTTCCGCGCAGGATTCCTCGGCCTCCTGCATATGGAGATTACCCAGGAGCGACTGGAGCGCGAGCACGGCATCAACCTGATCATCACGGCGCCTACGGTGGCTTATCGAGTCCGCACTACCGATGGCGAGGTGACGATGGTGGACAATCCCTCGCGCCTGCCCGACGAAGGCCGGATCGAGGGTATCGATGAGCCTTTTATCCTCGCGTCGATCCACATGCCCGACGAATATCTCGGCTCGGTGATGGCGCTATGCGAGGATCGCCGCGGCCAGCAGCGCGATTTGAAGTATCTCGATGAGCATCGCGTCATCCTTCATTACGAACTGCCGCTGGCGGAGGTGGTATTCGACTTTTATGACCGCCTGAAGTCGGTCAGCCGCGGTTATGCGTCGCTGGATTACGAGTTTCTGGACTTCCGCGCCGGGCCTCTGGTTAAATTGGATATCCGCATCAACGGCGAGGTTATCGACGCGCTCTCGATAATCGTGCATCGTGATAAGGCGTATGATCGCGGACGCGCGCTATGCGAAAAGATGCGGCAGTTCATTCCACGCCAAATGTTCGAAATCGCCATCCAGGCCAGTATCGGGGCCAAAATCATCTCGCGGGAAAGCGTCAAGGCGCTGCGTAAGAATGTCACCGCGAAGTGCTACGGCGGCGATATCACGCGCAAGCGCAAACTCCTCGAGAAGCAGAAAGAAGGCAAGAAACGGATGAAGCAGGTTGGACGGGTCGAGATTCCGCAGGAGGCGTTTCTCGCCCTGCTCAAGGTCAGCGAGTGAGCGACGTCGTGGCGGAAGCAGCTCGCAACTACCCCAAACCCAGCGGCGATGCGCCCCGCAGCGAAGCCCAGGCGCCGCAGAAGTCGGCCACCCGCGAATACGGCGAGGCGTTCGGCATCGCGCTGGTCCTCGCGCTCATCATCCGCACCTTTTTCATCCAGGCCTACAAGATCCCGTCGGGCTCAATGGAGCCGACCCTGCTCATCGGCGACCATATCCTGGTCAACAAGTTGATTTACGGGCTGCGGGTGCCCGATTCGCTGTTCGGAATCACCTTTCCGGGAGTCCCATGGGGACAGTATCTCTTCTCCATCGAGACGGTTCATCGCGGCGATGTGGTGGTGTTCGTGTTTCCGCCCGATCCGACCAAGGATTTCATCAAGCGCGTCATTGGTCTTCCGGGTGATACGGTTCAGGTCAAGGATGCCAAGGTCTGGCTCAACGGCAGTCCGATGCCCGATCCGCACGCCCATTTCGAAGTGAGCGAGCAGGAGCGTTCGCCGATCTCACCGCGCGACAATTTCGGGCCGGTCACGGTGCCGGCCGGCAAGCTCCTGATGATGGGAGACAATCGCGACCGCAGCTATGACGGGCGCTACTGGGGATTCGTCGATACCAACCTGGTTGAGGGGCGCGCGATTCTCATCTATTGGTCTTGGGACAGTGACGGGGCCGGCCTTTTGCCCATTCGATGGAGCCGGTTCGGCAAACTTGTCAACTAACGCCATTAGCATGAGGGAGAGTTGGGGTGGCTGACGAAGGGCTGAGCAGAATTGGCACGATGCTCGAGGAATTGGGCGCCCGCTTCGAGCTGGTGGTAGAAGCGGTCTCCGGCTTCGGCGGAAAAGTCGACAAATTGAAGGACGAGATCTTCGGCCAGTTCGCCGAGGTCGGCAGCCAGATCCGCTTTCTCTCCGACCAGATCGGCGAGAATCGCTCCGGGGTCAATTCGCTGCACGCCGACTTCGGCGCCGAGATGGTCCGCCTCAACGAGGCCGTCGGCAGAACGCGGGTGGAATTTCGCGAGCAGCTCGCCACCTCGGAGGCGACCCTGCGCGCCGCGATTTCCTCGCAGCCCGAAACGCAGGCGGCGGGTGCAAGCGCCGAAACCTCGGCTGCAGACGGAGAACTGGGCCGCGACGTCGCTGAGAGTCTCAAGAAGCTCAGCGCCGAGATTAAGCTGGCCAATAAGGCGGTCGCGAATCTCAGCCGTAAGTTCGAGCGCTTCGACGATCGGATGACGGTGCAGGTGAAGGATCAGGATCAGCGCCTCAAGAAGGTCGAAGGCGCCGGCCGCCGCAGGTAATTAACGCCGCGCAGGCTCTCCGTCTCCCGACCGTCGCGTCAAGGCGTACTCGCCTTTCGCCCACGCGCGACTGAACCGCCACCAAGCTACCAGGTCACTCAGCATCTGGAGTTGCCATCCCGCAATGGACCAGGTCGACAACCCGCTGCGTGCGCGCTGGCGACGTTGCCAGTGGTCGCGCCACGCACGCCCGAGGCGGAAGAACACCCTGCCGCCGTACAGACGCCGATGCTTCCAATAGATCCCGGCGAGGCAGCGGCGCATGCGCCCGGTATCGACGTTGACCTCATCGGTGCCGACAAACTCCCGCGATTCGCCCGAGACCGTCGGGAGGTGAACAATTTTTCCCGCCTGCGCTGCCCGTATGATGAAATCCCAGTCCTCGAACACCTCGAAGCGTTCATCATAGCCACCGACCTTCTCCCATAACGCCCTGCGGTAGATTGAGCCGGTCGTCTCGATGTAGTTGCGGAGAATCAACTCCTCGAATCGATAGGGAACCGAAACTTCCCAGCATGCGATCGGTCGGCCTTCAGGCTCGAAGATCAATTGCCGCACCCCGCAGTAAACATAGTCGGCGCTCGACGCCTCCAGCCCCGATATCAGCAGCTCAAGCTGGCCGGGATCGTAGAGGTTGTCGTCGTCGAGGATCGCGATCAACGGCGCCGATGCGTCCATGATCGCGACGTTGAGCGCGACCGGCCGCGTTAACGGTCTACCCACCTCAAGGTGACGAATATTGTCGAGCTGCGTAAAGAATCGAGTCAGGAGGGGCGTCACGGATCCCTCGCTCATGTCGACGATCACCACCTCGAAATCCTTGCGCGACTGCCCAGCGAGGCTCTCGAGCGCCTCGCTCAGATGACGCGACCCAAGCGTTCGGACGATTACCGAAACCGATGGACTTTGCTTTTCCGACATTCCAACCGGAGGTTTACCATTTTTCCGCGCGCGAAATGTTCCCCCTGTTACAAAATCTTTGCTGGATGCGATCGATCCGCTTGATCCAACTTCAAGGCATCTGTTTAATAATCGATAGCCTTTAACTTCACTCCTGCGAGGGTGAGAAGGGACGATGATGAAGTTGTGTAATATGCAGCCCGACCGTACGCGCGGCCGGGTATTTTTTTGCGCGCCACGCGCGGGCTTTTAAGATGGCGACCCCACCTGCCACCACCGTCGCCCTCGATGCCGCCACCGTTACGCGATCGGTGAAGCGTCTCGCCCATGAAATCGCAGAGCGCAATACCGGCGCGCAGAATCTGGTGCTGATTGGCGTGGTGCGCCGCGGCGCCGCGCTCGCCGAGCGGCTGCTAAAAGCGCTGGGTGAGGTCGGGATGGCGAACGTGCCGGTCGGTACCCTCGATATTTCCTCCTACCGCGATGACAAGAAGGGCGCACCCGGCGACCCACGTCTCATCGGACGCAACATCGCGTTCTCGCTCGACGGCAAGCGCGTCGTTCTCATCGACGATGTCCTCTACACCGGCCGCACCGTGCGGGCGGCACTCGGTGCGATTTCCGATTTGGGCCGCCCCGAATCTATTCAGCTCGCGGTGCTGGTCGATCGCGGAGAGCGCGAGGTGCCGATTCGCGCGGACTATGTCGGCAAGAACATTCCGACTCCCAAGGGTCAGCGGGTTTACGTCAAGCTGAGCGAGGTCGATGGCTTCGACGGCGTGCTGATAGGCGAAGCGAGGTAGCATGGCGCGGCTGCCGAAATACGACGTGGTGTCGATCGAAGATCTCGGGCTGGCCGAGATCGAGCGCATCTTTACGCTCGCCGATGGCTTCGCAACCGCGCTCGAAAATGCGGAGCGGCTGACGGTTGCCGACGGTCTCATCATGGCGACGCTTTTCTATGAGCCGTCGACGCGCACCCGGCTCAGTTTCGAATCTGCGATGCATCGCCTCGGCGGCGCTGTCATCAGCTCGGCCGACATGCACGCGAGTTCGGCCTCGAAGGGCGAAAGCCTCGCCGACACGGTGCGCGTCGTGAGCGGCTATGCCGATCTGATCGTCATGCGGCATCCCCACGATGGAGCGGCGCGCGTCGCGGCGGAATACGCTCCGTGCCCGGTCATCAACGCGGGCGACGGCAGCCGCGAGCATCCGACCCAGACCCTGTGTGACCTCTACATTTTACGCAAGAAAAAAGGAAATCTGCGCGGGTTGACCGTAGCCCTGTGTGGCGATTTGAAATACGGACGGACGGTCCACTCCCTGATTTATGCGCTGGCGAGATTCGGCGCGAATATCCTGGCGGTGCCCACCGCCGGCATGGATGTTCCCGATTACGTGCTCGAGCGCGTGCGCGCGGAGAGTCAGTATCGCTTCGCGACCGTCTCGATGGAGGAGCTGAAGTCGCTGGCCGGCGGCCTCGACGCGCTTTATCTAACGCCGCGCGGGCCCCATCAGATGGCGCTCTTCACCTCGGACATACCGCTGGAAAAGATTCCCGCGGGCCAGGCGCCCAAGGCTCTCGACGCCTTTTATGTGACGCGGCTGCAGAAAGAACGGCTGCAGAACAAGAACGCCGATGCCGGCGAGTATGTGCGCTTCGATGCGCGCGCGCTCAAGGGCAGCCGCACTCACGAGGCCGTCGTGATGCATCCGCTGCCGCGCACCACCGAGCTCGCCTACGAACTCGATGCCGACCCGCGCGCGGTCTACTTCGAGCAGGCCGCGGCTGGCGTCCCGGTGCGCATGGCGCTCATTGCCTGGATGTTGGAGAACGCCGAAACCAGTGAGCGTGCGATTCCCAAGACGCTGCCGCCGATGCGCTTCAAGTCGGAAAGCGCGCCGCGCTGTAGCAACGCCAACTGCATCACGCGGTTCGAGGGCGCCTATCTGAAGCCGCGCTTTCGCCTCGCGCGTGCCAGTACCGATTCAGCGTTGCTGTTGCGATGCGACTATTGCGAGCGCGAGCTGCCGGTGGAGTTTGTCGGCCACGCCAGCACCCATCGCTACTACCGCTATGACGAGGGCCTTGCGGATTACGTCCGTAATTGGATCGCGGAGGGCACGCTCGCCGTTTTCGACAGTGTCAAGCAGGCCGAGGAAGCCGGTTACGAGCCGTACAAGCGCGGCCCGCAGCGCGAAATCATGAATGCGGATGAGATCGAGCATGCGGTCGAAGCCCTTGCGGATCAGATCATCAGTGATCTCGCCGAGGTCACCTCGGTAACCATCGTGGGCGTGGTAAGCCGCGGCACTCTGCTGGCGATGCGCATCAGCCATCTCATCGAGCAGCGCACCAAAGTGAAAATTCCGACCGCGCTGATCGACGTCTATGGCGCCGGCGAAAGCATCCGCTTCATCGAAGGACCCGACGATCAATTCACCACCGAAGGACGCGTCATCGTGCTGGTCGACGACGTCTTCAACACCGGATGGACCGCGCAGCGCGCGATGGAGATGCTGTGGCACAGCGGCCGGCCGGCCGCGGTGAAGCTGGCGGTACTCCTCGATCGCGGGCATCGCGCGGTGCCGATTCGGCCCAATTACGTTGGCAAGAATATCCCCACCTCACGCTCGGAACGCGTGCAGGTGCGTCTCGGCCTCGTCGATGGCAAAGGCAATCACAAATCGCATGACCGGGTGACGATCTATTCGATGGTGGATTCGATGAAGGACGCGGAGGCCGCACGTTGAAGTCATTGCTGCTCACCGGCGGACGCGTCATCGACCCCGCCAATGACTTCGACGCTATTGCCGACGTGCTGATCGTCGACGGCGCTATCGAGGCGGTGGAGACGCCGGGTCAGCTTGGCGCGCCCGAGGGCGTGCCGGTTGTCGATGCGCATGGCTGGTGGGTGATGCCCGGGCTCATCGATCCGCACGTTCATCTGCGCGATCCCGGCTTCCCGCAAAAAGAAACCATTGGGACCGGTCTTCGCGCCGCCGCGGCGGGAGGCTTTACGGCGGTTGCCGCGATGGCGAATACCTCGCCGGTAAATGACACCCCGGAGATCACGCGCTACATGCTCGATCGCGCGCGCGAAGTTCACGCCGCGCGGCTGATTGCGGTTTCCGCGGTGACGAAGGGGTTGCGCGGCGTCGAACGGGTGGATTTCGCCGCGATGGCCTCAGCCGGCGCGCGACTTTTTTCCGATGACGGCATTCCTATCGACGACCAGATGCTGCTGTCGCGCGCGCTTGACGAACTCGCGCGCCTCAACTTCGCGGTTTCGTTGCATGAGGAGGATCGCCATCTTTCCGAGGAAGGCGCGGCCAACGCCGGCGAGGTTTCCAGGCGTCTGGGCGTGAAGGGCTATCCCGCATCCGCCGAAACCGCGCGCATACGCCGCGACCTCGCGCTCGCGATCGGCACCGAGGCCCCGGTGCATATCGCGCATCTCTCGTGCGCCGAGTCGGTCGAGCTGGTCCGTCACGCGCGACGCAACGGCGCCAACGTCACCTGCGAAGTCACGCCACATCATTTTTGGCTCGAGGAGCATGCGGTGCTGCAATGGGGACCGAACGCGAAGATGAATCCTCCGCTGCGCGGCGAGCGTGATCTGGAAGCGATTCGCGCGGCGATTGCCGACGGCACCATCGATATGATTGCCACCGATCATGCGCCGCACGATCCCGCGTCGAAGAATTTCGAGCATCTCGCGGGATGCTTTCCAATGAACGCTGCCGCCGCACATCTTGGCGACGACGCCGCGAACGCCTTCATGCGCGCCGCCAACGGCATCATCGGCCTCGAAACCTCGCTCGGCCTCGCGATGGGACTCGTTCATAAAGAAATAATCTCCGCGCGGAGGCTGGTCGAATTGATGTCCGCCAATCCCGCGCGTTTAATTCGAATGGAAGCTGGTTCTCTCGCTCAGGGAATGACCGCGGATGTGACCGTCATCGACCCGAATCTCGAATGGACGGTCGAGCCTGGGAAATTTCTCTCGAAGAGCCGCAACACACCGTTCGCAGGCATACGGCTGCGAGGCAAAACGATTCTGACAATCGTCGGAGGTGAAATCGTGTACGACGCTAGATACGACGCTGGCCGAGCGCAGAGCAGCTGATGCCGAAGCAGGAAGCCATACTGGCCCTGGCCGACGGGCGCACGTTTCGCGGCCACGCATTCGGCGCGATTGGCGAGGCGGTCGGCGAGGTCGTCTTCAACACCGCGATGACCGGCTACCAGGAGGTGCTCACCGATCCGTCCTACAAGGGGCAGATGGTGTGCATGACCTATCCGCAGATCGGCAACACCGGCATCAATCGCGAGGACGCCGAATCCGCGCGCGTGTACGTCGAGGGTTTCATCGTCAAGGAATATTTGCCGCAGCCGTCGAATTGGCGCTCGGAAGAGTCGTTGGGTGATTACCTCAAGGCGGCCGGCGTGGTCGGCATAGAAGGAATCGACACCCGGGCACTGGTGCGCCACATCCGACTGCACGGCGCGCAGGAAGCGGTGATTTCCAGCGTTGATCTCAATCCCGAGTCGGTGGTGCGTAAAGCGAAGGCGTCGCCCGGTCTCATCGGGCGCGACCTCGTCACCGAGGTTTCATGCGGCCAGGCCTATGATTGGGATCTCGGCGACTGGAAGCTCGGCAGCGGTTATAAAAACCTGCGCGAGGAGCTGCGCGACGCGCCGCTGATCGTGGCGCTCGACTATGGGATCAAGCTCAACATCCTGCGGCGGCTCACCTCGACGCGATTTCGCGTGAAGGTGGTACCTGCAACCTCGAGCGCGGAGGAAATCCTCGCGCACGATCCCGACGGAATTTTTCTCTCCAATGGGCCCGGCGATCCCGCGGCGCTTCCCTACGCCCGTCAGGCGGTGCGCGGCGTCCTGGGCAAGAAGCCGGTGTTCGGAATTTGTCTCGGGCATCAGATTCTCGGCCTCGCGCTCGGAGGAAAAACCTACAAACTGAATTTCGGGCATCATGGCGCCAATCACCCGGTCAAGGATCTGCGCACCAGCAAGGTGGAAATCACATCGCAAAATCATGGCTTCGCGGTTGACGCCGATTCGGTGCGCAGCCGCGCGGAGCTGTCGCATGTAAACCTCAACGACAACACTGTCGAAGGCCTGCGCGGCGTCGGGGTGCCGTTCTTCTCCGTGCAATATCATCCGGAAGCCTCACCGGGTCCCCATGATGCCGGCTACCTCTTCGCGCGATTTCGCAAACTGGTCGAGGCGTTCCCGCGCTACGGCGCCGAGTCTCTCGACCACGTCATTGCAGACGAGGCCGCTTCGCGGTGATGCGCGGCGTTCAAACCATGATTTTCGTAAAGCATTCATTCGGGTAAAAAGTGCCGCTTAGAAAAGATTTGAAATCGGTTCTGCTGATTGGCTCCGGTCCGATCGTAATCGGACAGGCCTGCGAGTTCGACTACTCGGGAACCCAGGCGCTTAAGGCGCTGCGCGAGGAGGGTCTCCGCCTCATCCTGATTAATTCGAATCCCGCCACCATCATGACCGATCCCGAGCTGGCCGATCGCACTTACATCGAGCCGATGACGGTGGCCTCGATCACGCGAATCATCGAAAAGGAGCGGCCCGACGCGATCCTGCCGACTGTCGGCGGTCAGACCGCGCTCAATCTCGCTATCGCGCTCGCCGAGGCGGGGGTTCTCGAACGCTACAATGTAGAACTGATTGGTGCGAAACTGCCCGCCATCAAGAAGGCCGAGGATCGCGACCTCTTCAAAGCCGCGATGATTAAAATCGGCCTCGAAGTCCCCGATTCCGACGTCGCGCACTCGCTCGAAGATGCCGAGGCAATTCGCTCGCGCCTGGGACTTCCCCTGATCATTCGACCCTCGCGCACTTTGGGTGGAACTGGAGGATCGATAGCGCGGGCGCCGGAAGATTTCCGCACCAAAGTGGCATTTGGGCTCGACATGTCGCCCAGCCATGAGGTGCTCGTTGAGGAGTCGGTGGAGGGCTGGAAGGAATTCGAGCTCGAGGTGATGCGCGACACCGCCGACAACGTCGTGATCATCTGCTCGATCGAAAACCTCGATCCGATGGGCGTGCATACCGGCGATTCGATCACGGTCGCGCCCGCGCAGACACTGACTGATAAGGAATACCAGCTGATGCGCGATGCGTCGCTGCGCATCATCCGCGAGATTGGCGTCGACACCGGCGGTTCCAACATCCAGTTCGCGATCGATCCGCGCACCGGGCGGATGGTGGTGATCGAGATGAATCCGCGGGTGTCGCGCAGCTCGGCCCTCGCCTCGAAGGCGACCGGCTTTCCGATTGCGAAGATCGCGGCGCGACTCGCGGTCGGCTACACGCTTGACGAAATTCCCAACGACATCACCAAGATGACGCCGTCGTGCTTCGAGCCCACTATCGATTACGTAGTGACCAAGATTCCGCGCTTCACCTTCGAAAAATTCCGCGGCGCGGTCGACGAGCTCGGCCCCCAAATGAAATCGGTGGGCGAGGCGATGGCCATCGGCCGCACCTTCAAGGAGTCGCTGCAGAAGGCGCTGCGTTCGCTGGAGATTTCGTCATGGGGCCTCGAAAGCAAGGTCGCCGGGATGAGCAACGAAGCCGCCATGGCGGAGGTTCGCGCCCGCCTCAAGACGCCCAACAGCTTTCGCATCTATTACCTCGCCGACGCGCTGCGGCTGGGCGTCTCTCGCGAGGAGATTTTTCAGCTCAGCTACATCGATCCCTGGTTCATCGACGCGGTGGCGGAAATCATCGCTACCGAGGAGCGCGCGCGGCACGACGACCTCACGCCCGAGTTCATGCGCGAGCTCAAGGCGATGGGCTTCTCCGATCGGCGGATCGCGGATTTGCGCGGCGCCGATGAGCTGACGATCCTCAATCGGCGGCGCGAGCTGGGTATTATTCCCGCATACAAACTGGTCGACACCTGCGGCGCCGAGTTTCCTGCCTTCACGCCGTATTATTATTCGACCTACGAGGGCGAAGACGAAGGCACTCCCGATGCTACCAGCCGTAAGATAATGATTCTCGGAGGCGGTCCCAATCGCATCGGGCAGGGCATCGAATTCGACTACTGCTGCGTGCATGCGAGCCTCGCGCTCAAGGCCGCCGGCTTCGAGACCATCATGGTCAATTGCAATCCCGAAACGGTTTCGACTGATTACGACATTTCCGATCGGCTTTACTTCGAGCCGCTCACTTTTGAAGATGTGATGGCGATTGTCGAGCGCGAAAAGCCCGCCGGCGTGATCGTACAATTTGGCGGCCAGACGCCACTGAAACTCGCGGTGCCACTCTCCGAGGCCGGCGTGCCGATTCTCGGCACCTCGCCCGATGCGATAGATCGCGCCGAGGATCGCGAGCGCTTCAATCAGCTGGTCGACAAGCTCGGCCTCAAGCAGCCCAAGGGCATCCTCGCGCGTGGCCTCGACGACGCGATCGCGGGCGCCAATGAGATCGGCTATCCGGTGTTGATCCGCCCCTCGTACGTTCTCGGCGGGCGCGCGATGGAGGTCATCCCCGATGAGGCCAACCTTCGCCGCTATGTCGCGAACGCGCTGCTGGCTTCCGAGCGCCACCCGCTGCTGATCGATCGCTACCTGCAGGGCGCGACCGAGGTTGACGTCGACGCGATCTCTGACGGCGAGACGGTCGTCATCGGCGGCATCATGGAGCACGTCGAGCACGCAGGCATCCACTCGGGTGACAGCGCCTGCGCGCTTCCGCCGCGCTCGCTGACGAAGCCGATTCAGGACGCCCTTGCGAAGCAGACCAGGATGCTGGCGCGCGAGCTCGGAGTCATCGGCCTCATCAACGTGCAGTACGCGATCTTCGAGGGCGAGATTTATATCCTGGAGGTCAACCCTCGCGCTTCGCGCACGATTCCATTCGTCAGCAAGGCGATCGGGGTACCGTTGGCGAAGCTCGCCGCGCTCGCGATGGCTGGTCACAAGCTCGAAGACCTCGGCTTCACCACCGAGCGGATTCCGACTCACGTGTCGGTCAAGGAATCGGTGTTCCCGTTCGCACGCTTCATCGGCGTCGACACGATGCTCGGTCCCGAGATGAAATCGACTGGCGAAGTGATGGGCATCGATAGCAACTTCGCGATGGCGTTCGCCAAGGCGGAGCTGGCGGCCTCGACCGATCTTCCACTGTCAGGTCAGGTGGCGGTCAGCGTACGCGACGATGACAAGCGGGCACTCGAGCCGATCGCGCGCGGCCTTCATGAGATGGGTTTCAGCCTGATTGCAACCCACGGAACCGCGCTGCACATCAAGGGTCTGGGAATTCCGTGCGAGGAAATCTTCAAGGTGGCGCAAGGCAGCCCGAACATCGTCGATTACATCAAGGAGGGAAGGGTGACGCTGGTCATCAACACGCCCGATGCGGAAGGAACTGCCGATTCATTCTCGATTCGCCGCACCGCGCTGGATATGCGCCTGCCGTATTGCACCACGATGGTGGGCGCGGAAGCCGCCGTCGAAGGCATCCGCGCGCTGAAGACCCAACCCTTTGAGGTCAAGGCGCTCCAAGACTACCATCCGCGCTGATTGTATCAACAGACTAGTCTGACTAGCCTGAGGCGATGAACTGGCAGATTCAGGAAGCTAAGGCGCGCTTCTCCGAGATGGTCGAACGCGCCATTAAGGAAGGACCGCAGACCGTGACGCGCCATGGCAAACCGGTCGCGGTACTCCTGCCCGCCGACCAATACCTGCGCCTGCGCAGCAAAGGAAAAAGTCTGAAGGCGCTGTTGAGCGCCGCTCCACTCAAGGGGGTCGAGATCAGGCGCTCCCGCGAAACCGTGCGGATTGTTGACTTCGAATGTACTTAATCGACACCACCATCATCTCGGAGGTGCGCAAGGGTCGCCGCTGCGATCCCAACGTGGCCGCATGGTTTCGAGACGTTCCCGACGACGCGCTTTTCCTCAGCGTGCTGGTAGTCGGTGAAATACGGCAGGGAATCGAACGGCTGCGCCCGCGCAACCCTCGCCAAGCCCAGGCATTGGAGCATTGGCTCGAAGAACTTTTGCAGTCGTTCGGCGATCGCATTTTGCCGGTGGATGAGAAGGTCGCGCAGAATTGGGGACGCCTGACCCGGAGCAGGGTTTTTCCGGTGATAGATTCGCTCCTGGCGGCCACGGCCGAGGCGCACGGACTGACGCTCGCGACCCGAGACGTCAAGGATCTCGAATGCAGCGGCGTGCGTTGCCTGAATCCCTTCGAGCTGCGGGCTTAAAGGGTGCGTCTGCGTTTTGCCGATGATTGCTGCGCGCAGACGCTATCGAAGCCATCCGCGCACTGAATTCCTAGCCCTCCGTCGAGCTTACGGCACTAAAGACCATTAGCTCCCTTGATTTCCGGTCTGCCGGGAAAAGAGCGACGAGGGACGGTTTCGGATTTTTGCTTTCAGCGTAAATTTCGGACTGAATAGTTGGCGATGGTTGCCGGAGCGTCGGTCGCAAATTCCATACAAGCGATCAGCTTGAAGACCCCCATCTCCGCGATGGCGGGGATCGGGCCCAAACGCGCCGAGGCCCTCGCCGCCAAGGGCATCCGCACCGTCGAGGACCTCCTGTTCCATTTGCCCGCGCGCTACCAGGATTGGCGCGACCGCAGGGCAATCGCGCAGCTTGAACCCGGCACGGTCGCCGTCGTCGAGGGCACGCTCTCAGGAGTTCGTGAGCGTCCGATGCCCGGCGCACGATGGCGTCGCCTCGTTACCGCCTCGCTCACCGATGCCGCCGGTGCGCAGTTGCGGCTGGTGTGGTTCAATCTGCCGTCATACATGCGCGGCAAGATGCCCGATGGGTTGCGCGTCGGCGCGTATGGTCGCGTGACGAAAGCGGCTGATGATCATGTCGAAATGATCCAGCCCGAATTGCGCTCCGAGGCCCCGTCCGACAGAAGTTACCGTTCCGAACCAAAATACAACGACAAGGGAGGGCCGATTCGACCCGTCTATCGTTTGCCCGATGCGATGCCGCAACGTCTGTTTGCCTCGATGGTTGCGATGGCGCTCGACCACGCGGCGCGCGCTCTCAGGGACGCGATTCCGCAGCCGCAGCGCGAGGCCGCGCAGCTTCCGACGATCGCAAATGCCCTCGAACATCTTCATCGCCCGCCCGCCGAGGCCGACCTGAAGGACCTCGCGAGGGGCCGCTCGATGGGCCATCGGACGCTCGCATTCGATGAGCTTTACGCGTTCGAGCTGGCGATGTGCATCGAGCGCGAGCGGTCGGCGCGCCGTCCCGGCCTGGAGCTGCGCGGAGCAGGAAAGCTCACTGCGAAATTTGTCGAGACGCTTCCGTTCCGCCTCACCCGCGCGCAAACCCGCAGCATCGAGGAAATAAGCGCTGACCTTTGCTCGCCGCGGCTGATGAATCGCATCCTCATCGGCGACGTGGGCAGCGGAAAAACCGCGGTCGCGTTCTGGGCGATGCTGCACGCGGTGGAATCCGGTGCGCAGGCGGTCATGATGGCGCCGACGGAACTGCTCGCAGAACAGCACCATCGAAGTTTTCGGCAAATTTGCGGAGGCCTCGGGCTGCGCAGCGAGTTGCTGACCGGACGCATCACGAGCGCGGTGCGCAGTACCATCTTGCGCGATCTGGCGCGGGGTGATTTGCCGATCGTGTTCGGAACCCAGGCGCTGATTCAGTCGAAGGTGCGCCTCGCAAAGCTCGGGCTCGGCATCGTCGACGAGCAGCATCGCTTCGGCGTGTTCGATCGCGCGAAGCTGAAAGCATTGGGGCCCAGGGCGAACGTGCTGATGATGACGGCGACGCCGATTCCCCGCTCGCTTGCAATGTCGCTATTTGCCAACCTCGAGGTGTCGGTACTCGACGAGCTGCCGCCCGGACGCACACCGATCGCGACGGAAATCTTCCCCGAGGATCGCCTCGATGCCGTCGACGCGCTGGTCCATGACGAAGTTGCGCACGGGCATCGCGCTTACTACGTCTTGCCGCTGATCGAGAACGATGAAGAAGAGGAGCTCAAGACGGTGACCGCGATGGCGGCGCGCATCCGCAAGGGCCGCCTGAAAAACGCGGGCATCGGCATTTTGCACGGGCGCATGAAGGTGATGGAGAAGGACCGCGTGATGCGCGAGTTCCGCGACGGTATCATCAACGTGCTGATCTCGACCACGGTGGTCGAGGTGGGAATCGACGTGCCGGAAGCGACGGTGATCGCGATCATCGCGGCACAGCGCTATGGCCTCGCGCAGTTGCATCAGCTGCGGGGCAGGGTGGGGCGCGGCAGGGATGCCTCGCGATGTTGCCTGGTGATGTCGCGCGATGCCGATGAAGCCGCACAGGCGCGCCTGCAAGTGTTGATCGATTGCACCACCGGCAACCAGGTCGCGCAGGCCGACCTTGAACTGCGCGGCCCCGGCGATTTGCTTGGCGCGCGGCAGACCGGAGCATTGCCTTTGAGGTTCCTTCGCTTCCTGAATGATCCGATGATGATAGGGCGAGCGCGCGACCTGGCGGAGGAATGGCTGAAGAACGACCCGAAGCTTTCGCAGGCGGACTCGCGAGGAGCGAAAGCGGCGTTGCGCAAGATGTTGGCGCTCGGGTTCAGCCTCGCGGACGTAGGATGACGTGCAGTGGCGACCAAACGAAAAAATAATCGGCAACCCGACCACATTGAGCGGCGGCATGAGACGTCGGCCGGCGGCGTGGTATGGCGTCGCGAGGGTGGCAAGCTCGAGATCGTCCTCGCACGGCCCGCGCGCAAAGACGCGTGGGTGCTGCCCAAGGGACAGCCCAACCCCAAGGAAACGCTAATCGAGACCGCGGTGCGCGAGACGCGCGAGGAAACCGGCCTCGAGGTCACGCCGGGCGCTGAAGTCGGAAAAATCTCCTACGTGTTCTCATGGCGCGACAAGCCGGGCGAACCACTGGTGCGAATTTTCAAGAACGTTCACTACTTCCTGATGGAGCCGCGCGGCGGCAGCCTCGATGCGCACGACCACGAGATGGACGAGGTGCGCTGGATGGATATCGAGGAGGCGGAGCATCGCGCGAGCTACAGAAGCGATCGCGAGATCATCGTCAAGGCGCGCGTGATGCTGACGGCGTGACATGCGCATCGCGGTGACATGCCTCGCGCTGCTGGCACTCGCGGCGACCTCGTTCGCGCAGATGGCGCCGTTGGAACCTCCAGCGGCGCGTGTCATTAGCGGATGGGGACAGTTCTCGAGCGCATGGGACCTCGGTCAGCCGGCGGGAAACAACGATGGTGACAGTTTCGCGGCGTATGAAAAGGCGGTCGCGCCGCATTCGCCCGCGATGATCTCCTTCGATGTGGGGCCGGATTTCACGATCGTTTCCGGGTTTCTCAATCGCTACCGTCAGTTTGCGGCGAGCCGGGGGTTCTTCATCGCCGGGGTCGCAATTAATTTTCGCGGGCTGGAGCACGACGTCTCTATCGGGATGCGGGATCCTGATCTGTTGGTGCTCGCCGACGGACTACGGGACGTCGGCCGCCCCGTGCTGTTACGCATCGGCTATGAGTTCAACAACCCCGGAGCGCTTTACGAGCCGTCGGGGTACCTCGGAGCGTTTCGCCACGCGACCGACGTGATGCGAAAAGATCATTTGAATTTCGCGGCGGTCTGGGATGCTACCGCGAGTGGATTTTCCGATCCTCACTATAAGAAGTGGTATCCCGGCGACGACGTGGCGGACTGGTGGGGGCTTGATCTTTTTGCGGTCGCAGATTTCGAGCGCCCCGAGAGCAAAGCTTTCGTCGACGATGCGGGGCGTCATCGCAAGCCGGTGCTGATCAGTGCGACGATGCACGGGGTCAAATCGGAGGCCGAGGCGCTTAGATGGTATGCTTCGTTTTTCGATTTCATCCTGGCGAACCCGGCGATAAAAGCCTTTAGTCTGCGCCCTGCAATGCGCCTGGCGCGATGGCCCAGGGTCGCGGCCTATGTGAGGCAGCGGCTCGCCGATCCTCGATTTATCGATGCGGCCG
>Ga0210398_10002707_pt1 | contig 17190 bp, 15 predicted proteins | sample IncBWC4OmetaG_FD_161047 | JGI IMG/M metagenome (GOLD analysis project Ga0210398, IMG submission 161047) | Forest soil microbial communities from Barre Woods Harvard Forest LTER site, Petersham, Massachusetts, United States - Inc-BW-C-4-O | ecosystem: Environmental > Terrestrial > Soil >... | reverse complement strand
AATGTTCTTGTACATGCCGAAGTAGTCTGGCAGGCTGGCTGTGCGAGCGTCCATGGCAGGTGCTCCTCTGTTGAACGGTACATCTGCGCAGTGGTCTGGGCTGGCAGCGGGCATCCGGTCCGAGATGAGGCTGGGCAGCGGCCAGCCAGAGATGCAGTTCCTGCATCCCGCGGTGCCCGTAGTTAGCTCGGCGAGGCTGGGGTCGATGCAGCCTGTGGCTCTGAGCGTGCCGAGGCGTGGCGGCAAGCGGCCCCAAGAGATCTAGACCGAAGTTCCCCAAGTGATCCGCGCGTCTGGCCGTTTACCCGGGCTTTCGTATTGCACGGATACGGGCTGCTGACTACGCGACGCCGAGGCGGTGGCTGACGTCGAGCAGCTCGAAAGCCTTCCGCTGCAAGCTTGTGGGGGTGGTGACAAGCCGGAAGTCGGGCACGGCGGGGTCGCGGGTGCGATGGTGTTCAGGCAGATGGTGCCGAGGTCGGTGCTCAAGCGTTTCTCCGGGACCGACACGGACTGCGTCATGAGGCACACGATAGACAATGCCCTGTGCCTTGTCCTTGTCCCAGCAAGCGCTTGTGCCTTGCAGGACCGCAATGCCCCGGGGTAGCTTGCTTCTGCACCTTCCGCCTAGCGCGGTTCCGCTCGTCAGTGACGTCCTTTTTTGCAAGTCCGCGTAGCGCTTTGCGCGGTTGACCTGAAAAGCGGAAGGTCGGCGGTTCGACCCCGCCCCTGACCACACATCGTCGCTGATCTGCGGAAACGCGACCTAGTCGAACCGGGTGCGCCGTCCGCTCGATGTGCACAGCGCTTATCGAGCTTCCTTGCATCGTGCGGCCATCATGAGGACGATCAGCGAGAGGGGTGGGCGCTTGGTCGCCCACATCTCTGTCGAGGGCACACATCGCCGACTTTGTCCCTTCGGCAACCGTGCTGATGGGTAACGTGGCGCGCAGAACGTTCAGTTCTGGCTTGGGCTGTTATCGGGAGATATAAGCGGCAACCTCAGCATTCCCGGCATTTTTCATACAGCACTTATACTTAAGGCATGCGCGAGATGCGGGACCCCGGCTGCGAGAATGACAACGTGTCGCCCACCCCCGCCCAGCAGGCCCAGGCCGCCCGCATCGCCGCCGAGATCGCAGACCTCGCCAGCACCGGTTTCGCCCTGCCGGGCACCCTCGCCGACCGGATGACCCGCTCCGGCCACCCCGGCTGCCGCTGCCACGCCGACCCGCCCCGCCTGCACGGTCCCTACCACCAGTGGACCCGCAAGAAAAACGGCAAGACCTCAACCCGCATCCTGACCGACGACCAGCTCGCCGACTACGGCTCCTGGTTCGACAACCACCGCCGGCTGCGCGAACTGGTCGCCGAGCTCGAGGAACTCAGCCTCGCCATCGCCGAGGCCGACCCCCGCTGGAACCGCTAGCCACGCCGCCCGGCACAGGCACCAGCCCAGCGCGACACGCAACCGGAATGAACGCCCCCACAAAGCGTGGGCATAGCCCGCTTAACCTGTGGTCAGCCCCCCACCCCGGCCGCATTCGCCCAGGTGAACCCCAAACGTGAAGACCTCACCCATCAAGACCAGCGAATTTTCCGTTCTATCTGCGCAGACCCTGGTTCCAGGCCAGACGCACCCGATGACTGAACTCCCGGAACTAGGGGTGCTCGCCCGGCCGTTCCTTCCACAGGCCCGCTGTCGTGGAATAACGTGATCGCCCACACCCGCCGCGCCACTGCAGCCGACGGTGATCTCCACTTCGACAAGTCCCTCGCCGGGCTCGTCGATGGCGCGCATGCCGGTGACCGAGCAGCGATCGTCGCCGAGGGCATCTGGAGAGTCCACCATGCCGTTCATTCTGCCTGACGCGCCGACCGATGACCGGAAGGGGCAAGGAGCATGATCAACTGCTTAGGAGGTCGTTTCGGGGGCCGGTGTCAACTGGCGCCTTCCTGGTCACAGTGGGTTTCCTCATCGTCTGGCTGCCGCCCGATGTCCGTGGTTCCGCTTCGTTCGGGCACGCGGATGGCACGGACTGGCAGTTTCTTGACTGTCAGGCTCATAGACCCGCCCGAAACGAAGGACAGCCTTTCGACTGCTCCTCGAGTCTGCCACCTAGAGAACATGTCGCTGCTCGCAGGCGTTGAGCCGCCCGAGGGCTCCAGGACTTTCGACCCGTCGCGCGAGGACGGCAACTAGGCGCAGGCGTAGCCTGGCAGCCCAGCCGTCCATGCCGCTCTTGGCGTCGCGGAGCGGGCTCGGGCGAGCCATGTCCCTTCTTCGCGGATCGCGCTATCATGAGATATCACAAGGAGGAGGCCGGATGACCGATGTGCTGATCCGAGACGTGCCCGATGACGTCATCGCAGCACTGGACTCGCACGCCAGCCGCCTGGGGTTGTCCCGCAGCGAGTACGTGCGCCGTCGGCTCGCCCAGGACGCGGCGGCCTCCGGGGGACCGGTCAGCACCGGAGACCTGGCGCGCTTCGCCAGCGTCTTCGGGGACCTGGCCGACCCTGAAGTGATGAGCCAGGCCTGGCGGTGACCACGTGGCTGATCGACAAGTCCGCCCTGGTCCGGCTCGCCGTCAGCCCTGACGCCTCGGACTGGGCCGGGCGCATCGAGCGGGGCCTGGTCCGCGTAACCACGGTCACCCGGCTGGAGATCGGCTACTCCGCGCGGTCGGGGCCGGACCTGCGGCAGGGGCTGCGCCAGCCGCCGGTGTCGGCGATGCCAGTGGAGCATCTGACCCCGGCCGTCGAGGACCGGGCGGTGGAGGTCCTCACGCTGCTCGCCGACCGGGGTCAGCACCGCGCTCCCTCGATCCCCGACCTGCTGGTCGCCGCCACGGCCGAGCTCGCCGGGCTAACGGTTCTGCACTGCGACAAGGACTTCGACCTCATCGCCGCCGTCACCGGCCAGCCCGCCGAGCGCCTGAACGTCCCGTAACCCGCGGCAGCGGCTGCTTTCCCGGCGCAGTGTGACGGCGTACTGATCTCTTGTGCGCAAAGCACTGCGGCTAGGGCTCCTGCTATGGCCCGAAGGACACGCTGACCAGGGTCCCGTACCAGCTTGGCACCGAGCGTGTCGGCACGGCTCCACACTGGACCCACACGATCGCGGCGAGACTCCATAGTGGCCAGCCGAGCGTGGCAAGGACTGGGGCGATCTCGGATGTGAGGTCATCAGTCAGCACTTGCAGTGCGCACGTGGATCATTAGTCACCGTCCTGGGTACCTCCAAGTAGCCGTAGTGCGGCGCTCGCTCACGGCCAGGCCCAAAACCAGGCGCGGGTGAGCAAGGCATTTACCTGAGCTGCCGCAAGGCTGCGCTCATCGGCCAAGGCCGGACGGCGCGGAAGGGCCGACCGCGCCAGCGCGCCTCGCGGCGTGTGCGAATGCAGGCGCCTGGCCGGGTGAAATAATGTCTCATGGGTATCCCGGTTCTGCGTACCGAGCGGCTGGTCCTGCGGGAGCCGGCCCTGGCGGACGCGCCCGCCGTGCTGGTCTTCCGGGGCGACCCGCGCGTCCAGCGGTTCAACGACGAGCCGCTGCGCGATGTGGCAGCCGCCGAGGCGTTCATCAGGTTCCTGCGCGCGGACTCGGCCTCGAACGCGCGGCGTCACTGGGCCATCACGGTCGATGATGAGGTCGTCGGGCTGGTCGGCCTGCATACCTGGCAGCAGCACCACCGGCGGGCCGAACTCGGCTACGACATGGCAGTCTCCCGCTGGGGACAGGGCATCGCCCGCGAGGCGGCGCGAGCGGTCATCGACTACGGATTCACGACAATGAAGCTGCACCGGATCCAGGCGCATACGATCGCCGACAACCACCGGTCGGTGCGACTGCTTGAGCGACTCGGCTTCTACCGCGAAGGGACGCTGCGCGAGTACTCGCTAGAGGATGACCTGACATTCCACGACAGCGCCGTTTACGGCCTCCTGGCCACCGACCACCAGTAACACGCCGCAGCGCGTGCGGGCCGGCAGCCAGGCACTGGGCACGAGCCGCCCGCATTGGCAGGAGCGCCGATGCAGACGAACGCACAGGGACCAGTGCAGGCTCCGCTGAGCGCCAGAAAGTTCGTTCTCGCTCGTCCCGCATGAACGCCCTTATAACGCCAACGACGGCCGCGGTCGTCTTGGGTGGGGTCGCTGTCTTGCCTAGTGGACGGGGCGTACTGGGTCCTGCTCGCGTGGATGTTGCACCTTCCGCCTAGCGCGGCTCCGCTCATCAGTGACGTCCGTCTCCGCAGGTCTGCGCAGCGCTCAGCGCGGTTGACCTGAAAAGAGGAAGGTCGGCGGTTCGACCCGGCCCTCGATCGTCGGCGCTCGGTGGCCGAAGGTAACCGTCGCTGCCTATCTGTGACTCTGAGGCGCCGCGCGTTATAGCACGCGGATCGCACGCCGGATTACCAGCTTCTCTTGCGCTGCCCTGACATCCAAGGTGATGCTCGATACGTGCGGCACGCAACGCAGGAGGACCTCGACCAGTTGGAGGCGCTGCTGGCGGAGTTGCGCAAGCTCCCTCAGTTGCGAGAGCGCAGGCGCGGCTACTTTTCGCGGGGCGGCCGGGCGTTGCTTCACTTCCACGAGGACGCTGGCGACTACTACGTCGATGTCAAGCTCGACAGCAAGTTCCAACGCATGAAGGTCACCAGCCGCAGGGACCAAGCCCACTTCCTCACACGGGTGAAAGAAGCGTTCCAGTCGAACGGCGATCTGGTGCTTTAGAAGGTCGCCGGACAACGCGGATCTCTCCGAACCTGCGGCACACCAGCTAGACACTGGCCGCTGCTACGGGCGCTACGGTCAAGGGCCTGGTGCGCCGTCTCGGCGACGCCTCGCTGGTGGCCTCTCACCGCTACCTGCACGCGGTCGACGGCCGGGATGCCGAGATCGCCGCCGCGTATAGCGCTTATCGTGGCCGGTCAGCGGAGTCCGGGTGTCCTTCGGCTTGCTGGTTGATTACGTCGATGCGGTCCCGGCGGCTGTTGGCCACGGTGTATCCGAGCCCGAGCGCCATGATGATGATGGCGACGATCCACAGGAAGTGTGCGGCCAGCCCGATCAGGCCGAACAGCATCGCGGCGCACAGGACGCCCACGATCACGGCGTCTGGTCCTCGCTTCTGCCCGAGTACCCTTCCGAGTCGCTCGTTCAGCCGGGCCTCGGCTGCGGGTACCAATGACCTGACCGAGCGCAGGGACCGCACCCGGTCCGCTTTGTCGCCGTTCAAGCCGGTGGTCCCGGTGGCGTCGTCGCTCTGCGGGGCGCCAGCGCTGTTGGCGGTAGCTTGCATGATGGGTCCCATCGGGACCCCCAATCCCCCTCCGATAGCGGAGAGTCAATAGCTCAATCTGAGCTAACCTCAGTATACTCCCCGCTCGTGGCAGGCAGCGACGTTGCCTCACCACCGGATTTCACGAGTCTGGACACTACCCCGGATACCTGCCGTCGTTCGCGGGCGGGCCAGGGCGTTCGCCGGGCCGGGCGCTGATGCCGGCCCGGCAGCGCGCGGCGACGGCGTGCATGGCGAGCATGCGGACGTTTACGTCATGTGGTTGTGCCATTCGGCACCAGCGGGCGGCTGTTGCCCTCGGAGCGCTGGCTGGCCGGGTCGGCATTGTGCGGGCTGATGCGGATCAGCGCGGGTGCGTGCCGCCACGCGAGGCAGGCGAGGGCACCGAGAGGGATGGAGGGAAGGTAGGTGACGGCCCGGTACAGCAGCACGGCGGCGGTCACCTGCACGCTGGCCTTGTGGCCAGCGTTGGCGGCCAGGATGGTCACCAGGCCGAGTTCGGTGATCCCGAGGCCGCCGGGGGTGACCGGCAGAGTGGTCAGCAGCCGGACGGCCGCGAAGGCGGCGAGGGAGGTCTGCCAAGGCACCTGGGCCTGGGACAGGCCGGCGCCGCGCAGGCATGCCAGCAGGACAAGCCACAAGGTGAGGTTGCCCGCCACCGTAGCCGCGGTGATCTTCCAGCCGCGGCTGATGAGCAGGGCGGCAGCCCGGTTGCGGAAGCCGAGCAGCGATCCGGGGTTGCAGGCGGGAGGCTGCCGGCGGATGAGCCGGCAGACGACGGCCAGCACGCACTGCAGGGCACGGCCGGAACGGAGCGCGAAGGGCTCGCTGCGAAGCAGCAGGGCGAGTCCGGCCGCCGCGGCGGTGAGCAGGGCGAGTCCGGCCGCCGCCGCGGCGATCAGGCCGGCATCCGGCCGGCCCGCCGTCAGCAGGATCAGCAGGGCCACGACGGGCAGGCTCAGGCGGGCGAAGACATTCCAGATTCCTGACACCAGGCTGTAGAGGACGTAGTCCGCGGTGCCGATGCCCCAGCCGGACAGCATTGCCCAGCTGACCCCCATGGCGAGGGCGCCGCCGGCGGGCAGGGTGTTGGCCACCGCGCTGGAGCCGAGGTTGACCACCGCCGCCTCGCGCAGTCGTATCGATGGCAGTACCGAGCAGATCACGATCCAGCCACAGGCCATGCTGCCGGCCGCCGCGGCCGCGATGAGCAGCGCCTGCGGCCATGTCATCGCGCCGATGCTGGCCCATACGCTGCGATAGGACGCGAAACGCGGGAGGGCGAACCAGAAGATCACCCCGACGACGGCCGCTGACAGCGCGGTGCGGAGAATCTTGCGGCCGGTTCCCGGCCGGGGCCGGGCGGTCTTCGGCCCCGGCACGGCACCGCGGCCGGGATCGGTCCCCGGGGCGGCGAGCATCCCCGGGGACGTAATAGCGGCGGCTGGCGGTTCAGCAACGGCCCTCATCAGATCCCGTCGCTGCTGGCGGGCAGGAGCGGCGGCCGCCCTGCCCGGTGGCCCGGTGGCTGGAGAGCGGCCCGTGACTGGTCCCGGCCGGGAGGGGGCCGGCGGCTGTCGAGGCGTGCCGGGGTGAGCCACTGCACTGCGGTGGCCCAGCCGAGGCATTCGAAGACGGCGATCAGGCCAGGGTCGGCGCCGTGCCGTACGCAGGCGGGATCGGCGGTCATGTCGGGGGCGTACCGGGCCGGCGGGGTGGGGTCATCGCGCAGACAGTCGGCGCCGGGAACGGCGTCGTCCCGTCATACTCATCGGCCGTGAGCTGATAGGGCATCGCGGTTTCCCCTTGCCTCTCCCATGCCGGCGCCAGCAGCGGATGACGCGCATGCCGGGCTCTTGCTGTGGTGAGCGGATGGCCCCGGACTGACGCCGGACCGTGGCCTGGGCGGTTCGGCCGCGCCACCACAACGCCTTGCCATCTGGCTTGTCGTCAGTGCCCAGTTAAGCCCGCGCGCCCCGCCGCGGAAACAGCCGGAAACCGTAAAGGTCATCACCCTGGCCGATCACCGCACGCCCGGCGGGTCCGGGAGCAGCCGGGCCGGCTCCCGCCAGGGCCGTGATCTGCCCTGGCGATGAGCTTTGCCCGGATTGCGTCTGTCCGCCTGTCGCAGGACGGCCTTCACTGGTTGTGGGTCAGCTAGCTGGAACTGATCAGCCGGGGCATGTCCGGCGACGCCGGGCAGGCACGGATTGTTATCGCCGTGCTCCCAGGGCAATACCGCAGCGAACATGCCGCCGGAGGCAGTCATGCGTATCGGATCGGTTCTACTCATCGTCTGGCTGATCATCGGCGCCATCGCCGCCGGCCAGCGCCACTATTACGGCAGCTCTGATCCGAGCTGCGCCCAGACGAGCACGATCGCCGTGACAATTCTTGCCGGTCCCCTCAACTACATCGGCGTGAACCCGAAGGTCTCATGCAAGACACCGCAGCCGAGCAAGTGACCTGCTGACGCTACCTCCAGCTACCCGGCAATGCTGCGACGTCGGGGCGGTCTAGCTTGAGGGAATGCCCGCCGGCCTGCGGACCAGCCCGGTCCCGTCAGGCCGTGCTCGACGCGGTGCTGATGGCCGGGCTTCCGGAGGGTGATCGGCTGCGGAGATGAGCCCCTCCCAGCGAGAAACCAGCAATAAATTTCTTGAATTCTATGGTAACCTTTAGGGCATGGAGGGCTGGAGCTACTTGACCGGATACCCGCAGCTGTGCGAGGCGGAGACCGAGGTCTCCGGCATCCGCAGTACCACGATCAGCACCGCTGCCGGCACAACAACAACTGAGTCCGGAGGCATCTTGGCATGACGACAATCGCGAACCCTGAGCTCGAGGAGCTGGAGCGTTACAAGTTCGGCTGGGCCGACTCGGACGTGGCGGGCGAGTCCGCGCGCCGAGGTCTGTCTGAGGAGGTCGTCCGGGACATCTCGGCGCTGAAGGACGAGCCGGAGTGGATGCTGGACCTGCGGCTGAAGGGCCTGAAGCTGTTCCGGCGCAAGCCGATGCCCGACTGGGGCGCGGATCTGACCGGCATCGATTTCGAGAACATCAAGTACTTCGTCCGCTCAACAGAGAAGCAGGCCGACAGCTGGGACGACCTGCCCGCGGACATCAAGAACACCTACGACAGGCTCGGCATCCCCGAGGCGGAGAAGCAGCGGCTCATCGCCGGGGTCGCCGCGCAGTACGAAAGCGAAGTCGTGTACCACAAGATCCGCGAGGACTTGGAGGAGAAGGGCGTCATCTTCCTCGACACCGACACCGCGCTCAAGGAGCACCCGGACCTGTTCAAGGAATACTTCGCCACGGTCATCCCGGTGGGCGACAACAAGTTCGCCGCGCTGAACACCGCGGTCTGGTCCGGCGGCAGCTTCATCTACGTGCCGAAGGGCGTGCACGTGGACATCCCGCTGCAGGCCTACTTCCGGATCAACACGGAGAACATGGGCCAGTTCGAGCGGACCCTGATCATCGTTGACGAGGGTGCCAGCGTCCACTACGTCGAGGGCTGCACCGCGCCGGTCTACTCCTCGGACTCGCTGCACTCAGCGGTCGTCGAGATCATCGTGAAGAAAGACGCCCACTGCCGTTACACCACGATCCAGAACTGGTCGAACAACGTCTACAACCTGGTCACCAAGCGGGCCGTGGTGCAGGCCGGGGCGAGCATGGAGTGGATCGACGGGAACATCGGCTCCAAGGTCACCATGAAATACCCGGCCGTCTACCTGATGGGCGAGCACGCCCGGGGAGAAACCCTGTCCGTCGCGTTCGCCGGCGCAGGCCAGCACCAGGACGCCGGCGCCAAGATGGTGCACTGCGCGCCGAACACCTCCTCCCAGATCATCTCCAAGTCCGTGGCCAGAGCCGGCGGCCGCACGTCCTACCGGGGCCTGGTCCAGGTACAGGAGGGCGCGGCGCACTCCAAGTCCACGGTCAAGTGCGACGCGCTGCTGGTGGACAGGGTCAGCCGGTCCGACACCTATCCCTACGTGGACATCCGCGAGGACGACGTGGAGATGGGCCACGAGGCCAGCGTCTCCAAGATCTCCGCGGACCAGCTGTTCTATCTCATGAGCCGCGGCATGACCGAGGACGAGGCCGCGGCCACCATCGTGCGCGGCTTCGTCGAGCCGATCGCGCGCGAACTGCCGATGGAATACGCGCTCGAACTGAACCGGCTGATCGAGCTACAGATGGAGGGAGCGGTCGCCTGACGACTTCCCGGTCGGATCCCAATAATCAGTCAGGGCGGCTGGTGGCTGCTCCAGCGACGCTCAGGTGATGGATGATCTGGCGGAATGACTCGACGAAGCTTTCTTCGCTGTAGCCGAGATCGGTCGCTATGCAGAAGTCCCTGACCAGGCCCTGGACTCGTTGCAGATTGGGCCGAGGCATCGACGGGAATAGGTGGTGCTCGATCTGGTAGTTGAGGCCGCCAAGCATGAAGGTGGTGAACCGGCCGCCACTGATATTTCGGGCAGTGACCACCTGGCGGCGGGCGAAGCCGGCCGTCGTCGCGGGTTCGATGATCGGCATCCCCTTGTGGTTGGGCGCGAAACTGATGCCCAGGTACAGCGAGAAGACCCCCTGCTGTATGGCGATGAAAGCGAGTGCCTTGAGCGGGGAGAGCACCCACAGCACCAACGTCAGGTACAGCGCGGCATGCAGCACGATGAGCGAGGCTTCTATCGCCGAGGCACGGTCTCGCCGCCTCGCAAGCCGCTGGATGCCGAGTACGTGCATGCCGCTGCTCCGCAGCAGCATGAGTGGGAAGAAGAGCGGCGCCTGCCAGCGTGCCAGCCACGATGCGACAGGGCCGCGCCCTTCTCCCTGTGCGTCAGACGCGGGCAGGGCGGATCCCTCGCCGATATCGGGGTCACGGCCCATCTCGTTGGGATGCGCATGGTGAGCGTTGTGCTTGGGAACCCACCAGCCAAAGCTCAGCCCGATGAGCGCGTTCCCCACGGTGAGGCCGAGCAAGCGATTGCGCCGGCGAGTGCGGAAAACCTGATTGTGACCAGCATCATGGCCGATGAAGCCCAGCTGGGTGAACATCATCCCCACCAACGGGGCGACGGCGAGGGCCCACCACGAGTTGCCGACAATGACGAACAGGGCCCATCCAGCGAAGAAGGCGAAGATCGTCAGGGTGATCTTCGCCCAGTAGTAGCCCGGCCTGCGGTCGAGCAGACCCATCGCCCGCACCCGCAGCGCCAGTGCACGAAAGCTAGCCGTCGAAGGATCGACGGCGACAGGCAGCCTGTGTGCAACTGAGGCGCGGTCGGACGGCAGGGCAGGAAAGTCGAGTGCTGTTGTTTTCATCGCTCTGTCCTCCTGGGGAGTCTTCCGAGCAAACGGCTCGGGGCTCACGCCACCAGGGTCTAGAGCAACGAGGCTGCGGCCAGCGCCTATCCGGCACGAACGCACCCGCTCTACCGTACCTCTGCCAGACGAACCCGCAAGGTGAGATCTGCTGGTCGAATTCTCTGGACCAGTTAGCAAAGGCCGGTGTCCATGAGCTAGCCCTCATGGTGAGTCAGCTGCCGGGGGAGACCAGGCCGGACTCGTAGGCGAGGACGACGACCTGGACGCGGTCGCGCAGGCCCAGTTTCGTGAGGATGCGGGCGACGTGGGTCTTCACTGTGGCCTCGCTGAGGAACAGCTTGGCGGCGATCTCGGCGTTCGACATGCCGCGGGCGATCAGGCCGAGGACTTCGTGTTCGCGGGGAGTCAGCGCGGACATATCGCAGCCGGGGGCACCGGGGCGCGCGGACGGTGAGGGCGCCGCAGGTGCCGCGGATGCCGGGAGTGCTGAGGATCCCGGCGGCGCGGGCGGGCTGACGGGCCGGACCGCGAAGCGCTCGACCAGGCGGCGGGTGATGGATGGGGCGAGCAGCGCGTCGCCGGTGCGGACGAGCTGGACGGCGGCGACCAGGTGCTCGGGGGTGACGTCCTTGAGCAGGAAACCGCTTGCCCCGGCGGACAGGGCCGCGTACACGTACTCGTCCAGGTCGAACGTCGTCAGGATGATGATCCGCGGCCCGGCGTGGACGGCGTCCAGCTCATCCAGGCCCGCCGTTGCCCCGGTCACGCCGGCCGCGACGATGCGCCGCGTCGCCTCGATGCCGTCTAGCCGCGGCATCCTGATGTCCATCAGCACGACGTCGGGCCGGTGCTCGAGCACCGCCGCGACCGCCTGCTCGCCGTCGGCGGCCTCGGCGAGCACGTCGATGCCCGCCGCCTTGAGGATGAGCCGGAAGCCGCCCCGCACCAGCGCCTGGTCGTCGGCGATCACCACGGTCACCGGATGCGGACGGTTGGGGCCGGTGCCGTCGTTCGAGACTGCGCCGCCGGTCATGACACGGCTCCGGTCGGCATGATCGCCCGTACCTGCCAGCCGCCGCATGGCCGCGGGCCCGCGGCGAGTTCCCCGCCGTAGAGCGCCAGCCGCTCCCGGAGCCCGAGCAGCCCGCGCCCCGGTGTGCCGTTGCCCCCACCGTTGCCGTCGCCGGGACCGCTGCTGTCCCCGTCGTCGCTGACCGTGATCATGAGCTCCTCGCCCCATTCCACGCTCACGGTCGCCGCAGTCAGCCCGGCATGCCGGAGCACGTTGGTGAGCCCTTCCTGCACGACCCGGTAGGCGGCCAGGTCCGCGCCCGGGGGCAGGGGCCGGGATTCGCCGCTGACCCGGAGCTCGACCGGGAGCCCGGCGGCCGACACCCGGCCGATCAGCGCGTCGAGCTCGCCGAGCCCAGGCTGCGGGCGCAGCGCCGCCGCGGCTGTGCCCGCCCTGCCTGCCTCGCGGGCAACGGTCGGCGCGATGGCAGTCGCGGCCGTGCTGGCCGAAGACACGCTGGCCGAAGACACGCCGGCGGAAGACACCCCGAAGGTGGGCAGGCAGGGAGAGAGCACGCCGGCCGCGGCGTCGCGGGCGGCCGCGTCGGTCCCGTCTGCGGCCGGGCTGAGCAGACCCAGGAGGTTTCGCAGCTCGGTCATCGCCTCTCGGCCGGTGGCCTCCACGGCGAGCAGCGCGTCCTCGGCATCGACTCGGGAGGACGCCATGATCTTCCGCGCCGCGCCGGCCTGGACGATCATGACAGACACGTTGTGCGTGACCACGTCGTGCAGCTCAGACGCGATGCGGGCACGCTCCGCGGCCAGCGCCCGGTCCGTCGCCGCCACGGCCTCGTCGGCGGCACGGCGCAGCCGGGCGGCGGAGTCGGCTAGGCGGCGGCGCAGTACGCGGATACCGAGTCCGGCCGCGGCGGCGGGCGCGATAGCGAAGATGGCGGTCAGGTTGGCGGTGAACCGGGGCAGCTGGTTGCCGATCACCGAGGCGACGAAGACGGTGGTCACGGACACCACGGCGACCGCCAGGTTCCGGTACCGGGAGTGGGCGATCGCGCTGTACGCGGCGTACACGGCGGTGTAGAGCGCGGACGCCGGCAGGAGGGTTTTGTGCACGGCCACCATCGCGGCGATGATGACCAGCCAGGCCGTGATCGGGTACAGCCGCCGGACCGCCAGGGGCAGCGCGGTGAGCGCGGCGGCGGCCAGCATCAGCAGCGACGCGTGCACGGGTCCGGTGAGCACCGGATGACCCAGCTTGTCCAGCGGCAGGCCGACCTGGAGGGCGTGCCGGACGGCGGCGGGAGAGCCGGACACGGTGGCCGACATGGCGCCGCCCGGCTGCGACACCGCGGACCGCGTCATCTCGTAGACCGCGCCGGCCGCCGCGCCCACCGCGACGGCGGCGTCCAGCACCAGCGCCCACCCCGAGGGCGGCGCGCCGCGGGGTTCGGCCCGGCGGAAGAAGGAGAGCAGCCAGCCGATACGTCCTGCCACGTAATCATTGTGGACAGTAAGCGGGCCAATGGCATCCTCCGCGCCGCGTACGCCGGACTACATCGGAAGGATGATGGCGATGGCGAGTAAGCCGAGCGCGTTACGGATGATTCATTACCGGGGCGGACGCGGACCGGGCAGACCCGGGACTACCTTCGCCAGCATGGACACGCTAGTTCAGCTAGAGAATGTCACCAAGCGCTACGACGGCGCACCCCAGCCCGCCGTCGACGGTGTAGACCTGCGGATCGACGCCGGCGAGGCAGTAGCCATCATGGGACCGTCCGGGTCGGGTAAGTCCACGCTGCTCAACCTCATCGCCGGGATGGACAAGCCGACAAGCGGGGCGGTCCGGGTGGGCGACGAGCGGGTGGACATGCTCTCCGAGGCGGGTAGCGCCCGGTTCCGGAGAAGGCAGGTCGGCATGATCTTCCAGTTTTTCAACCTCCTGGAGGACATGACGGTCATCGACAACGTGCTGCTGCCCGCGCAGCTCGCCGGCGTGAAGGCCCGCGATGCGCGCCACCGCGCCGAAGAGCTGCTCGACACGCTAAAGATCGCCCACCGCCGGGACGCCTACCCGGCCCGGCTGTCCGGCGGCGAGCGGCAGCGGGTCGCGATCGCCCGGGCGCTGGTCAACCGGCCGAGCCTGCTGCTCGCCGACGAGCCAACCGGCGCGGTCGACACCGCCACCGGCGACGGGATCGGCCGCCTGCTCCTTGATCTCAACGCCCAGGGCCAGACGCTGATCGTCGTCACCCACAGCCCCGACCTCGCCCAGCGGTACGCCCGGCGGGTCGTCCACATCGCCGACGGGCGCATCGCCTCGGACACGCCCGTTGTTAAACGGACGGTGACACGGTCATGAGCGCCGTCTTCCGCGCCGCCCGCGGCGGCCTCGGCGGCCGAAGACTCCAGGCCGTCATCATCGGCCTGGTCGTCCTGGCCGCCACCGCGGCGAGCACCCTCGCCCTTGGCATGCTGGCCGACGCGCACAGCCCGTTCGACCACGCGTTCGCGCAGCAGAACGGCGCGCACGTCGCGGTCACCGTCGACACCACCGTCGCCTCGGCCGCCCAGATCGCTAATGCGGCGCACGTCAAGGGCGTCACCGCCGTCGCCGGGCCATTCGAGACGGACAGCGTCAACGCCAAGGTCGTGCCCCCCGGTGTCATCGGCGGCTCGATCACCACCCAGCTGAACTTCGTCGCCCGCTCCAGCCCAGGCGGCCCGGTGGACGACCTCGACCTGCAGCAGGGACACTGGGCCACCGCCGACGACCAGGCTGTCGTCTCTGTCAACGGCAACGCGCCGAACGCGCTCGGCACCGTCATCACCGTCGGCAGCCACACGATGACCGTCGTCGGGGTCGCGGACTCGGTCACGAACACCGCCGACGTGTGGGTACTGCCCGCCGAGATGGCCGCCTTCGCCGGCCCGAACGGGTCCGGGCAGGCGCAGCTGCTTTACCGGTTCGTGTCCAGCGCGACCGACAGCGACATCAGCGCCGACATCAGTGAGATCAAGGCCGCGCTGCCATCCGGCTCGGTGCTGAGCCCGGTCAGCTACCTGAGCGTCCGCCAGTCAGAGCAGTCCAACATCGCTCCCTGGGTGCCGTTCATCATCGCGTTCGGCGTGATCGCCCTGGCCATATCCGTGCTGATCGTGGTTAACGTGGTCGGCGGCGCGGTGGTCGCGGGCACCACGCGGATCGGCGTGCTCAAGTCCATCGGCTTCACGCCGCCGCAGGTCGTGGCCTGCTACGTGCTGCTCGTCGCGGTCCCCGCGGTGACCGGCGCGGTCGTCGGCGCGGTCGTCGGCAACCTGCTCGCGGCACCGCTCTACCGGCAGAACGCGCAGGTGTACCAGGTCGGCGTGCTCGGCGTGCCGTTCTGGGTGGACGTCGCCGTGCCGCTCGCGGTGATCGCGCTCACCGTGCTCGCAGCCATCGGCCCGGCGTCGCGGGCTGGCTCCATGTCCGCGGTGCAGGCGATCGCGACCGGCCGCGCGCCGAGGCCGCGGCACGGGTTCTTCGCGCAGCGGATCCTCGCGAAGCTGACCGGCGTCCCGCGCCCGGTCACCCTCGGCTTCGCCTCGCCCGCATCCCGGCCGGCCCGGACCCTCGTCACGCTGGTCGCGGTGTTGTTCGGCGCGGCGGCAGTGACATTCGGCGTCGGGCTCGCGACCTCGCTGAACCGCGTCTACAACGACATCTCCGACGCGGCGAGGCTCCCCGTCCAGGTCATGACGCCGCCCCCGGGCGCGCCGCCGCCCAACTCCGTCGGCCCTGGCCAGGGCGCCAAGGGCGTGCGGCACATCGTCATCGTCGGCCCCGGCGGCGCCCCCGGCGCGCTGACCGCCGCGCAGCAGCACACGATCAGCTCGGCGATCGCCGCCACCCCGGGCACGCGGCACTACCTTTCTGAGGCGGACGACAACCTGTCGCTGCCTGGCGTCAGCAGCACCAACGGCGGTGCGCAGGTCACCGCCTACGGTGGCGGCGACCCGGCCTGGTCGAACCTGGCGCTGATCTCCGGCACCTGGTACTCGCAGTCCTCAGCCGTCCGCGCGATCGACGTCAACACGCTGTTCCTCACCGACACCGGCACTCAGGTCGGCGGCACGTACACGATGGTCAACGGCGGCCACAGGGTCACCGCGAAAATCGTCGGCGAGGTCTTCGACCCGGGCAACGACGTGAGCATCTTCATGTCGCGGGCCACCCTGACCGCGATCGACCCGACCGTCACGGGACCCGACAGCTTCGCGGTCTCCCTGCAGTCCGGCGTGGACGCCAGCGACTACGCCGTCGCGCTCCAGAACACGCTCGGTGGCTCCTACTTCGTCAACGCCGACATCGGCGGCGGCAGGGCGCTGTTCGCCATCATCACCCTGGTCACCCTGCTCACCCTGCTGATCATCGTCATCGCGGGCCTCGGCGTGCTGAACACGGTCGCCCTGCAGATCCGCGAGAAGGCCCATGACATCGGCGTCTTCAAGGCCCTCGGCATGACGCCGCGGCAGACCCTCAGCATGGTCGTCTGCTCGGTCGGCATCACGGGGCTGGTCGCCGGCATCATCGCGGTCCCCGCCGGGATACTGCTGCACCACGGCGTGCTCCCGACGATGGCCAGCGCGGCGAACTCGGGCCTCCCCGCGTCGGTACTCTCCGTCTACTCGGCGCCGGAGATCGTGCTGCTGGCCCTGGCGGGCCTGGCCATCGCGATCGCGGGCGCCCTGGCCCCGGCGAGCTGGGCGGCGAACTCCCGCACCGCCACCGCCCTGCGCACGGAGTAAGTCACAACCCATCATCCGTAACGATCTAGTGCTCAGCCCGGGTCCGCCCCCACCTCTGCACGGGGGCGGACGTCGAGCGCGGCCAGGAGTCATAATCCTGGGGACCGTTCTCCGGGGGCATCTACCAGCCGCGGAACTGGCCTTGGAGGACCCAGAAAAGCGCCAGCGAGGTCGCGCACGCGATGCCGACCGCGGCGGCGGCCGCGCGCCGGGTGGCGCGTCCAGCGGACCAGCGCAGGCTCATTGTCGTGGCCCGGCGCGTCAGCCCGGTCACGACGTAGAGCGACCCGGCGCCCGGCAGGGCCGCGAAAACGATGCTGAGGACATCAGCCGCGGCCTCCGCGTAGTGACGGCCGCCGGCGGCCGTGACCATGAGGTGCGCCTGAACCGTCGAGGAACGCCACAGCGCGCGGTTCAGCGCGGGAAGATACAGCAGCAGGTAGCCCATGGTGAACGCGAGCAGCGGGATGACGCACAGCACCCAGCCGGTCACCAGAATCCGGGCGTGACGCCGCATGCCGGTGACGCGCGGGTCCTTGCGGGCCGTGGAGCCCCGAGACAGGGTGCTTTTCAGGATGGGCATCACGCGGGCGAACAGGTCGGGGACGCCGATCAGGTCGCTGAGGATGAAGTAGCCGTCGAAGCGGACGAACGGCAGCAGCTGCTCCAGCATCTCGAGGTGCGTGATCGCGATGACGAGCAGCAGGATCTCAGACGAGGTGGCGG
>Ga0210398_10002705_pt1 | contig 17195 bp, 10 predicted proteins | sample IncBWC4OmetaG_FD_161047 | JGI IMG/M metagenome (GOLD analysis project Ga0210398, IMG submission 161047) | Forest soil microbial communities from Barre Woods Harvard Forest LTER site, Petersham, Massachusetts, United States - Inc-BW-C-4-O | ecosystem: Environmental > Terrestrial > Soil >... | reverse complement strand
TCCTTGCCTTGACCGATGAGTTCGCCATCGAATTGCAGCCACGCGCCTTTTTTGTCCACAATGCCGTGCGTGATTCCCACTTCGAGGATGCTGCCTTCCTTGTTGATGCCGTGATTGTAAATGATGTCGAACTCAGCCTCGGCGAACGGTGGCGCGACCTTGTTTTTCACGACCTTGACCCGGACGTGATTGCCGATCGGATTTTGCGCATCGTCCTTGAGCGTTTCCTTGCGGCGGATGTCGAGGCGCACGCTCGCGTAAAATTTCAGCGCCTTGCCGCCGGGCGTCGTCTCGGGACTGCCGAACATGACGCCGACTTTTTCGCGCAATTGATTCGTGAAAACGCAGGTGGTCTTGGACTTGCTCAAAACCGCGGTCAATTTTCGCAACGCCTGCGACATGAGCCGCGCCTGCATGCCCATCGTGGCCATGCCCATCTCGCCTTCGAGTTCGGCCTTCGGCACGAGCGCGGCGACGGAATCAATCACGATGACATCGAGTGCGTTCGAGCGCGCGAGCGTTTCGCAGATCGTCAGCGCTTCTTCGCCGGAATCCGGTTGCGACACGAGCAGGTCATCGAGGTTCACGCCGAGTTTTTTTGCATAAGCGGGATCGAGCGCGTGCTCGGCGTCGATGAATGCGGCGAGTCCGCCGGCTTTTTGCGCGTTGGCGATGACGTGCAGCATGAGCGTGGTTTTGCCCGAGGATTCCGGCCCGTAAATTTCAATGACGCGTCCGCGCGGAATGCCGCCGACGCCGAGCGCAAGGTCGAGCGCAAGCGCGCCGGTCGGGATGATGCCGATCTTGACCTTCGATTGCGCGTCGCCAAGGCGCATGATGGCGCCGTCGCCGTAGCTTTTGTGGATGCTGGAAATCGCGGCCTCGAGTTCACGTGTATGCGATGCGGCGGCTTTGGTTTCAACGATATTTTTCTCGGCGGATTTTTCAGATTTGGTTGCCATAAAATTTTGAATTCCCGTGGTTCCCGTGGTTAAGACTAACGAGTGACAAATTTAATAAATCAGTTCGGAATAGTCAAACGCAGGTTGTTCACCGAATTTAGATTTACCGCGAGAGGTTTTGTTGATTTAATGTATGTGGCTTCGGCTGGAAGGGTGGCTGAGTGGTTAAAGGCACCTGACTCGAAATCAGGAGTAGGGGTAACCCTACCGTGGGTTCAAATCCCACCCCTTCCGCCATATCCGTTTCCTCGGCTTTTCGAGGATTGCCGGTTCAAACAAGGGGGAAAATCGTTCAACTGTCAGTGAAAGTGTCAGTAAGCGTAGTTTGTAAAAGCTATTTATCAGCATTTTTTACAAGCCCGTTGGAATCACCGGCAATGCAGATGGAAACTATTCGTCATCTCCAGACTACTGGAAGCACACTGCTACAGATTAAGGCTAGATATAAGAATGCCGGTATTTCTGCGGAACGAAGAAAGTTGTCTTTAGATAACACTCTCAATATCCAATCATGGTTTCTTTAGCAACTGTTCGACTTTATCGGTCAAATTTTCGCGAGCATTAAGGTCGCACAAATTGCCACGCCGATCTACAAGCCACACCGTGGGAATGCCTTGTATATCAAAATCTCGGCCGTGTGTGGCGTTCCAATCCACTCCAGCGAAATACTGCGGCCATGGCATCGGATTCTGCGCGAGGAATTGAACGAGTCGGTCTTTGTCATGATCGAAACTGATGCTGATGATTCCTAAGCCCTGGCTATGAAATTTCTTGTAAATATCTTTGATGTCGGCGAGTTCCTGGACGCAATAGCCGCAATCGGTGGCCCAGAAATGAAACATCACCACGTTGCCTTTCATTTTGCTTAAATCAATCGGCTGGCCATCAAGCGCGACGCCTTGAAAGGGAATCGGTTTTCCAAGATGGTCAAGGCGACCAAGAATCCTGCGCGCAAATTCCTTGCTCGGTTCGGCGGCGTTGCTGGCGAGAATCTCCCGCACCAATTGGCGTGACTTTTTTGGATTCTGTTCCTGATCGGCGACGGTTACAAGAAATTGCCAGGCATGCGGATTGTCGGGAAATTCCTTCAACAATTCACGCGAACCGCTCTCAAGATGAGCCATGACCACAGGAACACCTTCGGCTTCGTGAAGGTTTGCATTTCGTTCGATGATATGCGCCTTGAGTACGAACCGATCGTCCGCCGTCAGCGATGGATCGTCAAGTTTCTGTTTGTCCAACGCCGTCAGTCGCGGTAGAAGTTTTGTGTCGCCGGAGTTCACGACAATTTCGAGCAGGTTGTATTCGGCGTCGTGTGCGCGCACGGCCTGCGGCACATTTGGATATCGCAAATAAAAGTCGCGAGACTGATCGGCCATCTGCAACGCCATTTGCGCTTTGCGCTTTTTCCAATCCGCCATGACTTGCGCGGACGGGTGATTCGTGAACCACGATTTCGGCGCGTCAAGTTGGAGAAATGATTGTTGCAAGCTATCCCAGATTTGTTTCGGATCTTCATCGCTTTGAAATAAAGGATCGCTTGCGAAAGAAAGAGTCGCCGACGCATTCGCAGGATGCGCGGGATGTCCGGCGCATCCTGAAAATAACGGAAGGCAGAAAAAGAAAATCATCCACGCGCCGATGAAGCAAAGGAGTCTGGATTTCGACATGCGACTAAAAATTAACCGGAGGGTTGCATAAGGACAACCCTCCGGTTGGAGTTTATCGGACAGCGATTACTGGATAACCAATTGCCATTTCTGGTTGGCGCCGCTGTTGGAACCCCATTGATCCATCTGCGTGCTAGTCGAAGTGCTGGAACCCGGATCTTCGAGCACCAGACCGCTGTGGCGGTTGACGAAGGTGAAGCTCCCATCGCTATTCTGAGTCGGTTTCCATTGGTCATTTTGCGCTGAGCCGAAGGACCATTGGATGATTCCTGCTCCACTGGAGGTGGAAGCGCCTTGGACAACGGCGTCTTTGCCACTCTTGACGCTATTGATCTGGTAATAACCGCTATCAGTCGCGATAAATTTCCACTGCAGATTCACGCTGGTGGACGATGACGTCCATTGAGTGATCTTTGAGCCGTTCGTCGTCGAGCCTTGTTGATTCAGCGACAATCCGCTGGCTTCATTCTGTAGATGATAGATGGCACTCGTGTCAATGCTGCCACCACCGCCCGAGCCGGGCACCCAGCATTGTTTTGTCGAGGAATTAAATATCGGTGTGGTGTCCACGGTCTCGTTGCTCGGGGGGCTGACGATGACGTTGGCCTGCTCGGTCAAAGAATCTTCACAATTGTCGAGCGCCGAACCGGAACTGCTATTGCCGCCAGCCCACATATCAATGTGACGCATCTTGGAAGAACTCCAGTCGCTGTCGCATTGCGCGCAATCATCTTCCATGATGAAATATTTTTGCATATAGCTGACATAGACAACCGTGCCGGGTGCAAGTTCGCTCTCGTCTGTGGCGAATGTGACCGGATCACTGTAGGTGCCTGTGCCACCTGCGCCGGAATGGATTTGGGGATACGCAATGGCATTGCCGGGCGGACTATTATCAAGCCACCCATACAAGGTGCAATACATGGAATATGTAGTGGAAGCCCGAGAGGTGAAGCCTAGGCACGCGTAAAACGCCGAAGCAACGAGCAAGCTAGATAATTTATTCATGTTCTTATATCGGTTGATGGTTAGTTTTTAATATCATTAATTTGCAGCTCAAGGCTGCTCACTATGACAAAAAATTACGGCAATAAACATCCTCTTTTTGTATGACACGATTCGGCGGGGCTGTGTCCTTCACAAACCCATTTTCTTTCCATTGAAAACAAAGAGGTAAAGAAACAGCTTGGCAGCGTCCTAATTTGAAATTTTGAATTTAATCTTTTTTCTTGCGGGAATTAAAAAGAACAATAAATGTCATTGACACGACGATAGCGGCAATAAATATAAGTGCGGTCACGATTTTTGTTTTGAATCTTTGACAATTTGCACCCGCACCGCAGTTTCCGCCGACTCAACGGGCGGAATTTCCAGCACGGCCACAAAGCGCGTGCGCTCGTCATGCTTCCAAATAACTTTGAACGACGGATAAAGTAAAAAGGCTTTTTACCACTTTGGGGTAGTCACGGATACAGAATCGGATGGTTTGCCGTAAAAGTAAGCGCGCACGCGGAAATAACATTTTGTATTCGGCGGCAACCCAGTTTTTCTGAATGAAGTTGTGTCCGATGGAAGCAGCGCGCAGGCATAAAATTTTCCGGTGGCACTCGCTGCGATTTCAAGCAAATAGCCATCTTCATCTGAAGCGTTGTCTTTCCAGCGCAAATCAACGCTCGTCGGCGAAGATAATATCGCCGTGAAATCCGTCGGCGCGGCTTTGGAAAATGTTTTCAGCGAGCGGATGGAATATCTTTGATTTTTTTCGGCAAAAGAAATTTCATTTGTTGAAACAATTGGACCTTCGCCAAGTGCCGGTGCGTTGCTGGTGGAAATGCCGGTGGTGATTCCAATTGGTCCGGCTGCTTTGCCAAAGAAAGGATGGATTTGATAAATGAATGTCGTTTGCGGTGCCAATCGCGGATGCACAAACGTCGTGCCAATTGCGTCCGACATGAAAACGTCCAGTTGGACGTATTCGGAACCGGGCGTGGCGAATTCGACCCAATTGCCGCCTTCGGCTGTGGAATTATTTTTCCAATGCAAAACAACATTATTGCCATTGGTCAACGTCTCAGTGAGTTCGCTTGGCGACGCGAAGGCAGAAATATTTTTGCCGGAATTCGTAGTTGAACAGCCGCATCCAAAAATGAACGCCGCGGAAAATGCCAGCAACAAATAATTTCCAAAATGTTTCATGAATGGGCAAAGAAAATAAACCGACAAATTGTTTTGGACAAGGATTGAAAAAACAACGCGCGACCGGTTGGTCAATCGCGCGTTGCTCGGATTGATTATTTTATGGGCTGACCAATTTCCATTTCTGGTTGCTGCCGCTATTGGATCCCCACTGATCCATTTGCGTGCTCGTAGAAGTGCTAGATCCCGGGTCTTCAAGCACCAAGCCACTATGCAAATTGACAAACGTATAGCTGCCATCGCTGTTTTGTTGCGGTAACCATTGGTCGTTGCCCGATGAACCGAACGACCATTGGATAATTCCTGCGCCGTTGGCTGTTGAAGCGCTTTGCACGACGGCATCCAAACCACTCTTAACACTGTTGATTTGATAATAGCCGCCGCTGGTGGAAATAAATGTCCATTGTAAATTCACGCTGCTGCCTTGCGACCATTGCGTGATTTTCGAGCCGTTCGTCACTGAACCTTGATTGTTCAAGACCAAACCGCTGGCTTCATTTTGAAGATTCCAATTGCCGGAAGGCAAAGTAGCGCCACCGCCACCACTGCCGGCTTCAAACAATTTGACATTTTTATATTGGACTTCTGCGTAAGTTGTATTCAACGTGCCGTAGCAGCCGTATTTGGTGTAATAGGAAGTTCCTGAACCCCACGTGCCTTGAGACTTCAACGTGCCGTTGCAATAAATGTCCGTGATGTTCGCGGATTTATCGTGAATGCTGTTGATGCGCACCCATGTTCCATAGCAGCCGGTGATCAAGGTTCCGCCGCCGCCGCCATCCACGGTCAGTGAACCGCCGCTCGCGTTACACTGAATGAGAAGATACGGACCGTCGGGATTGCCACAAAAAATTTGATGAACTTTTTCGTCGTCTGTCGGTCCGGAAACCATGACATAACCTTCAAATTGGCGGCTGTCGGTATAATCATCCAAAACCCGCCGTTCAACGCGATTGGATTGCTTGTTGACGAGCATGAATGTTTCAATTCCGTTTTTGTTCGTGTATCGGACGCCGCCATTATTGACGACGGTCGTCGTTCCAGGATATTCAACGTAATCATCGTTGGTTTCGATTTGGATTTCGCTGTCCGGGCTGAACTGCTGCCAGTTGGAGCCGATTTGTGCTTTTGCGATTCCAGCACCAAGAAGCAACGTTGCGCCCGTGCCAAGGATGGCGGCGGATTTCAACAATAGATTGGTTTGAATGATGAATTTCATTTTATAGTTTGTATTTTTGCCGTGACGATTTGTGACAAACATGAAGCTTGTGTGACATAAACTTCAAGGCGTTGAATTAATTAAACACAATTTTCTATTTCCGACATATCGAACATTCGTTCGATACGCCACCAAAAAACAATAACGCGCGACCGTTTTTGCAGCCGCGCGTTTGTGTTGAGATTTTGTTTATTGTTTAATTAATGTCCATTTCTGGTTGCTGCCGCCGTTGGTACCCCATTGGTCCATCTGGGTGCTGGTAGAAGTGCTGGAACCCGGGTCTTCCAACACCAAGCCGCTATGGCGGTTGACGAATGTATAGCTGCCGTCGCTGTTTAGTTGCGGCAACCATTGATCATTTTGAGCCGAACCGAACGACCATTGAATGATGCCCGCACCACTGGCTGTTGAAGCGCCTTGGACCACGGCATCCAAACCGCTCTTGACGCTGTTGATTTGGTAATAACCGCTGTCAGTAGGAATGAATGTCCAGCGCAAGTTATCGCTGCTGACGGACGAATATTGCGTGATGGCCGAACCATTGGTCAGGCGGCCTTGATTGTTCAAGACCAAACTGCTGGCTTCATTTTGAAGTTGGTATTCAGCCGAAGTGTCTATGCCACCGCCGCCGGAAACAGAGCCACCCGTAAAATATTTCGGGTTGCTCCATTGGTCATGGACGACTGTGCCGCCTTGATACATTCCGAATTTGGTGTAGTGGTTGGTGCCGCCCTGATCGGGTTGGTTGTAAAGCATCGAACCGTCAACGAAGACGTAAATCCGGGCTACATTCATGTCATGAATGATGTTGATGCGATGGGTTTGGCCGTAAACGCCGGTCATGATGGATGCCTCTTCACCCTCAAGATCGCCGCCGTTGTCCGTGAACATCTCGAGCTTCCAGGCGGCATGGGTCGCCGCACCGAAATCCTGGCTGCAAGTGGTCGATGAATAACCCGAGACTGAGCCGCTGGGCTGGAAGAAGGTAAGATAACCTTCGAACTGGTGTGTGCCGCTCGTGTAATCGTTGTTGACGCGGATCTCAACACGTCCGGCATCCGTGTTTTTGAACCAGAAATAACGCGTGCTGTTTTTGTTGGTATAGGCAATCCAGGAGTCAGCGAAGCCTGACGATGGCGCTGGACTGATGGTATCAAGATCATCACCACCCGTGTGGTGATATTCAAGCCGTTCGGTGTAGGATTGTTGCGTCCAACCGCTGCCCATTTGCGCTTGCACGACACTTGCCGCAAAGAGCAGCGCGGAGCCGGACAACAATGTTGCTTTGAGTCTGGGATTCATTTGCATAGTTTTATTTTTGTTTGCGTTTTATTTTTTCGCCTTGGTCAATCCGCGATGAACACAAAGAAAGTGTGCGGCGCAAATTTCGGGCGATGATATTTTTTAACAGAAACGGCCGTGAAGTTCATGTCGTTCATTCGTTCGATGAGTGACAAGTGAAGCTAATTCTTAATTGTGATTAAAAAAGCGCCGCCGCTTGAAGAGCGGCGGCGCAAAATCAATCTTTAATTACTGTTTTATTAATTGCCATTTCTGGTTGCTGCCGCCGTTGGTGCCCCATTGATCCATTTGAGTGCTCGTAGAAGTGCTCGAACCCGGGTCTTCCAACACCAAGCCGCTATGCAAATTGAAGAGTGTCACGCTGCCGTCGCTGTTGAACACAGGCTTCCATTGATCGTTGCCGGCCGCACCAAACGACCATTGGATAATTCCAGCACCACTGGCTGTTGAAGCGCCTTGGACTACGGCATCCAAACCGCTCTTGACGCTGTTGATCTGGTAGTAACCGCCGCTGGTTGGAATAAATGTCCATTGCAAATTAACACTGCTTCCCGGCGTCCATTGCGTGATCGCCGAGCCATTGGTCAAGCGGCCTTGATTGTTCAAGACCAAACCGCTGGCTTCATTCTGAAGTTGGTATTCGGCCGTTGTATCAATGCCGAACGCCGTGCCGCCGGTGAAATATTTTGGGTTGCTCCACTGGTCGTGGGTGGTGACATGGCCGCCATACATGCCAAATTTTGTATAATGATTCGTGCCGCCCTGGTCGGCCTGATTGTAAAGCAGCGAACCGTCAACAAAGACTTGAATGGTCGCGGCGTTCATATCGTGAATGACGTTAATGCGATGCGTTTGGCCATAAACCCCGGTCATGATTGTCGGGCCTTCTGCAACCAGCGAGCCACTGCTGTTGGTATGAACTTCCAGCTTCCATGATGCATGCGTCGCTGCGCCGAAATCCTGGTTCACAATCGTATCCTCGTAATCAGACAGTTCACTGGTGGGCTGGTAGAATGTGAGGTAACCTTCGAACTGATGTGTTCCGTTCGTGTAATCGTTGTTTACGCGAATTTCAGCGCGTCCTGCGGTCGTATTCAGGAACCAGAAGTAACGCGTGTTGTTCACGTTGGTATAAGCGATATAACCGTCGGAGAACCCAGATGGTGCGGGGCTGATGGTGTCAAGTTCGTCACCGCCGGTGTGATGATATTCCAACCGTTCGGTATAGGATTGTTGAGTCCAACCGCTGCCCATTTGTGCTTGCGCGATGGTTGCGCCAATAAACAAAGCCGCGCCGAGCAGCAAAGTTGTTTTCAATTTGGAATTTGTTTGCATGATTTTTATTTTTGCCAGGTTTTCAGTCCGCCCCGCCTTGATTAATTCGCGGTGAACACAATGATTTTGTGCGACGCAACTTGCGGGATTGAATGTATTTAATCAAAACAGCCGTCCGATTGGTATCGGACATTCGTTCGATAGACGACAAGTAAAACTAATCTCGCCTTAAAAACTTCACCGCCGCCTCCGTGCGCGATTGCACGTGCAGTTTTTCGTAGATGCGATGCAGGTGCGTCCGCACTGTGGGCAAACCGATGCCGAGTGCTTCACCAATTTCTTTGTAGAGCAAGCCCTTCGCCAACAACGCCAAAACTTCTTCCTCACGCTTGCTCAATTGTTCCATTTCCGACGACGGCTTGTTCCGGCAAAAATGGTCCACCACTTTGCGCGCGATTTGCATGGACATCGGCGCACCGCCGGCGTGGACTTGTTCGACGGCCTGAACTAATTCCGCAGGTGCCGCATTCTTGAGCAAATAACCTTTGGCGCCCGCGCGCAGTGAATTGAAGATCAATTCCGCCTCTTCGTAAGTCGTGATCATCAACATCGGCAATTGCGGCAATTGCGCTCTTAATTTGGCGACGCATTCGATTCCGTTTATGCCCGGCAAATTAATGTCCATCAAAACCACATCTGGTTTCTCAGCAGGAATTCCGCGCAATGCCAGCTCGCCATTTGCGTAAGTGTTCAGGCAATGCAGCGATGACGACTGATTGACGCGCGCCGCCAGCGCCTCACGCGTTTCGCGATTGTCTTCGACGATGGAAACAGTGATTGGCATGAATTATTTTTTCAGCGGCGTGGTGAAGGCAATACGTGTGCCCGACGACGGCTTGCTTTGCAAATCAAATTCACCGCCAATTTCTTCGATGCGTTGGCGCATGTTGCGCAAACCGTCAGCGCAGGCATTGTCCGGCGCGTGCTCAAATCCGCGACCGTTGTCTTCAATCGTGATGCTCACGTCCCGTTCGCTGGCGGTTACTTTTAATAAAACTTCCGTTGCGTTTGCATGATTCACGATATTGTTCAACGCCTCTTTGACGACGAGAAATAAATTATGACGAACTTCCGTCGAAACCATTTTGTCCGGCACGCGCAATGGCAAATCAACGTGGCAGCGGATTTTCGCCGTTCGCAAAAATTCAACCGCGAATTGCCCGATGTAATCAATCAAATGGGGCAACGTGTCGTTGCGTGGATTCACTGCCCAAACCGTTTCATCAAGCGTTTTAATGACTTGTCGCGCGGCGGTTGAAACTTTCTCCGCCGTTTCGCCTGTTTTGCTCGTGTCATGCCGGTAATCCAGCATCAAATCGCTCAACAAAACAATTTTGGTTAAATGACTTCCCAAATCGTCGTGCAAATCACGCGCGATGCGAGCGCGTTCCTTATCCAGCACCGCTTGTTGTTCAAGCATACGAAGACGCGAGCGCAGTCGCCGGAAGGACATGTAACGAACGGTGAAAATCATAATCGCCGCAAATAAAATCAACGCCAGCGATTGAAACCACCATTGCTGCCAGAGAAACGGCGTCACGGTGAACGCAAATGACGTACCTTTTTCATTCCATGTTCCGTCGCTGTTGCCGTCGCGGACGCGGAAATGATAATTGCCCGACGGCAACCGCGAAAAATTCGCCGCGCGTTCTGGATTGGCGTCAATCCAATCGTTGTCCAATCCATCCAGACGATATTGCAGGCGGATATTTTCCGGCGTGGAAAAATTCAGTGCCGTAAATTCAAATTTGATTTCGCGATGGTTCGGCGACAATTGTAGTTTGGTGGGTTTCTGCAAATCTATCTCATTGAACAGCGGTAACGGCCCGCCATAGGCAGCGACCGTTTTTCCGTCCACAACGATGCGTTTCAAAAAGACGGGTGGAGATAAAGAATTATCCTCAGGACTTTGAGGGTTGACGACAGCCAATGCGCTTCGTGTCGGAATCCAAATGCGTCCGTCGCGGCTGCGGATTGCGCCCGGTGCAAAACCAAAATTTGCTTCCAGACTCAGCAGTCCTTCATCGTGGCCATAATGAACCGAGCGGACACGATTATTTGGGTTCTCAGCCGCCTCCACTAATTCTGATTCGCGTGCTTTGAAAATACCACGATCGCTGCCAAACCAAAACCAGCCATTTCCGTCTGGAACGATTTGCGAAATATAATCATCAAATAATCCCTGCGCGGAAGTTATCTGGCTTAAGTTTCCAGACTTTAAATGGCCAAGGCCAAAACCGGCGTAGCCAATCCACAAACTTCCGTCGGAAGTGGAACAAAGACAGCGGATAGATTTTTTTGCGCTGCCGGGCAACTCTTCCGTTTCATCAATGGCATTCGTGCCATTGATTTGCAACAGAAGTCCGGCCGAAGTGCCAATCCAAATCTTGCCTGACGCATCCTGTGTGATTGCGCGAACAGATCGGATGTCGTCTTGCAAAAGCACATTTATAAAATGTCCACTTTGAAACAATTGCAGCGCGTGATTGATTCCGCCAATCCAGAGGTCGCCGTTGCTGCTGACCATCAAGGCGGAAATCGGGGAAACTTCAAGCCCGCGCGATTTACCAAACGTGGAGAACTGTCCGTTTTGCAGATGGATCACCCGGTGGTTGCGTGTGCCGATCCAAATGGAACCGTCATGGTCGGGAGCGACACAAGTTGCTATTTCGTTCGGCCAGCCTGCGTTGGTAGAAATAGTTTGCCACCCATCGGCATTGCGCCGTGCGAGCAAGCCATTTTGCGTGACTGCCCATAATGTCCCATGCGTATCTTCACAAACCGATTGCACCGATTCAAACGGCAAACCGTTTTGGGTTGTTTCCAGATTGATAGTGCGCGGACGCAGGCGATTCAATCCGCCACCGCGCGTTCCCACCCAGATATTTCCTTCGTTGTCTTCGAGCAAACTAGAAATTTCTGGATGTGAAACAGAAATCTTCTCGCAACTGGAGCCATCAAAGCGAAACAATCCATCATACGCAGTGCCGACCCAAATGGCACCATGACGATCTTCAATCATGGCCGACGGTTCGACTTGTGAATTTTCAGACGGTAAGTCGCCGACTTTTTTCAAAGACGCGCCCTCATTGAAATGAAATAATTGCGCGCCGGCGCAAATCCAGATTCCGCCGTCACGTGCCGTTGCCAGACAAATGGAGCGGCTGCCGGGCTGGGCTAAAGATTGAAACCGGCCATTGCGAAAAATGCCCACCTGCCCATCGCGCGACAACCAGATACGGCCCTGTGCATCTTTGACAATTGAGCTGATAGCTGACCACGGCAATCCCAATTGCGGAGCCACTGCTGTAGCTTGTCCATTTTTCAAAAAACAAACCGCGCCGCCAAGATAGGAAATCCATAATGTCCCATCGTCGTCTTCAACCATCTTGCGAGCGACCAAATCGGGAAGCCCATTGATGGGACCGCTTATAATAGTTTCATTCGCATCCAACTTCAAAATCAACCCGCGACCCGTTTCGAGCGTCAACCCGCAAGAATGATTTTGGAATAATGTTGATATGCCGCTGTTTTCCTTACTGATAAAATTGGTGAGGGAAATGTCATCGAACGAGACACCATCAAATCGTGCCAGACCGCGCGACGTGGCGACCCATAAAAATCCGTCGGAAGTCTGAGCAATGTCGTTAACGTTGTTATTGGGCAGACCATCTTCAGTCTGCCATGTGCGGGCGAACCAATCGAAATTGGTCGAAACTGTCGCTGCTGTGGTAGCGAAGCTGAAAACTGCGGCACAAAGAAAAACGAAGATCCGCATGGCGTCCTAAATGGATTGTTGGAGGATAAAATGGACTTTGTTGCACTGCAATCGAAAAGACAGCCAATAGCAACAAAAGGTGGCAAAAATTAAATAAATTAAGCACGCACGCGGCCAGAAAAATTCCAATCAGCAAAGTATTTCTTCCACTTACGGCTAATTGATTTTATTTTCGCACAAATGATTGGCGCGGCAAGTCCGTTGTGAACATTGCCGCGCCAGTTATTTTCTTACAAGTGCTTTAGATTTTTACTGGCTGATCAACGTCCATTTCTGGTTGCTTCCGCCGTTGGAAGAATTTTGATCCATCTGCGTGCCGTTTGAGCCGTTGGAACCCGGGTCTTCAAGCACTTTGCCGCTGTGCAAATTGACGAAGGTGTAACTGCCGTCGCTGTTCGATTGCGGCAACCATTGGTCATCGCCCGACGAACCGAACGACCATTGGACAATGCCAGCTCCATTTGCCGTTGAAGCGCCTTGGACGACGGCATCTTTGCCGCTCTTGACGCTGTTGATCTGGTAATAGCCGCCGCTGGTGGCAATGAAGGTCCATTGCAGATTGACACTGCTTCCTTCAGTCCACTGGCTGACGGCAGAGCCGTTGGTGGTGGAGCCACCATTGTTCAGCACTTTGCCGCTGGCTTCGTTTTCAATCTCATAAGTGCCGGAAAGGTTTTGCACCCCGGAACTTGTCCATTCCTGGATATCTTTGACGTAAGTATCCATTCGCAGTGTCGGGCCATGCGATTGTTCATAGACACCATCCTTCAAATAAAAATCCGTCGCGCCGTTGTCCTGTTGCGTCCAGACTAAATTTTTATTGATCCAAACATTGATGGTATGCGTGACCAGATTATGATCCACATTCACCTGAAACCATGAACTACCAAGATTTTTGGCAAGTTCAGTTCCACTATAATCATGAACCGATCCGCCGTCGCTGCTGAACCAGAATAACATGAACGCCGTGGAACCGTATTGGTCTTCTTGCGCATCGCCCGTGTGAATCTGGAAAATGCAATAACTGTTTTCATTTGGATTTGCCATCATCATGGACTGGTATTGGATTTCGCCGCTTGTGTAATCGGGATTGAAACGTTGTTCCGTGCGCGGCAACGTGCTGCTACCTTCTTCAAACGGCGCGTCGTTGCTGAACACCCACATATGATATACGCCGTTGGTGAGCGTATAACGGCTGCTCTCGCTAAGATTATACGGCCACTGGACGTTGAAATTCACGGTTTGTGAAGTCCAGCCGCTGCCGCCGATTTGGGCGGAGGCGTTTAGAGCCAACAAGACAAAAAGTCCCGCTATAGCTGATTTGAACTGTTTGAACATACTCATTATTTTCATAATTTTATTTCTAGTTATGTATTGTGTTTTGGTTATGAATCAAATTATTGGCTAATCAAATTCCATTTCTGGTTGCCTCCGCCATTGGAAGACCACTGATCCATTTGGGTTGTTTTATTGGTGCTGGAGCCCGGGTCTTCTAGCACCAGACCGCTGTGCAAATTGAAGAATGTATAACTACCGTCGTTGTTTTGCACCGGTTCCCATTGGTCGTCGCCTGACGAACCGAACGACCATTGGACGATGCCGGCTCCATTTGCCGTGGAAGCGCCCTGAACAACCGCGTCTTTACCGCTCTTGACGCTGTTGATTTGGTAATAACCACCGCTGGTAGGAATGAATGTCCAATCCAGATTCGAGCTGGTCGTCACCGTCCACTGGGTGATTGCCGAACCATTGGTCAACGAACCCTGATTATTCAACACCAGACCGCTGGCCTCATTTTCGATTTCATAAACGCCGGTGAAATTCAAAATGCCGCCGCCGGAACCTGGGCCGACATCGCTCGTCGTCAACGGCGTGATGGAAATGGAGCCGGTGGAATATTCATCCGCGCCGATGTCCGGCGAACTGCGTGATTGACCGTCCATGTCGGTGGTCACGTAGGAATAATAACTGGAATTAGCCGCGCCGATTGCCGGACTGGTTGAAGAAAGTTTTTGCAAACCGTAACTGTTTTCCGTCACGGTCGTGAACAGCGGGTCTTCGGAAATAAACCCCGACTGACTTGGTGCAGTTCCATTCACAATGTTTTGCGAACGCGTTATGATGGGCGCGGGACTGCCTTCGGAATAAAGCGTGCCCGAGCCGCTGATAATATTGTTGGCGAAAACACAATTTGTCGGCGGGAGAATGCTGCTGCTATGTCCGATGAGCACCTGTCGTCCGGGATTATAGACGGTATTGTAGGTGATTTCCGCGTCGACCACTTCCGCATGGGCGAAATTGGTGGAGCTATACGGATCGCCGTTTTCAGCCATGATCGGATAATTTGAGGTGTCGGTGTTCTCGATATAATTGTTGTAAACTTTGTGATGCATTTCATTTATCTTCACGCCACCGCCGGTGCCACCGCACAGAAAAAAGTTTCCGTAAACCGAACTGCTATTTCCTGAACGCAGTGAAAAGACACCCGCAGACGTGATCACCGTGTTGAAGCGAATCGTATTGGTCGAACTTTTCGTCGTGATGATTTCCGCATCCCCATTGCAATTGACGAACAAATTGTATTCCACCGTGCTGTGCGTGCCTTGATAATCGCCGCAGACGCCGACCGCACCGAGCGCAAGAATTTCGCCGTCGTTGGAACCTTGGTCGTGGAAATAGTTGTGGTCGATTTCTGTATAACGCGCCATGTTTGGATTATAAGGACCGCCACCATGCGCCCATGACGTGCGATCGCTGGGCGGTGTGACACCGGAAATGTTCGGGTCGCCGGTCGGGAAAATATAATGCGTATGATCTCCCACGCTGTTCGGACCAAATTCACAATGGTCAACCTCATTGCTCTGGCTGTTATTCTCAAGTGTTATCCAGCCGTTTCCGGTGTGCGCTCCGGCAAGGGCAAAAGTGCCGCGCGTGATGCGGCAATCATTCGCGTTGTCCAGCAGGATGCCGAAATAAATTGTCGTGCCATCCACGTTCGCGCTTCCGCCGGAACTGGTAAATCCTATGCCATCCAGATTGATGTAAGAAACATTTGTAAAGATTATGGTGCCGGAATTAAAAACCGCGCCGCCGACTGTCGCGGCTTGAATGGTGATGGCGGCGGATGAACTGCCGCTGCGTGTCATCGTGAAACCGGAATAATTTCCGTTGGCCATGATGATCAGGTCGCCAGGATTTGCAGCGGCAACGGCGGAAGCCAGTTGGACGCTGGTGCTAACATTGATTGTCGCAGCTGGCATTGCAAGAGGCAGCGCAATGGCGGCTAAAAAGAACGCGATTTGTTTTAATGGATAGAGTGGCCGATTGAAGGAATTTTTAGCTGTCATATTTTTTGTTCGAAAGAAAACCTTCCAACGGAGAATTGTCCTCACTGACATGGAATTTCCACGCCGGATGGTTTTCAGTGCTGTATGCGTAATATGACAGAAGCGCCGGAAGAAACTATCCTCCATTAAGAGGATGCCGGCGTGAAAAGAAGCTAAACCCTTTGCGATGCCGGAGCCGACAAATGGCCGGAAGAATCAAAAGACGTGGGCTGACCCAAAAATTTCACGGCGGCCTCCGTACGCGACTGCACATGAAGTTTTTCGTAGATGTGTTTCAAATGTGTACGCACGGTGCTCACACAGATGCCGAGGTTGTCGCTGATTTCCTTATATAAAAATCCCTTTGAAAGCAGCGTAAGGATTTCCTGCTCCCGTTTCGTCAATTTTTCCAGACCAGACATCGTTTGTGGAATCTGATGAAAATGATCAACCATTTTCCGCGCAATCTGCATGGACATCGGCGCACCGCCCGCGTGGACTTGTTCAATCGCCTGAATCAATTCCATCGCTGGACGATTTTTCAATAGATAACCGCTCGCACCCGCACGCAGTGAATTGAAAATCAAACCAGCTTCGGCATGAGTCGCGACCATCAAGACTTGAAGCATGGGCAGTTGTGCCCTAAGTTTGGACACGCATTCGATTCCACTCATGTCCGGCAGATTGATGTCCACCAACACCACGTCCGGCTTTTCGACAAAAATCCCGCGCACAGCAGATTCACCTGTGAAATAACTGCCAAGGCAACGCAGATTGGAGGTTTTACTGCAAAGCTCCGCCAAACTTTCGTGAATACCGCGATTGTCTTCCACAATGGAAACAGTGATCGCCATGCCGATGGTGATTTTTTGGGCTTTAACTTTGGCAGCAAGTGTCGCGCCAGAGATAAGAAAAAACGATCTGGATTTGAACAAAAAAATATTATTATTAAATAATAGTTGACTGTTTAGTAAAGTTTGTTATTGTGATTTCGCGCTTCGGCAACTAAAACGAAGCGAGTAACTGAAAAAATTATGGGCCGTGTCAGTGATGCAAAACAAAGATTGATGGATGCCGTGTTGGATTTGATCTGGTCTGGCTCGTATGGAAGCACGACCATTGACCACATTTGCGACAAGGCCGGCGTCAAGAAGGGCAGCTTTTATTATTTCTTTGATTCCAAGGCGGAATTGGCGGCGGAAGCAGTCGAAGCCAGTTGGCAGAACCACCGCACTGAATTTGATGGAATTTTTTCCGCGACAGTGCCGCCGTTGGATCGCTTGAAGAAATTTTGCGATTTCACCTATAAAATACAGCGTGAAATCAAATCAAAATATGGCCGTGTACTGGGTTGCGCGCAGGCTTCGCTTGGCTCGGAAATATGCACGCAGGAAGATGTTTTGCAGA
>Ga0210398_10002704_pt1 | contig 17195 bp, 8 predicted proteins | sample IncBWC4OmetaG_FD_161047 | JGI IMG/M metagenome (GOLD analysis project Ga0210398, IMG submission 161047) | Forest soil microbial communities from Barre Woods Harvard Forest LTER site, Petersham, Massachusetts, United States - Inc-BW-C-4-O | ecosystem: Environmental > Terrestrial > Soil >... | reverse complement strand
CCGTCGCACCGTTGATTGGCGGCAGTAACACGAGGTAGCGCCCTGGGTTATTGATTTTTCCACCACCGATGGTCAGGCCGAAATGATCACGATCAAACCAAAAACGGTTATAGAACATGAAGCCCAAGAAGCTCTGCTTGGGGCCCTTTGCAGACCCGCCCGCACAGCTCACCCCGCCACCATGTTCGCAGCCGATATCACCCGTGAGTGAGAACGCCAGTTTATCCAGCCCCGGTCCCGGCTTGTCGAAGTACTTGACCTCAATGCTGTCATCGCTGTGATAGCGAACACGGTTAGGATTGCCCAGCGCTTCTTCGCCCAAAGCGTATTGATTACCAAGAACCTCCAACCAGCCAGTCGGCCGCCAAAGAATCTGCGCACCCACTCCAGGTCGGTTATTGAACCTTCCGTAAGACTGCCAGCCGTTGGTGAGCCACGGTTCAATTTTTAAATGGGCAGTCGGGAAGATTTGAACTCGTAGCCCTGTGAAAAACCAGGGGGTATTAGAAGAAACATAGGAAGGCTGATAAGCCCAGTTGTCGAACTGGTAGTAACTAAATAGGCCGACGTAAGACATAAAAATGCCTGCATCGACGTTTATTCCGTGCAGAGCATTGAAGTGATACCCACCGTATGCCTCGGACAAATAACGGTAGGCGTTGTCCAAATTCCATTGCCCGCGTGCCGGGCTCGCGTCGTTCCTCGGTGTCGTCTGTGAATACAATCCAAACTGAGTCATGACTCGCGCGCGAACATTGTCCAGATGAAAATCGCCGCCCACGCCAAGCTGAGTTACTTGCAACTCATTCGAACGAAATACCTCGCTTGAACCGCCGATAGTATCGTCTGCCGGATGATTGAAACTGTAGTTGTAGTCGACGTCCGCCCTGATTTCGGGCGTAAAGAAAGTCGTCGCGTACGGCGTATCCTTTGTGCGGGAGTTGCCATTCAGCCACGTGAAATCTGCGAATGCAAACGGCTCCTCTTTAACGGCTTTACCCGTCGCTGTTCCACCTGCCTTACCTTTTTCCGTTGCTTGTCCCTGGGGACCGATAGCCGGATTGGTTAAACTTGAACTTGAAATTGTATTTGTTGGCACAAGTGTCGCGGGCGTGGCACCTGTGATACCAGGGGCGGCGTTGCTAATTGCTGCGCCGTTCGTGGTGGGCTGTGATGCGGCTGGTTCCGCCGCAGGTTGCGCACTTTTGGACTCCAGTTCTTCAACGCGCCTCTCGAGTTGCTCCACTCGATCGAGTAGATATTGCTCTCGTTCGGTCAGTCCCGGCTTAGGGGTATCCAACTTGACTGGTGACGTCGCCCCTGAAGGAGTTCCGTCGTCTGCAAAGATACGACCAGGGACGATAGTCACGCAGAGAATCGTTACCAGGCACAACCGCGTAAACTTCATCTTCGAATCCGTCGCACGCATCTTTCTCTCCTAGAGTCTTTCTTTGCTTCTAAAATTGACGACCTGCTGGCTCCGTCGTTGTCTCTGACTAATTTCGGTGTCTCCTGCGTGCCTAACGGCGGGCTTGCGATGTGGGTCCTGTGTCCATGCCATCAGCGCATATAGCAAGAACCAACAACTAAGGAAACCAATCGTTATAAAAATAACGGGAGTCATAGATCACCCCGACCGCGCCCGGCGCGACGAAACTCTCTCCGCACACGGAAGGTCCGCGCAACGGACACAACCATAGCGAAAGACCTCTCAGGAAGTCCTGAGCAATTCGTAAGGAATTCATAAGGTAGCTACGCCAATTTTCGGGATGGATATCTCGCGGGTGGCAGGGATTTGCCCAAGTGCCTGGTGTACCGCCATGAATCCAATATATGCATCTACCCGATTGATTCTTTCGCGTAATCCTTCACGACTTCCTTATGAGTCGTCTTCTATGCTCCGCACATTACGGGGTAGCACACCATTTCTTCACTCATGAAAGACGACTTGATCGCAATGGCGGTCCGATTTTTCGACCAACTCCGTGAAGGGGGAATCACAATGCTGGCGAAGACAATTCTAATCTTGCTTGTCATTACCGTATCTGCGCAGTCCGCGACCGCGCAGTCCACGTTTGGGGACATCGTCGGGGTGATTAAGGACCAAAACCAGGGCGCGGTGCCCAACGCGCAAATTGTGCTCACGAGCGTGGACGATGGCTCACAACATCCGACCACCAGCGACGCCGACGGCGCATTCCATTTCATAAACCTCAAAGCTGGCAACTACGCTCTTGTTGCCACTGCGGCGGGTTTTGCAGATTTCAAAATGTCTTCCGTACATTTGGATGCGCGGCAGACTCTTCGCTTGGACGTCGCGATGAAGTTAGCTTCTGCTTCGCAGAGCATCGAGGTTGCCGCGAGCGCCGGGCCCGTGATGAATACCGAGGATGCAACTATTTCAGACTCCAAAGACTTTCAACAAATTACCAGCCTGCCAGTAAATTATCGCGGAACGACCACCAGCCCTCTCGCGATGCTCGCCACAGTCCCCGGCGCCCAACAGGATGCCAACGGAAATGTTTCCGTCGGCGGGGGACTTCCTTCCCAGGTGCAGTACTCCGTCGACGGCTCTTCCACCGTGAACATTCGGCAGAATGGCGCTTTAGGGAATATGAATCCGTCGTCTGAATTGATCGCCGAATTCAAAGTCTCAGAGTTCAACAACAATGCGGAGTTCGCTCAGCTTGGCGACGTCACGATCAGCACAAAAAGTGGGACTGGGCAATTTCACGGCAGTCTGTTTGAGTACACACAAAACAGCGCTTTCGATGCCGCCGTGTGGGGATCGAATATCAACGGCCAGACCATCAAGCCGCACAAAGTCTTTCATACCTTTGGAGGTAGCCTGGGCGGCCCGCTGGAAATCCCTAAAGTCCTGCACGGCAAGGGCAAGACATTTTTCTTTGCGGACTACGAAGGTAATCGCAAGAGATATTCCACACCGCTGTTTCTGTTTGTCCCGACCACGGCAATGAGAGCGGGAGACTTCGCCGCAGTGTCGACTCCATTAATGGACCCGTACACCGGAAAACCCTATCCCGGGAACAAGATCCCCAGTGGCAATGCTTGCACTAGCTCGCAAGATTGCATCAATCCAGTAGCGCTCAATCTGCTCAACAATTACCTTCCAGCGCCGAATATTCAAAACGGTGCTGCGAATTTTGGCGTTACTGCCAACTATCTGCAGCAGACACCTACACCGAGCAATACAAACGGGTATGACATCCGGATCGACCGCACACTCACCGGCAAGCAATCGCTGTTCGTGCGATGGAGTTGGAAGCGATTACATTCACAATCATTGACGGACAGCTTTTTAAATACCGTCAATAACTTTCTGCCGCCCGACAACGATCTGGAAAACAACAAAAACTTAATTATTTCCCACAATTTCACAATTACGGACCACCTGGTCAATGAAGCCCGGTTCGGTCTTTCGTACTATCAACTGGACGTGACTTTTCCTATTCAGGGCGTAACCGCGATCTCAACATTAGGATTGCAGGGGCTGAATATCAGCGATCATCCCACCACCGGCGCTTTCCCAACTTTCAATTTTAGCGACGATCCCGGCAACTATTCAGTGATCGGGCGCGACAAAGCAGGCACGACCAAATCTCAGACCATTCAATTCGCCGACAATCTGATTTGGATTGAAGGCAAACACACTTTGAAATTTGGCGCCGATGTGCGTCGTGTTGCGTATATGGATCTGGAGAGCTTTGGTGGCTCTGACGATTTCGGCTCCTTTACCTTCGATCAGGGAGTTTTTACCGGCAATGCGTTCGCGAATCTATTGCTCGGTTTGCCCACGAAGACTTATGTCGCCCAGTCCGGACCTGACGTCCATGCGCACGCGATCCAAACTGGTGTCTATGGGCAAGACGAGTGGCGTGTGAATGACAGACTGACTTTGAGTTTTGGTCTTCGCTGGCAGGCACTGCCACCGTTCGTCAGCGATTTGGCCAATCTCACCGCGTTCGACGTCCGAAACGGAGGAATCATTATTCCCAGCGGAAACCAGCCACGCCCAGGTTTTCTCGAGAGCATCAACACCTGCGTTGCGGGCAGCGGTATAACTTGCGGCACGCCTACCGCAGCAGATACGGCGCTCGGTTGTACGCCCGTGAACAGCGCTCTTCCCTGCGCACCGGTCGAGCTCGCCAGCAGCGTGGGCCTCGGTCCCGGCCTGCGGCAGTTCTACAAGAAAAATTTCCAGCCGAGGCTCGGCTTTGCTTATCGGCCGTTCGGCAACAACAAGACCGTTGTGCGCGCCGGGTTGGGCATTTTCACTATGACCAATCTTGGCCAGCTTTCCTTTAACACTACAAATATCGACGTCGCGGTGGTGCGCACCAGCTTCAATCCGGATGGCAACGGTAATCCGACATTCCAGTTTCCGAACGTGCAAACGGTAAATAATCCACTCAACATCGCCGGCACTGGAGATTTTTATCAAAACACGCCGATTAATTATCGCGATCCGCAGTCTGCGCAATGGAATATGACCATCGAGCGCGAAATCGTCCCGGATGTCACATTGCGCGAGAGCTACGTGGGCATGAACTCCTACCGCATGAGCCAAACCGTCGACCTGAACCAAGTCGCGCCCAGCACAATATCCCCCAATCCGAATCCCAAGCCCTATCCTAATTGGGGCAGAATCCTCTCGACCAATAACGCCGGCCATTTGAGCTACGAAGGACTGCAGTCTGAACTCAATGTCCGATCACACTCTGGACTTACGCTGCAGGCGAGCCACGTGTGGGCCAAGAGTCTTGGCAACGTCGGCGGGGACGCGCCCACGTCGTTCAATCCTGAAATAATCTACGGGACGCCCGTTGCCAATCGTTTCAATCTTGCCGCTAACCGCGGCAACGTCTCGCAGACTCGCCGCAATCGCCTTTTGGTGTCCGCGGTTTACGATGTACCGGTAGGAAGGAGTAGAAAATTTTTCCATGACGAGAACCGCGTTCTGGATACGTTGTTTGGCGAGTGGTCGGTGAGCACCGTAAGTTTGTGGGAAACCGGTCCTTATCTGACTCCTACTACCAGTTCGAGCTTCGATCCAGGAAACCTTAATCTTTCCTATCGTGGTTCCTTTCAGCGCCCGGATTGCATTGGCAACGGCAACCGTGCGAATCCTGCGACAGGCAGTATGTTCGACATTAGTGCTTTCAATCCCATCCCTTCCGGCCCGGTTGGAAATTGCGGCGTCGGTATTTTGGAAGGGCCGGGTACCAGCACCGTCGCCGTGGGGCTGGCCAAGAGACTTCGGCTTACCGAGCGGGTTGGCATGCGCTTCGAGGCTACTTTCACGAACCTGCTTAATCATCCAAACTTCGCGCCGCCTCCGACGAATGTCACGGCCTCTTCGTTCGGACAAGTGCAGAATGTGCAGACGGCCGAGAACAGCGGAAATCGTACCGGACAGCTCGGACTGCGAATTGAGTTTTAGAGATTTGCAGTCAACTCTTCCGCTTGCCGTGACTCCGGGCGTGTGTTCGTAATGACACTTGCTGGCGTTGAACCACGGGTCGCCCGGGTTTACACTGAGGTTACACACCGAAAATGCGTATATCCGATCCTGTACGACCGAGTCCTGAGCGTCTCCTAAAGCAGGTGCAGGCCGAAGAGAACAAACGCTGGGGCGCTCGCCTCAAGATTTTCCTTGGTTACGCGCCGGGTGTCGGAAAATCCTATCGCATGCTTGATGAAGCGCGACGCCGCCACGAACGCGGTGAAGATGTGGTCGTCGGTGCCATTCAGGACCAGCAATCTGAAGACGTGAAAGCGCTGCTGCAAAAACTGGAATCGATTCCCTCGCAATCGGAAGAGCATGCAGGTTTAGATTTGGACGCTGTGCTTCGTCGCGCGCCGCAAGTCTGCGTTGTAGACCCACTGGGCGCGGAGAATCCCGCTACGAGCCGCAACCCACATCGCTGGCAGGACGTCCAGGAGTTGTTGCGTAGTGGCATTTCTGTTCTGACGAGTGTGAATCTGCTGCACGTCGAGGAATACAGGGAAAAAGTTCAGGCCATCACCGGCAAGTACACCACCGAGACAATTCCCAAGTCGTTTCTCCTCGCGGCTGACGACATCGTCATTGTGGATGTGCCGGCGGATCTTTGTTTGGCGCGCTCGGGAGAAAAACTGACGTCGATTGGAATCAGCAACGCTCGAGAGCGTAAACTGTCGGAGTTGCGCGAACTCGCGCTGTTACTAACTGCAGAAGTCGTCGATGCGCAGCTGGAGACCTATGTTCAGGCCCATGGAATTCAGCCGGTCTTCGGCACTCACGAACGGTTTCTTGTTTGCATTACGCCCGAATCAAACGCGAAGGCCATGATCCAAAGCGGTATTCGTAACAAGGAACGTTTCCAAGGGGAACTTTACGTCCTGTATATCCACCGCCATGGTCTTTCCTGTGAGGAGTCCGCCAGGGTCGAGACTTATTTGCAGGCTGCGCGCAATGCGGGCACCACAACGGAAATACTGCAGAGCGATGATCCTGTTTCTGCGATCGGGGAGTTTGCTACTCAGAAGCGCATCACCCAAATCTTCATCGGCCATGGCTCACACGATAATTGGCGTGACCGCCTGTTCGGCGATCCGGTCTTGCGGCTCATCCGCGCCAGTGACGGTATCGACGTACGAGTATTTCCTCAGTAACTTCCGACTATGTCCGAAAGTGACGAAACACAACGCCGAAAACTGAAAGTCTATCTCGGGTATGCAGCTGGTGTCGGGAAGACCTTTCAGATGCTTTCCGACGCTCAGGCGGCAACGCAACGTGGACTTGATGTGGTGATTGCCTACTTTGAACCGCACGCTCGCCCGGACACAATTGCGCAAGCGGCGGGACTTGAGATGCTGCCGCGTCGTCAGATCGAATATCGTAACCGTGTGTTCAACGAAATGGACACCGACGCCACGCTGCGACGTAAGCCCGACATCGCCTTAGTAGATGAATTGGCACATACAAACGTACCTGGCTCCGAACGCAGTAAACGTTGGGAGGACGTGCAGGTGTTGCTGGAAGCCGGCATTGAGGTTTGGACCACGATGAATGTGCAACACCTCGAGAGTCTTTACGATCAGATCTGGCAAGTGACGGGCATCCAGGTCCGTGAAACCGTTCCAGACTGGGTCGTGAGACGAGCGGCCGAGATTGTTGCCGTGGATGTCACACCAGATGCCTTGCTAAACCGTCTGAAACGGGGCGCGATTTACAAGCCGGAAGTCATCGAGAAGGCGTTGAGTGGGTTTTTCAAGACTTCCAATTTGGGCGCACTGCGCGAAATGACACTTCGTCAAGCCGCTCACGAAGTCGACTTGCGACAAACCGCATATGACGAGACCAGCGACGCGGGACTTTCAACGGCGCCTTCTCAAGACGTGCCGGGAGATGCCGCAAAGGAGCGCATTCTTATCGTTGTCACCGCGGATCCTTCCACGGCCATGCTTATTCGCCGGGGACGAAGGGTCGCAGACTACCTGCACGCTGATTGCATCGCTCTTTTCGTCCATCGCACACCAACCGTCACAGAGCTACCGGCCGAAGAGCGCCACACGCTGGAAAAGCATCTCCGTTTCGCACGCAGTCTCCAGATGGAAACCCGCGTCGTTGCGGGCATAGACATCGCTAGGACAGTTGTGGAATTTGCTCGCAGCCATCAAGTCACGCAAGTGTTTGTAGCTCCGTCGCGGGGAGGGCTCAGAGAGCGTTTACTTGGACGGAATTTCGTTGAGAACATCGTTCGTTTGGCCGAGGACCTGCAGGTTACGGTTGTCGCCGATCGCAGCCGCAGACCCGCTTCTTCCTAACGCGTTTCGAATAGAAATTAGACGGCAAAGTGATAGTAGTACGCGGCTACAGACTCTTGCGAAGAAATCCGAAGAAGATGTAACTGATGATCGAAGCGACCAGGGCAATCCCAAAATTGGTAGGCGTGAAAATATCTTTGATTGCCCAAGCTAAGCCCCTTTTCATGCCAGCACCCGATCGCGTGGCTCATGTTGTCAAAGAAACCTCGAATGTCCGCATCGAGCACCCAGTTCACTCGTTTCCGTTGGATGCCCACCGTCAGCGCGTCCAGCGCTTGATGTGGGCTGCGACCGGGCCGGAACCCATAAGAAAAGCCTTTGAAGTCGACCTCATAAATCTGATTGAGAATCGTAACCACAGCCTGTTGAACAATCTTGTCCTCCAGCGCCGCGATGCCTAACGGACGTTGCCTCCCGTCAGCCTTCGGAATGTTGCTGCTTGTCGCACACCGCGCAATCCCTGGGACATGCGTTTCCCACTCTGTGTCGGGCGCATGTGTGATTGAACGATGTTCTCCTGAGTCTGTGCCCTTCCCTTCCCAGCCTCCGCAGAAGGTTGCCCTTCGTTGTTCGGCTGGTTCACTGGTATTACGGCTCAGTCCGACTTCTCCAGCACGTGCGCGTCCGCCGCTCGGTTTATGGCCTTCGCGGACCGGTCTTGATCTCTTGACCAAGACGTGCAGGAGATCTCCCGGTTCTCGTGCATGTTGTTTCTCAGCGTGCGCGGGTTCTAAGACTACGCAGGATCGAGCAATCCACTCGCGATAACGTGGTTGCTGTGTTGCCTTCCTCCCATCGGAACGGAGTCGGCATCCTGTTCCATCGGCTTTTCGAAGCTCAATAGCCCGGCCCACCAATACCTCTGTCTACGCTTCAAGCGATACCTCGCGATATCACCTGCAAGACTCGAGGCCAGGATGGATTCGCTGCTCTCCTTTCCTGTAGGGCTCTTTCATCCCCTACAACATGCCGGTTTATCCCGGCGCTCTCCGGGTTGCCGACGAAGCAAAAAGAGTCCCTGGAAGTAGCTTAGGCGATGTCAGGAAGGAAATGGCGATGCCGCGAATGGCCCAATTCCCGCGCGCCATGCAATATCCTAGAATCGGAGACCCAATCAACCCATGAGGTCCAACATAAAGGCCCTTCCCAAGATTTCATTCGATTTGGACGGACTGGTCGCACTAAATAAAAGCTTGGCACTCGGAGGAACTGTTTTCTCTGAAGGGGATATCGCCGAAACGCTCATACAGTCGGCCAGAGTTTTGGCGAACCACAGGACAAGTTTGGGATAAGCGAGCGCCATGGTGTGCAGAGAGCTAGGCGGATATTTCGCGAGGAACTATTTTGGTTCGATGACGCTCAGTCCGCTTATTTGACCAAAGTGCCGTTTGTTGAACGTGGCTACTTCGCTGCCGCGCTCCAGAGCCGTTGCGCCGACTATCAGGTCATAGAAGCCAATCATTTTCCCGGAGACCTCCAATTCGGCCCACATACGTGCATGCTCGTATGCAGTCTGCTCGGTATAGGGGATGATCGGCAGGGACTCCAAAACGGCGTCCAGGTAACGCTGCCGCGCCACCTTATGTATCCCGGTCGCTCGTTCCACTCCATGCCATAGCTCGGCAACCGTAATTGCCGCAATCTCAAATCGATCATTCGGGCGGGAGGTGACCCATCTCTTCAGGTCAAAAGTGCCTTTCTCGCCGCGAATGACGACGTCCGCGTCCAGGATTATCGCCATTTGTCGGCCGGTGCCTTGAGGTTCTTGCGAGCAGATTCCAAGTCACGATGCCACGCTCTGGCTTCGTTCTCCGGCAAGTCGGTTTTAGCCAGAGCCTCGGCCAAATCGCGACCAGCACAAACTTTTTCGTTGTCCGGTACAAGGCGCGCGACCGGCTCACCGTTCTTCAGAAGCACAAACGTAACGTTTTGATAGTGCGCGCGGTTAACGCAGTCCGCAAAATTGCGCGAAGCTTCCGTGACGGTTATGCTCGTTTTCTTCATAAATCTGATTATCAGAATATCCGCTTTTCCTGACTATGTCAACGGGCTGGCTGTCGGGACTGTCGGGAATCCACGCGATTGTTTATCTAAGAGCATTTTTGGCTAACCAACGGCCTGATCCCGAATGCGACAGTTCTGGCAGTGTTTCTCGGTCACCTGCGGACGTGGCTGGATACCGCTTTCAACGCTGATCTTGGCGGCTCCTCGATTCGTTCGAATCCAGTCGGGCATGATGGACAAGTTCCGACAATTTTTGAAACTGACAAGATGGCCGTCTCGGCGCTAGCCCTCGACGCCAGCGAGAATTAGAGCGACCGGCTCAATGAAATATGAACGCTGACCTCCTGGTCTTGCACCAGGCGGTCAACGGCTATAAGTCTGTCCGTAAATTACTGGTTCTAAAAGAAATGGTCGGGGCGAAAGGATTTGAACCTTCGACCTCCTGGTCCCGAACCAGGCGCGCTAGCCAGGCTGCGCTACGCCCCGACCGAATCGGCTCGGCCTCAGACTGCGGCTTGAGCGGAATCACAACATTAGCATAGCACCGCAACGCGAAACTAGGGCAGACAGTATGCATTAAATGAGGCGCTCCGGTTGTTACGCACACCCCAGCTGCGGTGCTCAAGCTCTTTCGCACTCGACCAACGCGCGTGTGCAGCGCTAATAACTTGCAGGCAATTGCGAAACCACCTCGAAAAACCCACCGCAAGCCACGAAAAAAAACCGCCGCAAGATTTCCATCTCGCGGCGGCCAAGCTTTAACTTTTTCAACTCTAAAAGTTAAAACTCAAAACGCAACATGAACTGCATCGATCGTGGATTGGTCAGCAGCCCGGTGTAATTCCCGAAGGTGTTGGCGTTTGTGAGCGAAAGACTCAGGCTCTGCACGTCGAAGCGCGTCAAGTTCAGGGCATTAAATACTTCCCAACGGAACTGCAGGCTCTTGCCTTCAGTAATCTTCCAACGCTTACTAAGCCCCGCGTCCAGCCCGGCAAACCCGTCACCACGGAGATCATTGCGATTGCCGGTCTGTCCTGGGAAATCAGGAGAGAATGCGCTGAAGGCGGTTGCCGCCGCAGTCGCATTCCCGAACAAATTCACTGAACCGTCGGGGTTCTTGACGGCGCCGTTCGTGGTCACTGGGCCTGTCTTGGTAGCAAACCCCGACAATTCCCAGTTTGTGGGCCATTGCGCGCCGTTCCCAACACCGATCGGAAATCCGCTGGTCCAACGCGCAAGCCCGGCAAGCTGCCATCCACCGATCAGCGCGTTCACAATTCCATGCGCATCCTTGCCGATCCACCGGCCATTGCCAAAGGGAAGTTCCCAAATCCAGTTCGCGTTGATCTGGTGTGTCAAATCGAAGTCGGATACAGATCGCAGCGAATTCGGTCTCCAAGGGTTGATGACCTGCCCGCCCAGACCACCTTCATCGATGATGCGATTGGCATCCGAGGAGATATCGATTGATTTGGAATATGTGTAGTTGACGGTGAATTCCAAGCCATGGCTCATTTGCCTCCGTAGTGTAACTTGCAGCGCATTGTAGGATGCGGTCCCAATGGATCGCCAGGCGTAGAGCGCGGCGAATTGGGGGTCCACGAACGTGTAAGGACCACCGTTGGCGTAATAAGAGGCACCAGAAGTCGGATCAGTCAGACCAAATCCCTGGTCCAGGAACTGCACCGCCGTGGTTTCATTATTCGGAAAGCAAGAAAAGAGATTATAGGCGGCGACGAGACGGTCGCTCGTCGGACTGGCGCCGCAGAAGCCTGGCGCCGCGTAAGAAGGCGTTGGATTCGCGGCGGTGGCGGCCGGCAGAGGTTGAAGTATGTCCGTCCAATACTGCGCCGTCGGCCCAACCATTGCCGCGGTAATCGAGCTTGCGGGAACGCCGGCACGGTACAATTTCGCCAACGCGGTTACTGCGCTGTAATAGTCGATCTTTGTTTTTGGATCGACCAAGTCTAAGGGAGCGGCGACGTCGGACTGTGACAACAGGCGGTGCGAGAGGCGGCCCACGTAAGAAACGTCTAGCGCGAAATTATGGCCGAGGTCACGCCCCACTGAAAAGTCGAGGGTATACGAATACGGTGTTTTGATCTTATTGTCCATCCCGAAATAGACGGCATACGATCCGGTGTCGCCGTTTAAGCCGCTGGGAAAGGTTTGCGGGAAGGTTGCGGAAGGAGCGGGAGCAAATAAAGGATTGCCCGCCAGGTCGGTGGTGGGAATGTTGTTGAGGCCCGTGAGGCCAGTAATTCGCGGCGCGGTGGCGGGTGTCTGCTGCCCGCCGGTGTTGGTTAAGGTAGTAGACAGACCGAAGGAACCACTCCTATCGAACGTGGCCAACAGACCGGGCCCGAGGCGATCGTAAACGATTCCTGCACCTGCTCGAATCGTGGTTTTACCCGGTCCACCGAAAAGTGATCCGAATAACCCGTCAGTTGCGTTTGGAGAGTAAGCCAAGGCCAGACGCGGGCCAAAGTCCTTGGTATCCCAGTTATAAAAACCGGGCGCGTTGTTCGCAGGTCCCGCTAGATTGAAAGTAAGTGGCGTAACGGCGCTTGAGGGCAAACCATTAACCATGTTGTTGCCGCGCGTACTGAAGAAGTCGCTCAGGCTCGTGGTAGGCGCGACTTGCAATCCATTGGTTTCCCACGGTGGCGAGAACAGTGAATATCGAAGTCCTGCGGTAATTGTCAGGTTAGGTTTTACTTTCCAGCTATCCTGCAGGTACATCTCATAGCTATCGTCTGCAAATCTGCGCGACACGGGAGCTCCGTCGGCAAGCGTACCGCCGTTGCGCGTAAAATTAAATTGAGCGTTTACCTGCGGAATTGCACCGACTAGCGTGCCCAACGGGTAGTCATAGTTATTCCCGAAACCGGTATCAACCGCAGGGAAGGCAGGTCCAGTACAGGCTCCGGGTCCGGTAGAACATCCGGGGTCAAAATGTCCCGGCACGCCAGTGTTCGCGAAAGCCGCGGTGTCATACCAGGAAGGATTGTCACTTGCAGAACTGAACGAGTTGAATGTGTTGGATTGCGGGTTGCGCAAAATGTTGATATTGAAGCCGAACTGCAAACTGTGTCGGCCTTTGGTCCACGAGACATCGTCAACGAAATTGTGGACGGGTACCTGATAATTGTTGCTGTTGGTTACTGCCAGGCTCGAATTGTTTGGAGTGTTGTTGTCATTCAGTCCTCGAAAGAAAATGACGTCCGTGGTATGGTTTCCGATTTCACCGAAACTTTCCCTGGTGTAACCATAACGGAAATTATTCACTAGATTGGGCCGCAACACCGCGATATAGCCGACCGAATATCCCTTGCTGTAATTCACCGTGGTCAACTCTGGAGCCCCTCCAGGCAAATAGGGAACGCCAGCGTCCGTGTCATTCCGTAGAGCCCCGCGCCAATAGATGGAGTGATTGCCGTTGCTGGTAATTTTGTAATCCGCTCGAGCGATATACCAATTGGTGTCGATAGCGACCGGACCTTTAAACCGGTAGCCCACATAATTCAAGCCGTCGCCAACTGAATTATCGTTACCCTGGAAAGGCGCGAAGGTCTTCAAGTATGGAATCATCACATTCGTACTGACGCCAATCCCCAAAGGATCCATTCCCTGGATCTGGGCAGGCGACAGGCCGAAATTACCGGGAGCTACGGTGTGCGAAGTCGTTAAGCCCTGGACGGTGCCGCCGGGACATTGCGTCGGGTCAGCGCACACATACTGAATCACCCCATCTTGCATCGCGGCGCTGGGCACAATGCGCACCACGCTTTGCGCTTCGCGCTGCCGGTGTCCCTCATAATTGGTAAAGAAGAACAGCCGGTCTTTCTTGATTGGCCCGCCAACCGCTGCGCCAAAATTGTTTCTGAGCAACTTGGGCGGCTCGTTAGGCTGGCCACTCTGTAACTCAGCCAGCTTCACGAAGTAGTCATTGGCGCTGGTGATGGTATTGCGGTGAGATTCGAAGACCGCTCCGTGGAAGTGATTAGTCCCTGCCTTGGTAACCAAGGCTACCTGCGCCCCCGAAGAACGGCCTTCGTCGGCGTTGTAATTGCTGGTAGTCACGCGAAACTCTTGCACGGAGTCCTGAGTGATCGGCAACACCGACTGGAAGGCAAATCCCTTGGTGTCAGAGTTCACGTCAATGCCGTCCAGCGTAATGTTGCTCTGATCGCTACGTGCGCCGTTGACCGCGCCATTTCGTGTGTCTGTAGTCGTATCAATATCAGGCCGATTGCCGGTATAGGTAACGCCCGCCTGCAACGAAAGCAATTCCGGCACGTTGCCTGCTTCCAGGGGAAGCTCCTTCACTTGGGTCTCGTTGAAGGCATTGCCCAGCGAAGCATCCGTGGTGTTAAGCACCGGTGCTTGTATTGTTACTTCCACCGTTTGAGTGGCAGAACCGACTTCCAGCATGACGTTCGTGGTAGTCGGTGAATTGACCAGCAACTGTAGATGCGGTTCCTCATACTTACGGAAGCCCGCCATTTCCACGGTCAAACTATAAGTTCCGGGAGGCAGCGAAAGAAACTCGTACTCGCCGGCTTTGTTCGTTTTCATATCGCGCTGAAAACCCTGATCTGTACTGCTGAGCGTCACCGCGGCGTCGCTAATTGACGCTCCCGACTTATCCGTGACGACTCCGTGCAGGGACGTTGTGCCGGTTTGCGCCCACCCCGACGCCGTAACCAGCATTAAAACGATTGAACCAAGAATGAAATTCCTCTTCACGGCAGACCACCCCATGGGCTGCTCCTTTCGCATCATTGCGATGCGTGACATCGAGAATTTAGTGGTACGGCAGGCGAGGACCGCCGCCAAATGAACAAGCGCCAGAACTTTTGAAATGAGACCAGGGACCCCACCCACTCGACAGTGTCACCGAATGCCATAACTTTTAGGCCAAACGGACATTCCATGTCAAGTATTTATAAATCGGAAATGAACTCTGGTTTTGAACCCGGCGAATTACTCAGGATTTATTTGTGTGCAGATGTAACGTGGATGTTATTTAGCTAAAATTTCGATGATTCTTGCGGCGACCGGGCTTAACGATGTCAACCGAGCAGCTTCGCTGCGAAATTTGAGCACGTGTTAAGGGTCCCTGCGTCCATTCTTAGACCAACCGGAAACCCTGGCTTTAACTTAAAACGGATCCGGCTTTAATTTAAGCGCAGAAGCTTTGCATAAGTTATCGCCGGGATTCCCTGGATGGGCTCCAGGATCGAATTAAAAACTTCTCCATCCAGGCGCACCAGGGAAACTGCTTGCGCGCCCTGCTTGGCATCTTTGCGGCCCAGTGCAAACGTGGCGATATTTACGCCGTACTTTCCCAGCATCGTGCCAACTTGCCCGATAACGCCGGGCTCGTCCCGGTTGCGCAAATATAAAATAGTTCCTTCCAGTTGCGCTTCGAGCGGAATACCTTCTATTTGAAGAATTCGCGGCGAGCCATCAAACAATACCGTGCCTTCCGCGCTGAAGCCTTCTTGCGATCCGCCGCTCTGCAATGGCAGCACGGAAATCTCCAAAGTGTTGGGGAAACCGTGCTCGCGCTTACGCGTTTCCTCTTCAACCTTCAAACCGCGCGCCGTTGCAATCGCCGGAGCATTCACCACATTTACTTTTTCATCCAGCACCGCGTTCAAGACGCCCGCCAGCACCGCGTTACGCAACAAGTGCGTGCCCACTTCAGAAACTTCCCCCGCGTAACGAATGCGAATTCTCGAGGGCCGTGTGTCGGACGCCTGCGACACCAGCGAGCCCAGGCGTTCCGCGAGCTCCATGTACGGGCGCACCCGGCGATATTGCTCAGCGGACAGCACCGGCAGATTCACCGCGTTCCGGATAATTCCTTCCGCGAGATAATCTTTCACCTGCACAGCAACCTGCGTGCCCACTTCTTCCTGAGCCTCGGTAGTGGATCCTGCGATGTGCGGCGTGGCAATCACATTCGGCAATCCCACCAGCGGCGAATTTTTTGGCGGCTCCACGGCAAAGACATCCAGTCCCGCCCCGCCGATGTGCCCGCTCTTCAACGCATCCGCCAGCGCCGCTTCTTCGATTAACTCACCGCGCGCGGCATTGACAATGAACGCACCTTTTTTCATCTTCGCCAGCGTCTGCGCGTTGATCAGATTCTGCGTCGCCGGGCTCAGCGCGGTATGCAACGAAACGAAATCGCTCTCCGCCAGCAAGCGCTCCAGCGGCACCAGCTCCACGGAAAATTCCTTGGCCGCCGCTTCACTTATATAAGGGTCATAACCCAGCACGCGCATATCAAACGCTTCCGCGCGCATCGCCACTTCGCTTCCAATACGCCCAAGTCCAATAAGCCCTAGCGTCTTGCCGCTCATTTCCATGCCGGCCGCGCTCGATTTTTCCCAGCGGCCTTCATGAAACGCTTTATCCAGACGCGGCACCTGGCGCGCCAGCGAAAGCATCAACGCGAAAGTGTGCTCCGCAACGCTGACGGCGTTTCCGCCCGGAGTGCTCATCACTATAATTCCGCGCTTGGTGGCCGCCTCCAGATCGATATTATCCACGCCCACACCGGCGCGTCCCACGCAGCGCAGGTTCGGCGCTTTATCCAGCAGCTCGGACGTAACCTTCGTGGCGCTGCGCACAATCAGCGCCTGCGCATCCGCGATTTCCGCGACCAGGTTGTCTTTGGTAGTCAGCACCACGTTCCAACCCGGCTGCTCCTTGAGCAGCTGCACACCCCGCGCGCTAATTTTGTCGGCAACAATTACTTTCATGCGCTTTTTCTCCGCCTGTCTAAATGAAAATTCTGCATTTCGGTAACCATCAACGGTAGCGAGCCCTCACCGCAGTGTCAATGCAACCGGCGAACATTGTGTGATAATTTTGAAACACTACTATCTCGCGCGAAAGCGCCCAGCGCTTACGAACCAATTTGAGGAGCCGGTGATGAATCTGTCTGAGCGGATTCAAAAAGATTTGGTGGACGCCATGCGCGCTAAGGACGAGCTACGCCTGAGCGTGCTGCGCGGAATGAAAGCGGCCATTAAACACAAAGAAGTGGAAAAAATTCGCACCCTGGACGAAGCCGAATCCATTCAGATTCTGCAAACGCTGGTGAAGCAGCGCAAGGAATCCATCGAACAATTTTCCAAGGGCAATCGCCCAGAGCTCGCTGACAAAGAAACCAAAGAGCTGGCCATCCTTGAACACTACCTCCCCGCAAGCGCCAGCACCGGAGAAATGAACGCCGCCATCGACAAAGCCATCGCCGAAACCGGCGCGAATTCCATGAAGCAAATGGGCGCCGTAGTAAAAGCCGCAAAATCCGCACTGGAAGGCAAGTCCGTCGACGGCAAAGC
>Ga0210398_10002702_pt1 | contig 17210 bp, 15 predicted proteins | sample IncBWC4OmetaG_FD_161047 | JGI IMG/M metagenome (GOLD analysis project Ga0210398, IMG submission 161047) | Forest soil microbial communities from Barre Woods Harvard Forest LTER site, Petersham, Massachusetts, United States - Inc-BW-C-4-O | ecosystem: Environmental > Terrestrial > Soil >... | reverse complement strand
GCTTTACATGGGCGGAAACCCATACGGAATGATCACTGAAGCTCGGATCACGGCAATGCGGGCCGGAATATCGCTGACCTTGGATCAAATCACCGCGCAGTATCGAGCCGGTGGCAATGTCCTGCCCACCGTGCAGGCGCTGATCGCGGCCCACAAGGCCGGCCTGGCGCTTGACTGGGATCATGCCTGCATCATCGATCTTTCCACTAAGGGCTCGGAGAAATCGGTGGTCGAAGCCGTGCGCACGTCCGTCGATCCCAAAGTGATCGATTGTCCGAACCCGGCCAGCGGGCGCACGACAATCGACGGCGTGGCCAAGGACGGCATCCAGGTGAAGGTGAAAGCGCGCGTGACCGTTCGCACCAACCTCGAGCGTTTTGTCGGTGGCGCAAAAGAGGAGACGATCATTGCCCGCGTAGGCGAAGGCATCGTTTCCACCATCGGTTCGGCGGAAAACTACAAGGCCGTACTTGAGTCGCCGGACGCCATTTCCAAGACCGTACTCAAACGCGGTCTCGACGTCGGCTCGGCCTTCGAGATTTTGTCGATCGACATCGCCGACGTGGACGTGGGCGAAAATGTTGGCGCCAAGTTGCAGCAAGCCCAGGCCGAGGCGAATAAGAGCATCGCGCAGTCGCAGGCCGAGATCCGCCGCGCCGCCGCAGTGGCGGTCGAGCAGGAAATGAAGGCGCGGGTGCAGGAGATGCAGGCCAAGGTCGTCGAGGCGCAGGCCCAGGTTCCGCTCGCGATGGCCGAGGCTTTCCGCAGCGGTCGGCTCGGCGTGATGGATTACTACAAGATGCAAAACATCCAGGCCGATACGTCCATGCGGTCGAGCATCGCGAATCCCGACGATAAAAAGTGAGGCATTATGGACTGGATCCTCAACCATCTGTTTATCGTGGTCTTTGTCGCCATTGGCGTGGCGAACATGCTGGCCAAGGCGAAAAAAGCCGGCGCGCAACAACGCCCGCCGCAGCCGGCGCGTAGTTCCGTTGATCCCGATACGGCGGAGCGCACCCGCCGCGTGCAGGAAGAAATTCGCCGCAAGATCGCCGAACGCTCGGGCCGCCTGCCGGCGAGCCCGCCGCCCATGAACTCATCGCCGTCGGCCGGGCCGCCCGCCCGGAATATTTTTCAAGAGCTGGCGCGGCAGATGGCGGAAGCCAAAAGGACGGCCGAAATGCAACAACGTGCGCAGGCCGCCGCCGAGGCCCGGGCCCAGCAGCGGATGGAAGACGAGCAGAAATCCAGGGAGCTGGCCGAAGCCGGGCAGCTGGCGGAAGCCCAGCGCGCGTTGCAGGGACAGCCGGAAACGATGGCGACGGCGGTGGCTTATAGTGGAACGCCCGCCACCAGCGCCCGCGATCGATTACTGGCGGATCTGCGCGCGCCGGACAGCCTGCGGCGTGCCTGGGTGTTGCGCGAAATCCTGGGCGAGCCCGTCGGGCTGCGGTGAGGCGCGGTGGATCGACACCGTTCGTTCTCGTTCTCGAGACATTTGAGAGTACGAGAATGAGTATGAGGACGAGTACGATTTGTCTGGGATAACACCCAATCACCCATCACTCGATGCGCGCCCGATCGTAACCGGTCGTGGGCATGCCGTAGATCCGGCCGTTGAGTTCTATCTGCAGGTTTTTGCCCGTGGTGTAGGTGATGAAAATGGCCCCGTGCTTGATGATGGGAATGCGATCGCCGGTGGCGAGGGTGCCGCGGTAAATGATTTTGCCGTCCATTTCCTGCTTCACCTGGACATCCACCGGGCCGAGCGCGGTGAGGATGATGGTTTGATCGGGAACCGCCTGGGGCGCGGCGGTGATCTCGCCGGTGACAACGGTGGGGGCCTTTTTCGCGGTGGTGAAGAAAACCTCTTTTACGCCCCAGCTGAGCAGCACAATGAGCAACGCGCCGACGATGATAATGAAGGCGAATTTTATAATGACATCGAGCGGTATGCCGGGGCTCGGCATGTTGTTGCGAAAAGGCTGGGGCATGCGGCGCGGCGGTTGCGGCTCGGCCGCGGCGCCTTCTTCGGCGGGTGCGGGTTGCGCCTCGGCCGCAGTGGCCGAGGGGCCGGAGGCGACGGACAAATCCATGCGGCCGTAGATTTCGCGGCTGGGCATGCGGGGACCGGAGCGCGCGGCGGGGTGGCCCAGCGCGGCGAAATCGGCGGTGATTTTGTCCACCGAAAGCTTCAGAAAGTTTGCGTAGGTGCGGAGAAAGCCGCGCACATAAATCTCGGGCAGGTTGATGTCGTACTGGTTGCTCTCGAATTTGAGCAGGTAGTCCCCGCGGATTTTGGTGGCCTCCGCGGCTTCGCGCAGGGAGATGCCCTTGCGCTTGCGCGCTTCCTCGAGGCGTTCGCCAATGGTCTGCATGAATTCCAGTTAGGGGAAAAAGCGGGAAGAGGGAAGGAGGAACTTAAGTTTCACGGTTCATCGTTATCGGTTCACGGCTTGTAGAATAGAGCATCCCAACTGTGAACCGTGAACGGATAACCGTGAACTTTTCATATTTTGTCCAGATCGGCCAGGATTTCGCGGGGGCTGGAGCCGTTCTCGGGGCCGACAATGCCCTTTTCCTCCATGATTTCCATGATGCGGGCGGCACGGTTGTAGCCGATGCGCAGGCGGCGCTGCAGCATCGAGGTGGAGGCGCGGCGGGTGGACTTGAGGACGTCGACGGCCTGTTTGAAAAGCTCGTCGTCGTCGCCCATGTCGCTCTCGGCTGCATCGGGCCCGTCTTCTTCCTCGGCGTCGGGATCGCGGTCGATCTCGACTTGCACCGCCTGGGCGTATTGCGGCGGGCCGTTTTTCTTCAAAAACTCGACGAGCTTGGAGATTTCATCGTCGGAAACATAGGCGCCTTGCGCGCGGACCAGGCGCGAGGAGCCGGGTGGTGAAAAGAGCATGTCGCCGCGGCCGATGAGGGTGTCGGCGCCCTTGGTGTCGATGATGGTGCGCGAGTCCACTTGCGAGGCGACCTGGAAGGCGATGCGCGAGGGGAGATTGGCCTTGATGATGCCGGTGATGACGTTGACCGAGGGGCGCTGGGTGGCGATGATGATGTGGATGCCGGCGGCGCGGGCGAGCTGGGCGAGGCGGGCGATGCTCGACTCGATCTCGGCCGGTGCCGTCGTCATGAGGTCGGCGAGTTCGTCCACGATTGCGACGATGTAGGGCAGCCGTTCGGGGACTTCGATATCGTCGGGGGCGACCCCGGTGAGCTGTTGTTGTTCGTCGCCGGCGGGGGTGGCGGGATCGGCGATTTTCTTGCGCGTGTTGAAGCCGCTGATGTTGCGCACGCCGACCTTGGCGAAAATCTGGTAGCGCTGTTCCATCTCGCGGAGCAGCCACTTGAGCGCGGCCGGAACTTTTTTCGGCGCGGTGACCACCGGGATCAGCATGTGCGGAAGCGTGTTGAAGATCTGCAACTCCACGATTTTCGGATCCACCATGAGCAGGCGCACGTCCTTGGGGGTCTTGCTGTAGAGGATGGAAGAGATGATGGCGTTGAGGCAGACGCTCTTGCCCGAGCCGGTGGCGCCGGCGATGAGCAGGTGGGGCATCTTGGTGAGATCGGAGACGAGCGGCTTGCCGGAAACGTCGCGGCCGAGGGCGATGGGCAGCTCGGCCTTGGCGTTGACCCAGTCTTCGCTTTCCAGGATTTCGCGCAGGCCGACGGGGGTCGGCGTCTGGTTCGGGACTTCGACGCCGACCGCCGCCTTGCCCGGGATGGGCGCGAGGATGCGCACGGATTGCGCGCGCATGCCGAGGGCGATGTTTTTATCGAGGCCGGCAATTTTTTCGACGCGCACGCCGGCGGCGGGAACCAGTTCGTAGCGGGTGATGACGGGGCCGACGTGGATTTCGCCGAGGGTGACCTCGACGCCGAACTCGGCGAGGATGCGGAGGAGATTCTCGGCGTTGCGCGTGTGTTCTTCCTCGCTGTTCGCGGCGGTGGGTTTAGTTTGCTCCTGGAGCAGGGAAAGCGGCGGAAACTGGTAATTGTCATCCGACCGTGGGGGAATGGCGGATTTGGCGGCCTTTTTCGGTTCCTCGGGCCTGACGATGTTGAGGGCGATCTTGCCGCCGGGTGTGACCGGCTTGGGCTTTTCTTCTTTCGCCGGGGGCTTTTCAGCCGACTTGGGCGACGAGGGAATTTCGAGTTTGGCCTCGGGTTTGGTCTCGGGCGCGGGCGGCTCGGCGGGCTTGGTTTCCGCGGCGGCTTCGGTTCCGGGAAAGGGAGGGTTGGTCTGGCCGGTGCGGGTCGGGAAAGGCGGGTTGGTCTGCCCGGTGCGCGGGAGGACGAGTTTTTTCTGCACGGGTGCCGCTGCGGGCGTGGGCTTGATCTCGATATTGAGGTTTTTTTCCTTGGTGCGAGCTTCCTTCATCAGCCGCTTGGCTTGGGCGCGTTCCGCGCGATTTTTGCCCATGTCTTCCCGCCATTCATTGAAAGAGGCCAGCGCGCGGTCGATTTCCCCTGCGACATCGCGGGTGAAGATAAAAAGCATGCACAGCCCGTAAATGGTCGCGAGCAGCAAGCCTGATCCGAAGACGCCGAAGGTTTGTTTTAACGAATAGTTGTAGACGGCATAGCCGATCATTCCACCGGGGCCATCGGTGAAATATTTTCGATCGGCCATGAAAGTTGTCTGCATTGCGGCCAGGCCCGCCAGGGTCACCGCGCATAACACCATCGCGAGGATCCGCGTGAAAACCAGCCGCCGGGCCGAGCGCAGGGACAGATAAGAGGCCCAGAAGAAAAACACCGGGATCAAATACGTGCTGACGCCAATGATATGGAGGGAATCCCAGCTGAACTCCGAACCGAACTTGCCGACGAGATTGGTATCGGTTGGGCTGGTCGTCGTGTGTGAGCTCTGGTTTGGGCGGAAATCCAGCAGCGCGACGGTGAACAGGACGGCGAGCATTAAGCACACCGCGCCGAGCAGCCAGCGGGGCCGGTGGCGCGCCCCGGCAAAGGCGGAAACGTTCTTTGGGTTTGAACTCGCGGGTTTGCGCATTTGGAATGGCCCAAGAATAGGCCATCAGAGATACCACGCCAACGATTTCTACGGTCAAACGTAATCGACCCTGCGGCAATTTTCACAAATCTCTGAGATTTCAAACATGCGCGAACTGCTTCGTTTTCAACCGATTTACTTCGATCGTGTCTGGGGCGGGCGCGCGATCGAGACCGCGTTGGGCCGCACGCTTCCGGCCAACCGCCCGATCGGCGAAAGTTGGGATTTGGTTGACCGACCCGAGGCCCGGTCGGTCGTCAGGGCCGGTCCGTTGGCCGGGCAGACGCTGCGGGCTTTGCTCGAGAAACATCCGATCGATATCATGGGGCCCGGCTGGCCCGCCGCGCGACCGTTTCCCCTGCTGGTAAAATGGCTCGACTGCCGCGAACGACTCAGCCTGCAAGTGCACCCGCCGGAAAAAATCGCGGCGGAACTCGGGGGCGAGCCCAAGACGGAAAACTGGTTCATCGTCGAAACCACCCCCGGCGCGCACCTGATCGTCGGCCTGCGACCGGGCGTGACGCACGACCAGTTTGAGCGCGCCCTGGCCGATGGCACGGTCGAGCAGTGCGTCCACCGGTTTTCCGTCGTGCCGGGCGATTCCATCCTGGTGAACAGCGGCCAGGTTCACGCGATCGACGCCGGCAATCTCCTGCTTGAGATCCAGCAAAACTCCGACACGACCTACCGCGTTTCCGACTGGAACCGGAAGGGGCTCGATGGCAAGCCGCGCCAGCTCCACGTGGCCGAGTCGCTTCGCTCGATTCTCTGGGATGATCCCGCGCCGGCGCTCGTGCGCGGGGCACCGACCACCGCGGTCCTCGCCGATTGCCCCGAATTCCTCATCCGCCGGGTGCCGCTGGACAAGGATGAAAAATTATCCATCGCCGCCGGTGAACAACCGCGCTTGGTTAGTGTCGTTGCAGGAAGCCTGCGCGTGGCAGGGTCCAGCGGTGAAATCCTCGTGCGCGGCGACAATGTCCTGCTCCCGTGTGCCGGGGCTTTCACCTTTGAGGCGCTTACCGGCGTGATTGCACTCATCACGGAAAATTTCCATACTCCAGACTCATGAAAAAGCTCCCCCCTCATTTTTGTAACGGCCGCGGGAACATCCTGACCAAGCTGTTTATTTTCGCCCTCGCGCTGGCGGCGACCTTTGCCCTCATGTGGATGCTGTTGCTGCCGTCCATCGTGACCGGCCTCATTAAAAAGCGCACGGGTTTTGATGCCACGGTGGAGCGTCTCTACGTCAACCCCTTCACCGCGAGCGTTTATGTCAGCCAGCTCAAGATCAACAATCCCGACACCTTTCCGCAAATTGACTTTGTCTCGGTCAACGAATTCAAGACGGCCGTCGAGCTCGATTCCGTTCTCAGCGACCGCGTCGTGGTGAAGGACGCCGTTTTCGACGTCGCGTTGATCGCCGTGGTCAAGAATGCCCAGCGCCAGACCAACCTCGATGCTTTCAAGGCTGGCGTGCAGGCCGCCAATCCGGATCAAAACGACCAGACCAAGCCCGCTGCTCCCGCGGAAAAACCGCAGCCCAAGCAGTTTCTCATCCACCACCTTGTCGTGAAACTCGATAAAATCATCATCGCCGACTACTCCGGCGCCCAGCCCAATATCCGCGAGATCCACCTCAACATCAACCGCACCTTTACGGATGTCACGGATCTCAGGCAAATCAGCGTGCCGCTCCTCGCCGACCTCAGCGTGGCCGGGGTCGGGAAACTCGCGAACAACATTCTAGGCCTCGTGATGCCGGCGCCCATCCTTGAACGGCTCGGGGTGGTGGGCAAGGACGCCGGCGGCATCCTGCAAGGCACTGGCCAGAAAACGAAAGATTTGTTCAAAGGCTTGTTCGATTCACTTGAAGAAAAGCCAAAGCAATAGTTTAGTTGGCGGTTTATGACCGCTCCCGAACAACCCGACGTCCTGCCGCCCGACTCCCCGGGCGCGTCCGCCGATCCCGCCGCGCAGCTGGCCGCCGCCAAGAAAGAGGCCGCCGACAACTACGACCGCTTCCTGCGCACCACGGCCGACCTCGAAAATTTCCGCCGCCGCGCCGTGCGGGAAAAGGACGAGCTGCGGCAGTTTGCCATCTCGCGCGTGCTCGAGGATTTGCTGCCCGCGCTCGACAACCTCGCGCTGGGCCTCGCCGCCACGAAACAGCCGGGCGCCGACCTGAAGGCGCTCGCCGGTGGCGTCGAGTTGGTCCTCGGCCAGCTTAAGGGCGCGCTCGCCCCGCACGGCCTCAAGGAGATCATTCCCGCCGTGGGCCAGTCTTTCGATCCACACCAGCACGAGTCCCTTTCCCACCAGCCCAGCGCCGATGTGCCCGCCGAGCATGTGCTCAACGTCGTGCGCCCCGGCTACTCGCTCAATGGCCGCCTGCTCCGCCCGGCCAGCGTGGTGCTCTCCGGCGGCCCGGCCAAACCAGAGAAAAAATCCTGACAATTTTGTCGCGCGTTCCAGCCGACTGACACCATGGCGAAGGAAGATTACTACCAACTGCTCGGCGTTGATAAAAGCGTCACCGAGGAGGAACTGAAAAAAGCCTATCGCAAGAAGGCCATCCAATTTCACCCGGATAAAAATCCCGGCAACAAGGAAGCCGAGGAGACCTTCAAGAAAATCTCCGAGGCTTACGAGGTGCTGAAAGACCCGGACAAGCGCGCCGCCTATGACCGCTACGGCCATGCGGCCTTTGCCCAAGGCGGTGCCGCGGGTCCGCGCGGCCCCGGCGGTTTCCACGACCCGTTCGATATCTTTCGCGAGGTCTTCAGCCAGGGCGGCGGCGGGGGTGGCGGCATTTTCGAGCAGATGTTCGGCGCCGGCAACGGCCGCGAGAGCGGGCACGATGGCGCCGACCTGCGCTATGATCTCGAAATCACGCTTGAGGAAGCCGCCCACGGCGTGGAAAAGGAAATTTCGTTCCGCAAACTCGTCGAGTGCGAACACTGCCACGGCAACGGCGCCGAACCCGGCTCAAAGCGCGTCACCTGCCCGACCTGTCGCGGCGCCGGCCAGATCCGCCGCTCGGGCGGCATCATCACTTTCACCCAGACGTGTCCTACCTGCGGCGGCACCGGCACGCGGATCGAGAAACCGTGCGCGCAATGCCGCGGCGAAGGCCGCAGCGCCAAAACGACGAAACTCACCGTGCGCATCCCCGCCGGCGTCGAGACCGGCTCGCGCCTGCGCTCCGGCGGCAACGGCGAGGCCGGCGTGCAAGGCGGGTCTGCCGGCGACCTCTACATTGTGCTCAGCGTGTCCGAGCACGAAATTTTCGAGCGCCAGGGCGACAGTTTGTTTTGCGAGATCCCCATCAAGTTCACGCTCGCCACGCTCGGCGGCACGATCGAGGTGCCCACTCTCACCGGCAAGGCCTCGCTGAAAATCCCCCCCGCCACGCAGAGCGGCACCACCTTCCGCCTGCGCGGCAAGGGCATGCCGCGCCTGCGCGACGGCAGCCATGGCGACCAGCTCGTGCGCGTGCAGGTCGAGGTGCCGACCAGCCTCACGGCCGAGCAGCGCAAGGCCCTGGAAAACTTCGCCCACCTCAGCGGCGACGCCGACCATCCGGTCAGCCGCAGCTTCTTCGAAAAAGCGAAGAAGTTTTTTTGAAACAAAAATCGCGGAAGCGCGAAAAGGCGAAAACGCAGAAGACAAGGCATCGACAATGAACTTTCCTCTTCCGCGCTTTCGCGCTTCAGTGTTTCCGCGATGAGTTCTTCCGCGCTTCCCAATCCCAAGCTTCTCCCGCTCGACGCGGCCATGGCGCGGCGCGAAGCCGCGCGCGTCATGGGCCAAAAAGTCGTGCTGACCAACGGCGTCTTCGACCTGCTGCACACCGGCCACCTGTATTTTCTGCAAAAAGCCCGCGCGCTCGGCGACGCGCTCTTCATTGCGCTCAATGCCGATGCCAGCGTGCGCACGCTGAAAGGTCCGTTGCGCCCGGTGCAAAGCGAGGAGCAGCGCGCCTACGCGCTGGCCGCGCTCGCCTGCGTCGATGCCGTTTTTATTTTTAAAACGCCGCGGCTCGATGCGGAAATCCGTGCGCTGTCGCCCGACATCTATTGCAAGGCCGGCGACTACACGCTCGAAAAATTTGATCCCGGTGAACGCGCGGCGCTCGAAAAAACCGGGGCCAGGATCGAGATCCTGCCGTTCCTGCCCGGCTTCAGCACGACGAATCTCATCGCCAAAATCAAAGCCGCGGGCGAAATCTGAAGAACAGGCTGCTACAGCATTTTAACCACTGATGCACACTGATGGTCACTGATCCGGAAAAAATAGATAAAAATGAGTTCGTACCTAACTTCATATATATCAGCGACAATAAGTGTACATCAGGGGTTAAGTCGGTCTTCTGCCTGCTTGGAAGTATTAGTGCCAATTAGTGCGCATTAGTGGTTAATACGGTATAAAACCCCATGCGAATTGTCATTCTTGGTTCCGGTCGCGGCAGCAATGCCGGGGCCATCTTGCAGGCGCAGGCCGCCGGGCGCCTCGGCCGCGCGCGCGTCGCGTCGATCTTCTCCGATAAGCCAGAGGCAAAAATCCTCGAGCTCGGCCCGCGTTTCGGCGTGCCGGCGCAATTCGTCGATCCCGCGCCGTTCAAGACCAAGCTCGAAGGCGAGGGCGAGCAGCGTTTCATCGCCGCCGTGCGCGCACTGCAGCCCGATCTCGTCGTGCTCGCCGGCTTCATGCGCGTGCTGAAGCCCGGCTTCCTCGACGCTTTCGCCGGGAAAATTATCAACCTCCATCCGAGTCTATTACCGGCCTTTCCAGGCCTCGATGCCATCGGACAGGCCTTGCGCAGCGGTGCGAAGACCACCGGCTGCACGGTGCATTATGTTACGTCCGAGGTCGATGGCGGGCCGATCCTTGACCAAGCCACTGTGCGGATCGAACCCACCGATACGATCGAGACGCTCACGGAAAAAGTCCACGCGGCCGAACATGCGCTGTTGCCGGCTGTGATCGCTCGGTTGAGCGAGAAGGATGCTTGGTAAGTGGTCAGGCGGATTTTTGCCACGAAAGAGCACATAGAGCCCAAAGAAAGGTTGTTCTCTGTGTTCTTTGTGATCCTTCGTGGCTACCTGATTTTAAAACCGCTCTACCTGCTAACTACCAACTGCCGCCGCCATGCCCCTGATTGAAATCAAATCCGAGATATCTGCCGACCAAGCCGGCGCGGTCGAGGACATCCTGCTCGAGCTGGGCGCGCAAAACTGGAGCGTGCTGGAAGACGCCATCGCCAAGCGCGCCTGGGTCGCGGGGATTTTCCCGGACGAAGCCGCGGCGCGCGCCGCGTGGGCGCAGTTGAGTGCCCAAATTTCCGCGGAGGAGCCGGAGCTGCGCGTGCTGGCGGATGCGGACTGGCGCGACAGCTACAAGGCCCACTTCAAGGCCTGGCAGTTCGGCCGGTTGCACTGGGTGCCGGTGTGGGAACGCGAAAAATTCCAACTGCCGGCGGGCGACGCGGTGCTATGGCTCGACCCGGGCCTCGCGTTCGGCACGGGCAACCACGAGACGACGCGGCTGTGCGTCGAGCGTTTAGTGGAGTTCGACACGGAGTTTGCGGCGAAAGGCGGGAATCGAAAGACCGCGCGCGTGATCGACGCGGGCTGCGGCTCGGGGATTCTTTCATTGTCCGCGGCGCTGCTGGGATTTAGTGACGTCACCGGTTTCGACAACGATCCGGAGGCGGTGCGTGTGAGCGGGGAGAACGTCGCGCTCAATGAAATGGTTGGCCGCGTGAAGTTTTTTGCCGGCGATCTGGTGGGCGGATTGAAAGGCCAGTCGGCGAATCTTGTGCTGGCGAACATCCAGGCGGATGTGCTCATGCGCTTCGCCCGTGAGTTGACCGGCGCGGTGGCGCCCGGCGGCGAGCTGGTCTTGAGTGGAATTCTGGCCAAGGAACTCGACCAAGTCCGCGCGGCCTTTGCGGCGGTGACCCCCGGCTGGCGCGAAAAATTTCGCGTGATGGGCGAATGGTCCTGCCTCGCCCTGGCGCGCGTGAACTGAAAAGGATTTTTAAACCGCGGATGGACGCGGATTCGGATTTGGTGGAGCGGCTTGACCTCAAGACGCTTCGAGCGCGTTGAGGTCAACGCGCTCCACCTTATTCAGTTTTGTGGGCGGGGTGCCCTCACCCCGCATGCCGACAAATACATTTTTCGCGGGGTGAGGGCACCCCGCCCACAACAAACTCCGCCTTACGAAAACAGATCCGGCGGCGTGCGGCTCAGGAAATCATCCATATAGGCCGTGGTGGCCTTGCCTTCGATGAAGGTGGGGTCGCTCATGATGGCTTTATGGAGCGGGATGGTGGTCTTGATGCCGCGGATGATATATTCGCTGAGCGCTCGGTAGGCCCGCTCGAGGGCGACTTTGCGGGTCGAGCCGAAGCAGATGAGCTTGCCGATCATCGAATCGTAGTAGGGCGGGATGGTGTAGCCGCCGTAAACGTGGGAATCGACGCGGACGCCGTGGCCACCGGGTGAGTAATAGAGACCGATGGTGCCGGGGGAGGGGGCGAAATTGCGGGCCGGATCCTCGGCATTGATGCGGCACTCAATGGCGTGTTTCTCGAATTTGATGTCCCCTTGGTCAAAATCGAGTTTTTCGCCGTTGGTGATGCGGATCTGCTGTTTGATCAAATCGATGCCGGTGACTTCCTCGGTGACCGGGTGCTCGACCTGGATGCGCGTGTTCATCTCGATGAAGTAGAAATCGCCCTTGGCATCGACGAGGAACTCGATGGTGCCGGCGTTCTCGTATTCGGCCGCTTCGGCGGCGCGAACCGCCGCCTTGCCCATGCGTTTGCGGAGGTCGGCCCTCAGAAACGGCGAGGGGGATTCCTCGATGAGCTTTTGGTGGCGGCGCTGGACGGAGCAGTCGCGCTCGCCGAGGTGAAGCACCTTGCCGTGGCTGTCGGCCAGGATCTGAAACTCGATGTGACGGGGTTTCTCGATATATTTCTCGATGTAAACGGCGCCATTGCCGAAGGCTTTCTCGGCTTCATTCCGGGCGACGTGGAATTCCTTGGCGAAGGAAATGTCGTTGTGCGCGATGCGCATCCCGCGACCGCCACCGCCGGCGACGGCCTTGATGATGACCGGATAACCAATCTTGCGGGCCGCCTTGATGGCCTCAGCCTCGGTTTCCACGGGTCCGTCGCTGCCGGGCACGATGGGCACGGCGGCTTTGCGAACGGTGTCCTTGGCGACGGCTTTGTCGCCCATCATTTTGATGGATTTCGACTTCGGGCCGATGAACTTGATGTTACAGGACTCGCACTGCTCGGCGAATTTGGCGTTCTCCGAGAGGAAGCCGTAGCCCGGATGGATGGCATCGACGTCGGCGATTTCGGCCGCGCTGATAATGCGGTCGGCGCGCAGGTAGCTGTCAGAGCTCTTGGGGCCGCCGATGCAGATGGCCTCGTCGGCGAGCTGCACATGCAAGGATTGGACGTCGGCCTCCGAGTAAACGGCGAGCGTCTTGATGCCCAGTTCGCGGCAGGCGCGCACGATGCGGAGGGCGATTTCACCGCGGTTGGCGATGAGGATTTTCTGGATCATCGAGATTTAAAAAATGCGAAACCGCTGACTTCCGATTTGAATGCTAATTATTTAAAATCAGCATCTTATCGAATATCAGCGGTTTAATTGAGGATTCAGCCGACTTTGATTTTGTAGAGGCGCTGGCCGTATTCGACCGGCTGGCCGTTTTCAACGAGGACTTCGAGGACGCTGCCTTTGGTTTCGGCCTGGATCTCGTTCATGATCTTCATGGCCTCAATGATGCAGATGACGGTCTTCTCCTCGATCTTGGCGCCGATTTCGACAAAGGGCGGGCTTTCCGGGGAGGCCGAGCGGTAGAAAGTGCCTACCATCGGAGATTTAATGTAGGACACACCGGGCTCGTCGGGGGCGGCGTTCACCGCGGTCAGTGTTGCTGCCGGCATGGTATCCGGCGCCGCTGAGGCTGCAGGGCGCGGAGCCTCCACCAGCATGTGCGGTGGGGTGTGCATCAGCATTTGACCACCTGAAACCGCCGGCATACCATCCGGGCCGCGACAAATTTTTAATTTAAACCCTTGTTCTTCGATTTCGAATTCGGTCAGGTCTGACCGCTTCATTAAATCGATGATCTGTTTGATTTGTTTTAAGTCCAAAATGGGCCTTGGTTGAGTTGAAGGACGTGGGTTAGCCGATGGTTAGTGTGATTAATGCTGGTGGCGTTCAAAATAAAAACTTATGAACTGGCAATCTTTCATTTTTAGGCAAAAAAAGGCCTAAATCGGCCAAAAAACCACAAAACAGCCCCAGATGACCGTATTTTTTATCGATTTTTGGGGTGGCCGAAAAATGAAAAAACCGCCGTTTTTGGGCCAATTTAGCCTATGAAAAAGGCGTGGCAGATCAATCTCGCCATTGCCGGGGCCGGGCTGGCCATTTTGCTGGTATTTCACCTGTCCGACCGCAGCCAATACCTCGACTGGGCCATGTTTGACTGGGCGGAGCAGCATCCCTGGCGGCAGCCGCGGGTGCCGGCCAACTCGGCCTTTGTCTTGGTGGATGAAGTATCGCTGGCGGCCATGTCCCGCGATCCTTATGCTACTAAATGGCCGTGGCCCCGGACGATGTTTGCGGCCATGATAGCCGCGCTGCACCAAGCGGGAGCAAAACAGGTGGTCATGGATTTCGACTTCTTGGAGCCGGCGGAAGATGCGGTAGACGACGCCACTCTGGCTGCCTATGCGGCGGCCTGCCCCGAAGTAATTCTGGGTGGATTGAAGGATCGAGGGCCGGTCTTTTGGGGCGGAGACTTTGGCCAAGCGAATGCCAAGCTCAGGCTTGAGGAACGCGTCGGCTTGACGGAGGCGAACTTCGACAAGGATAATGTGATGCGCGTTTATCCCTGGCCGGGCTCCTTGGCCCAACGGGCTAGTGGTAGCTTGGCAAAATCGCCCTCGGCTGCGCCGCAGTTACTTCGGTGGTATGGTGGGCTCGACATTTTGCAGGATGAGGGCGTGCCGATCCTGCCAGCAGACCAGTTCGTAAGGCCGTTTTTGGAAACTGTGCGTGCGACGCATCCCAAGTATACGCCGGATGCGATGGCGGCAGAACTGGCCAGTATGCCGGAACTGCATGACAGCGTTTTAGCGAAGGTGCGTGGCAAAGTGGTATTTGTAGGTGTGAGTGCTGCGGGGACGTATAGCTCAGCCAATGATCTCGTGGCCACGCCCGTGGGCGCGCAGGTGCCGGGCGTGCTGGTGCATTGGACGGCATGGGCGGATGCAATCGGTGGCGGTTTCATCCGCGTGGTGCCGCGGTGGCTGTTGTTGGGACTGGCGATCGCGCTGGGCGCGATGATTTTTTTGGTGGGCTGGCAATGGCCGAGGCTGGGTCTGACTGCAGCCTTGGCGGCCGTGCTGGCCACCGCGGCATTTGGCGTCAGCTATTTTGGGCTCAGTTGGGGTCTGTGGATGGCGCCGGCATCGCCGCTGGCGGGCGTCGGCCTGGGGTTGCTGTGTATTACGTCGCGGAATTTTCTCCGCGAACAGGATCGCAAGCGGGAGATCCAGGCCATTTTTGGCAGCTATGTCTCGCCGGCGGTCGTCACGCAGCTGCTCCGCGACCCCGATTCCATCAAACTGGGCGGTGAGAAGCGCGATATCACCGTGTTTTTTTCTGACATCGTCGGGTTTACCGATTTGTCGGAGAAAATGGATCCCGCGCGGCTCGTGTGGCTGGTGAATTATTATTTTAACGAAATGAGCCCGTTGCTCATCGATGCGGGCGGTTACCTCGATAAATACATTGGCGATGCGCTCATGGGTGTCTTCGGCAGCCCCGAGTCACTCGAAAATCATGCCTTGGCGGCCTGCCGCGTGGCGATCGCCTGCCGCGACCGCCTTCCCCACGTCAATCTTGAGATCGAGAAACGCGAAGGCGTGAAGCTGGCCGCGCGCATCGGGATCAACACCGGCTCCATGATCGTCGGCAACCTCGGTTCGGAGCGGAAGAAAAACTACACGGTGATCGGCGACGCGGTGAATCTTGCCTCGCGCCTCGAAGGCGCCAACAAGGAGTTTGGCACGAGCATCCTCATCGGCGAAGAGACGGAGCGCCGCGTGCGCGACCAGGTGGTGACGCGCCCGATTGCGCGCCTGCGGGTCAAAGGCCGGCAGCAGGCCGTCCAGGTGCACGAGCTCATCGACTGGCCCGCGCAGCTCGACGACACCCGGCGCGCTTTTCTCGCCGCGTACGGCGAAGGTTATGCGCGATTCATGGGCAAGGACTTCAGCGCCGCCGCCGCGGCTTTTACCCGCGCCCGGGCGATCACGCCGTCCGACTACATGGCCGTGAAATATTTCGACTGGGCCACGACCATGATGGAAAAGCCTTTACCCGACGACTGGCAGGGCATTTATCACATGGAAGCGAAATGAAAAAACACGCGCGATTCTGGCTCGCTGCAAGTGTTCTTCTCAGCGCGTCGGCGCTGCTGGCCTACGACGTGGGCGACAAGGCCTACACCAAGAAACTCGCGACCAACCTGCTCGAGGAGCCGAAGGCGCTGGCCAAGCCAGTCGCCAAAATCGATTTTGCCGCCGAACTCAACGTCGAGCAGGTCAACGGGGCCTGGTTGCTCGTCTCCGCCGGCGACAACCGAGGATGGGTTTTTGCCGGCAATGTCGCCGAGAAAAAGCCATCCGATGATTACAAAACGAGTTTTCTTCCGTCGAGCGCGTCGGAAACGACGGCCAGCATCGCGGCGCGCCCGCTCGATGAAGTGGCCAAGAACTACGGCGACCAAAAGGGCCTCGGCGAGGCCAAGGCCGACGTCGAGTGGGTCGAGCAGCAGAGCGCGCAGGTCGACGACGCGGCGGTGACGGCGTATTTGCAGGCGAAAAAACTGGGGGAATACAAATGAAGCGGGTCTGGTTGGTTTTCGCTCTACTCGTGCTGGCAGCGGGCACATGCCTTGCCCAATTCAGTCTCAATGGCCTTGACCCGTTCAAGCTCGCCAAGGATGCCGGCACCTTGATCAAAGGGGTGGCCGGCATCAGCCTGAAGGAGGAAAACTCGATCGGCGGCGCGGTGGCCATCGAGATCGTCGCGCGCTTCGGCGGGGTATGGAAGGACGCCGCCGCCACGCAGCGCGTGAACATCGTCGGCAAGTCGCTCACCCGCTATTGCGACCGGCAGAACCTCGATTTCAAGTTCGGCATTTTGAATTCAGATACGGTCAACGCGTTCTCTGCGCCGGGCGGCTACGTGTTCATCACGAAGGGGCTTTACGACCTGGTGGGCGACAACGACGACCAGCTGGCCGGCGTGCTGGGCCACGAAATCACGCACGTCACCCAACGGCATGCGCTGAAAATCATCGAGCGCGGGGATATCCTCTCAGGCGTGTCCTCGGGCTGGTCGGATGCCACCGCGGCCAGAAATGACAATTATGCCGTATTTGGCACGGTGGTGGGCAAGGGCGTTTCCACCATTTGCGAGAAAGGCTTCGACCCGAAGACCGAATACGCCGCGGACACGGGCGGCCGGGCCCTGGCTGCCATCACCGGCTATGCCCCCGGCGGGCTGCGTGCGACGCTGATCCGGCTGAAGATGGGCGGCACCAACCAGACCGCGGTGATTTTCCCGACGCATCCCTCGCTGGATAAGCGCATCAAGCGCCTGCCGGAGGAGTGAGCGGCGGCGCCCGGGCGATCGTATTAATATATTGGATACAAAAAACCGGGCGAGGCGGCGCCGGAAAACCGGGACGATTTTTGCCGGCAGGAATGTCGCGCAACTCGTTGCCTGATAGCTTGAAGCAGTAATGTGCAAAACTTTTTCGAGAAAGGGCTTGAATCCCGTTCGGGAGTCAGCATTTTCCGCCCTCCCTTCCTTCAGCACCCCGCGCCAAATAACGCGGGTCGAGCGAACGAAGGCTCTGCGAAGCGGCTGTAATCTCCGTTTATTTTTTCCGAAAGATTTCTCAGGAAAAGTATTGACGGAGCAAACGAAAGTCCGTGTCGTGGACATCTTTCCCTCATGGGAAGGAGCTCTTTGAAATTTACTTTGTGCGATTGATTGGGACCCCCAATCAACATTCAAATAGAAAGATGCCGGTGAAAATCGGCATCAAGTTTAGTAGTACAAAGAAT
>Ga0210398_10002701_pt1 | contig 17214 bp, 10 predicted proteins | sample IncBWC4OmetaG_FD_161047 | JGI IMG/M metagenome (GOLD analysis project Ga0210398, IMG submission 161047) | Forest soil microbial communities from Barre Woods Harvard Forest LTER site, Petersham, Massachusetts, United States - Inc-BW-C-4-O | ecosystem: Environmental > Terrestrial > Soil >... | reverse complement strand
CCGCGACCACCAGGTAGGGGTCGTCAACGTCGCGCCGCACGACCTGCGCTGGCGGCACGATGCGGCCGCCGACAATGTTGTCGGTGAGATCGAGCAGCCCGCGGATGAAATTCTGGTAGCAGCTGACGACCTCGGCCTGCACCTCTTCACGGCTGCCGCCAGCCGGCAGGCGTTTGGGGACGAAGCCGCCCTTGGCGCCGACCGGCACGATCACCGTGTTCTTGACGTTCTGCGCCTTCATCAGCCCGAGGACCTCGGTGCGGAAATCCTCGCGCCGGTCCGACCAGCGAATGCCGCCGCGCGCCACCTCACCCATGCGCAGGTGCACCCCCTCAACGCGCGGACTGTAGACGAAGATCTCGAACTTGGGCTTCGGCAGCGGCAGGTCGGGGATGCGTGCGGGGTCGAACTTGAAGCAGACGTAGCTCTTCGGCTGACCGTCGCTCCCGGGCTGGAAGAAGTTGGTGCGCAGCGTCGCCTGGATCAGCGTCAGATAGGCGCGCAGGATCCGGTCGTCGTCGATGCTCGCGACCCCATCCAGAGCGCTGCGGATCTGGCGGATGTGCGCTTCGGCGTCGCGCTCGCTGCGGCGCGCGTTCTTGGCGCAAGCCGGATCGAAGCGCGTCTCGAACAGGCGCACCAGGTGCCGGGCGATGAGGACGTTGGCCGTCAGCGCGCGCTCCATGTAGGCCTGGCTGAAGGGCACGCCGGTCTGCAGCAGATAGCGGCAGAAGGCGCGCAGCACCACGATCTGGCGCGCGCTCAGGTCCGCCGACAGCAGCAGGCGGTTGAAACCGTCGTTCTCGATCATGCCGTGCCAGGCGGCCGCGAAGCCCTCGCGGAAGTTCGCCTCCACACGCGCGATGTCGACGTTGAGCCGGTCGCGGTGCTCGAGCTCGAAATCCTGGATCCAGGCGGCGCCGCCCTCCGGCCAGGCCAGCTGGTAGGGGCGCTCGGAGATGACCCGCAGGCCGAAATTCTCCAGCATCGGCAGCACGTCCGAGATCGGCACCGGCTCGCCGAGCCGCACGATCTTCAGGTGCACGCGCTCGGGCTTCTGCCCGGCGGGTCGGTGCAGGTTGAGCTGCAGCGCCTGCGGCTGGGCGCGCAGCGCCTCGAGATCGCCTAGGTCTTCGAGCACTTCGCCGGGACTCACGTCTTCGTGGTAGGCGAGCGGGAAGGCGTGCCGATAGCGGTGCGCGAGCGCGAGCCCTGCGGCCTCGCCGCGCCGCTCAATCAGCTGCTCGCGCAAGCGATCGCTCCAGGTGAGCGCGGCCGCGGCGATGCGCTGCTCGATGGCGCCGAGGTCGGGCTTGTGGCGCTGCGCCGGATCGGTGCGCACCACCACGTGCACGCGCGCATGGCTCGCGCCGGAGATCTGCGCGTGGCTCTCGACACTCTGGCCGGCGAAGCCCTGCAGTGCGATCTGCTCGATGCGCTGGCGCACCTCGGTGTTGTAACGGTCGCGCGGCACGTACACCAGGCATGAGTAGAAGCGGTGGTAGGGGTCGCGTCGTACCAGCAGGCGCACGGTGCGCCGCTCGTACAGGTTGACCACGCCGCGCACGATGCGGATCAGGTCCTGGACGTTCGCCTGGAACAGCTCGTCGCGCGGATAGGTTTCGAGCACGTTGAGGACCGCTTTGCCGTCATGGCCGGAGGGGTCGAGGCCAAAATGCTCGATCACCCGATCCACCTTACGCCGCAGCACCGGGATGTCGCGCGGGCTGCCGTAGTAGGCAGTCGAGGTCCACAGTCCGAGGAAGCGGTGTTCGCCATCGACCCGACCGCGGCGATCGAAGGTTTTGACGCCAACGTAATCGAGCAGCTCGCCGCGATGCACGGTCGCGGTCGAGTTGGCCTTGGTGACAATCAACAGTTCCGCCTCGCGCGCCCGCGCGCGCACTTCGCCGCGCAGCACGGTGACGCCGGCGCGGCCGCCGTGGCGGCGCGAGCTCAGCAGTCCGAGCCCCGAGTCGGTATCGGGCACCAGGCGGTCTTCGCTGCGCCCGCGCTCCAGACGGTAATGGCGGTAGCCGAGAAAGACAAAGTGACGCGCCTCCATCCAGTCGAGCAGGTGCGCCGTCTCGCTCACGTCGGCAGCCGGCAGCGGCGGCGGGTCGCTCTCCAGCTGTGTGATGATCTCGCGCACCCGCTCGCGCATGGCGCGCCAGTCATTGACCGCGGCGCGCACGTCCGCGAGCGTGTTCTCCAGGTCGCGCTGCAGCTTGCCGAGCTGCTGGGCGTCGGTGATGCGATCGATCTCATACAGCTGCCAGGACTCGGGGTGGGTCGCCTCGGCGCCGTTGGTGCCGATGTGCTGCAGCTGGCCGCGGCGGTCGCGGCGCACCTGCAGCACCGGGTGCACGATCAGGTGCACGGCCAGCTCCGCGCGCGTGAACGCCATGCCGAGCGAGTCGACCAGGAACGGCATGTCGTCGGTCACGGTCACCACCAGGGTGTGCGGTGACTCGAAGCCGTCGCGGGCGAGGTCGGGATTGAATACCTTGACCAGTGAGCGCCCCGGGGCGCGCCGCGCGCCGAACTGCAGGTGCGCGAGCGCGGCCTGCGCCAGCTGCCGGGGCGTGCGCTCGGCCAGATCGTCTTCGGCGACGCCGCGGAAGTAGCTGCGCAGGAAGCGCTGCTGCAGCTCACGGCGGGCACCACTGCCGGCCGCGCGCGCGATGCGCTCGATCAGCGCGACGCGTGCGGCGGGAATGCTGCGGAGCAGCCGGCTGTCGTCAACTTGCGCGTGCATGCCGAATCATCCTGGGCGAGCGGCGGCGCTGTCGCGTGCGCGTGGCGCATCTTATGTTACCGCCGGCCGCTGATCCCGCGTTTATGAGGCGCGCGATTATACATGCCGCCGCTGACGGCGCCGCCGGCGCCCGCGCCCGTCCGCCGCGGCGGCTGGCACTATAATGAGCGCTACCGGTCGCAGGCGCGGCCCCGGGAGACTGCAAGGTGAGCTCATGAGCGATCGGCCCCAAAATCCGATGGGTACGGATGGTTTCGAGTTCGTCGAATACACCGCACCCGACCCGCAGCTGCTGCGCACGCTGTTCGAGCGGCTGGGTTTCCCGGCGGTGGCGCAGCACCGCTCCAAGAACGTCACCCTGCACCGCCAGGGTGGGATCAACTTCATCATCAACGCCGAGCCACAGTCGTTCGCGCAGGCCTTCGCGCGCGTGCATGGGCCCTCCGCCTGCGCCATGGCGTTCCGCGTGCGCGACGCCGCCCGGGCGTATGCGCGCGCGCTCGAGCTCGGGGCCAAGCCTGGTCCGCAGAGTGCCGGTCCCATGGAACTCAACATCCCCTGCATCGAGGGCATCGGCGGCTCGCTCATCTACCTGGTGGATCTGTACGGCGAGCGCTCGATCTACGACGTCGACTTTCGTCCGCTGACGCCGGCACCCGCGCAGCCGGCCGGGCTCACGCTCATTGACCACCTGACACACAACGTCGGCCGCGGCCGCATGGACGTGTGGGCCGGCTTTTACGAGAAGCTGTTCAACTTCCGTGAGATCCGTTACTTCGACATCGAGGGCCAGCACACCGGACTGTTGTCGCGCGCCATGACCAGTCCCTGCGGCAAGATCCGCATTCCGATCAACGAGTCGCAGGACGACAAGAGCCAGATCGAGGAATACCTGCGCGAGTATCACGGCGAGGGCATTCAGCACATCGCGCTCGCCACCGAGGACATCTACCGCACGGTAGACGTGCTGCGCGGCCACGGCGTGGCCTTCCAGGACTCGCCCGAGAGCTACTACGCCGGTGTCGATGCACGCGTCGCCGGGCATCGCGAGCCGCTCGAGGAACTGCGGCGGCGGCGCATCCTGATCGACGGCAATCCGCACAAGGGCGAGGGCGTGCTGCTGCAGATCTTCACCCAGAACGTCATCGGGCCGATCTTCTTCGAGATCATCCAGCGCAAGGGCAACGAGGGCTTCGGTGAGGGCAACTTCCGCGCGCTGTTCGAATCCATCGAGCAGGACCAGATCCGCCGCGGCGTCATCTAGCGGCGCGCACCCTCAGGCGCGGTGCGCACGCGCCAGGTACTGTTCGCTCTGCATCTCGACCAGGCGGCTCGCGGTGCGCTGAAACAGCGCCGCCAGGCGCTCGCCACGGTACAGCTGTGCCGGCGGCGCTGCTGCCGACACCACCAGGTTGACGCTGCGATCGTAGAGCTCATCGACCAGGGCAATGAAGCGGCGCGCCTCGTCATCGTGCTCGGCATCGAACACTGGCACGTCGGCGACGATCAGCGACTGGTACTCGCGCGCGATCTCGATGTAGTCGTTGGTGCTGCGCGGACCGGCACAGAGGGCCGCGAACTCGAACCAGACGACCGCCGGCGCGGCGCGCACCACCGCGATCTGGCGCCCGTCGATCTCGATGCTGCCACCACTTTGCCGGCCGTGGTCGGCGAGCCGCTCGAACAGCGCCTGCAGGCGCGCGGGCGTCTCCGGCGCCGCGCTTGGCAGGTAGGTGCCCGCCTGGGTGAGCTCGCGCAGCCGGTAGTCGGTGGGACCGTCGACGTGAATGACCGCGAGCTGCTGTTGCAGCAGTTCGATCGCCGGCAGGAAGCGCACGCGCTGCAGGCCGTCGCGGTAGAGATCCGCCGGCGGCACGTTGGAGGTCGCCACCAGCGTCACACCGCGATGCAACAGACCCGCGAAGAGACCGCCGAGGATCATGGCATCGGCGATGTCGGCGACGTACAGCTCATCGAAGCACAGGACGCGCACTGCACGCGCGATGCCCTCGGCGACCGTTTCCAACGGCGCGCGCCGGCCCCTGAGGGCGGCGAGCTGCTGATGCACCTCGTACATGAAACGGTGGAAGTGGCGCCGGCGCGCCAGCCCCGGCGGCAGGCTGGCGTAGAAGAGATCCATCAGCCAGGTCTTGCCGCGGCCGACGCTGCCCCAGAGGTAGATTCCCTCGGTGCGAGGATGGTGGGTGCCCCGCCGCAGTGCCTGCAGCCAGCGTGGCAGTTTCGAAGCGCTGGCGGCGAGCAGCCGCCGGCGCAGATTCTCCAGCTGCGCCACCGCCTGAAGCTGCGCCGGGTCGCTGTGGAAGCCGCGCACGGCGAGCTGCCACTGATAGCGTGCCAGCAGATCCGCCGGGGCCTCGAGGGGCCTGAGCGCCGCTGACGCCCCGGAAGCTGTCTCGCTCACGTCGGCATCAGAAAGTCAGGTCGGCGAGGTCGCGGAAGTGCTCGAGCGCCTGCGGATTGGCGAGCGCGTCCACGTTCTTCACCGGCAGACCGTGGATGACGTTGCGCACCGCAAGTTCGGTCAGCTTGCCCGAGAGCGTGCGCGGCAGATCCGGCACGGCGATGATTTTGGCCGGCACGTGGCGCGCGGTGGTGCTGCTGCGAATGGCGCTGCGGATCTGCTGCTTGAGGGGCTCATCGAGCGTGACCCCGGGCTGCAGCCGTACGAACAGCACGACGCGCACGTCGCCGTTCCAGTCCTGACCGACGGCGAGTGCCTCGGCGATCTGCGGCAGGCTCTCGACCGCGGAATAGATCTCCGCGGTACCGATGCGCACTCCGCCCGGGTTCAGTACCGCGTCCGAGCGCCCGTAGATGACGATGCCGTCGTGCTCGGTGAGGGCCGCGTAATCGCCGTGGTGCCACACGCCCGGGAAGCGCTCGAAGTACGCGGCGCGGTAGCGCGCACCGCCCGCATCGTTCCAGAAGCCCAGCGGCATCGACGGGAAGGGCGCCGTGCACACCAGCTCGCCGCGCTCGCCGCGCACCGGGCGCGCCTGCTCGTCGAAGATCTCCACCGCCATCCCCAGGCCGCGGCACTGGATCTCGCCGCGGTAGACCGGGCGGATGGGACAGCCGAGCGCAAAGCAGGCGACGATGTCGGTGCCGCCGGAGATGGAGGACAGCTGCAGGTCGGTTTTCACCGCGCTGTAGACGTAGTCGAAGCCTTCCGGCACGAGCGGTGAGCCGGTGGACAGGAGCGTGCGCAGCGCGCTGAGATCGACCGCGCTGCGCGGCACGAAGTCGCTCTTCTGCAGCGAGGCGAGGTACTTGGCGCTGGTGCCGAACACGGTGATGCGCTCTTCCTCCGCCATGCGCCACAGCGCGCCCGCGTCGGGGTAAAAGGGGCTGCCGTCGTAGAGAATGAGCGTCGCGCCGCTGGCGAGCCCGCTCATCAGCCAGTTCCACATCATCCAGCCGCAGGTGGTGAAGTAGAACAGCCGGTCGCGGCGCCCGAGATCGGTGTGCAGCAGGTGCTCCTTCAGATGCTGCAGCAACGTGCCGCCGGCCCCGTGCACGATGCACTTCGGCACGCCCGTGGTGCCGGAGGAGTAAAGGATGTAGAGCGGGTGATTGAACGGCTGCAGCGGGAAGGACGGCGGCGCGCCGGAGGTGCCGAAGTGCTGCCAGAGTGTCGCGCGCGCCGCGCCGGCAGCAAGCGTGGCGAGCGCCGGCTGCGCATTCGCGTAAGGGATCACCACCACCTGTTCGATCGAGGCCAGCTGCGCGAGCACTTGCGCCATGGCGCCGAGCGAGTCGAGCTTCTTGCCGGCGTAGAAATAGCCGTCGGCGGTGAACAGCACTTTAGGGGTGATCTGACCGAAGCGGTCGAGCACGCCGTGCACCCCAAAATCCGGCGAGCAGGAGGACCAGATCGCCCCCAGGCTCGCGGTGGCGAGCATGGCGATGGTGGCTTCGGGCAGATTGGGCAGGAAGCCTGCGACCCGGTCGCCGGCGGTGACGCCCGCAGCGGCAAGGCCGGCAGCGATGCGCGCCACTTCCGCGCGCAGCTCGCGGTAGGACAGGCTGCGGCGCGTGCCGCGCTCGTTACGGAACACGAGCGCCGGCTGCTCATCGGCATAGCGCAGCAGGTTGGCGGCGAAGTTGAGCCGCGCCTGCGGGAAAAAGCGCGCCCCGGGCATCGCCTGCGGGTTCTCGATGACCGGGCCTTCACCCCACTCGGCACGCACGTCGGCAAAGCGCGCGAGCTCAGTCCAGAAAGCCGCCGGCGCTTCGAGCGACCAGCGGTAGAGCTCCTCGTAGTTGCCGAGCCTGAGTGCGCGCCGCGCATTCAGGCAGTCGATGAAGCGCGTCAGGTTCGCATCCTGGATGCGCGCGGCCGAGGGACGCCACAGCTCGGTCATGACTACAGCGACTGATAGTTGGGACCGGAGCCGCCTTCCGGGGTGGTCCAGGTGATGATCTGGTACGGATCCTTGATGTCGCAGGCCTTGCAGTGCACGCAGTTGGCGGCGTTGATCTGCAGCCGCCGCCCGCCCGCATCGTCTGCGACCATCTCATACACCCCGGCCGGGCAGAAGCGCTCGCAGGGATTGCCGTATTCCTTGCCGCAGCGCTCGGCGCAGATCGAGGTATCGGCCACCTTGAGGTGTACCGGCTGGTTCTCATCGTGCGCGTTGCCGGCGAAGAACACGAACGATACCCGGTCGCGCGGCGGCAGCGTGCGCGCACCCCAATGACGCTCCGGAGAGGTGAACTCATCCAGCATCTTCAGGCGCGCGTAGTCGGCGCTGTTCTTCAGCGTCCAGGGCGAGTGGCCGCCAGTGAGCATCTCCCAGGCCGAGTTGAGGAGCCCCAGCCACAGGCCGCGCTTGAAGGCGGGCTTGAAGTTGCGCACGCGCTTGAGTTCCTGGCCGCCGGGCGAGGCGCGCCACTTGCGATCGAAGCCTGCGCCACCGCCGGTGGCGGCGATGTGCTCGCCGGCGAGCGCGCCGGAACGGATCGCCTGATGCACGCCCTTGATCTTGGCGAAATTGAGTGTGCCGCCGGCATCGCCGATGAGGATGGCGCCGGGCATCTCCAGCGTCGGCGTCGACTGCCAGCCGCCTGCGGCCACGGCGCGCGCGCCCGCGGAGACGATCTCGCCTCCCTCCAGCAGCGGCTTCACCGTGGGGTGATTCTTGTACTGCTGAAAGGCTTCAAAGGGCTGCAGGCGCGGATCCTGGTAGTCGAGGCCGACGATGTAGCCGACGTACACGCGGTCGTTGTCGAGGTGATAGAGGAAGCTGCCGGCGTAGGTATGGCGGTCGGCGGGCCAGCCGAGACCATGCTCGATGCGACCGGGCTGCACCCGCCCCGGCGGCAGCTGCCACAGCTCCTTGTAGCCGAGCGCGAAGGTCTGCGGGCAGTGCCCCCGCGTCAGGTCGAACCGGGCGATCAGTTCTTTGGAGATCGAGCCGCGCGCACCTTCGGCGAGCACGGTGAGGGGTGCATGGATCTCGACCCCGGGGGTGAAATTCGGCCCGGGCTTGCCGTCCTTGTCCAGCCCCATGTCGCCGATGCGCACCCCCTTGACGGCGCCGTGCTCATCGAACAGCGGCGCGGCAGCGGCAAATCCCGGGAAGATCTCCACCCCGAGCGCCTCCGCCTTGGCGGCGAGCCACGGCGTCAGCTGCCCGAGCGAGATGATGTAGTTGCCGTGGTTGTTGAACGGCGTGGAGTAAGTCATCGAGGACGGCAGCAGCCGGATGACCCAGCGCGGCACCGGCCGGAAGGCGCTGCGCGGCGTGAGGAGACTGAACTCGTCCACGCCTGCCGGCACCTTCATGCCGGGGTAGCTGTCGCGCCACTCCGGCAGCAGCGCCTCCAGGGGTCCCGCCTCGAGCACCGCGCCCGAGAGCGACTGCGCGCCAACCGCGGAAGCCTTCTCGAGCACGCAGATGCTGGCGGCAGGTTTCAGCTGCTTCAGGCGGATCGCGCAGGCGAGCCCCGCAGGTCCGGCACCCACGATGACGACGTCGTAGGGCATGACGTCGCGCTCGATCGTCTCGGTGGCAGTCACCGCCTCAGTCACGCCAATTCCCCCCGTGCGGCCGTGCGCTACTTCGGTTGCATGCGGATGGCGCCGTCCAGGCGGATGGTCTCGCCGTTCAGCATCGGGATCTCGACAATGCTCGCCACCAGCTGCGCGAATTCCTCCGGGCGGCCGAGGCGCGCCGGAAAGGGCACCTGCGCGGCGAGCGAGTCCTGCACCTCCTGCGACATGCCGTCCATCATCGGCGTGTGGAAGATACCCGGCGCAATCGCCACGCAGCGGATGCCGATGCGCGCGAACTCACGCGCCAGCGGCAGCGTCATGCCGGCCACCGCCGCCTTGGTGGCGGAGTAGGCGGCCTGGCCGATCTGGCCTTCGAAGGCGGCCACCGAGGAGGTATGGATCAGGAGGCCGCGCTCGCCATCCGCGCCCGGCGCGTTGTGCTGCATGAGGTTGGCGGCGGCCTTGTCGCACAGGAACGTACCGATCAGGTTGATGTGGATCACCTTGGTGAAGAACTCGCCCGCCATCGGCCCGTTCTTGCCGAGCACCCGCCCGGCGCCGATGACGCCGGCGCAGTTCACCAAAAGGTTGAGGCCGCCGAGACGCGACTGCGCGCTGTCCATCGCCGCGTTCACCTCGGCCTCGGAGGTCACATCGCAGCGCACGAAGCTGGCCGCATCGCCCAGACCCGCGGCGGCCGCCCGTCCCGGACCCTCCTGCACGTCGAGGATCACGGCCTGGCCGCCTGCGCCCACGACGTGGCGCACGACGGCGTAACCGAGTCCCGAGGCCCCGCCGGTGACGACGGCGCGCGCGTCCTGAATCTTCATAGGTCCCCCAGTGTAGGCCGCGCGGACGCTAGAGCATTTCGACCGCGAGCGCGACGCCCTCGCCGCCGCCGATGCACAACGAGGCGATGCCACGCCGGCCGCCGCGCTTCTTCAGGGCATACAAGAGCGTCGTCAGGATGCGCGCGCCGGTCGCGCCGATCGGATGACCCAGGGCACAGGCGCCGCCGTTGACGTTGACACGTGCCGCATCGATGTCGACGTCGCGCATCGCGGCCATCGTCACCACCGCGAACGCCTCGTTGATCTCGTACAGGTCGACATCGTTGGGCTTCCAGTTGAGCTGGGACAGCACCTTGCGGATCGCACCCACCGGGGCGGTGGTGAACCATTCCGGTTCCTGCGCCTGACTGGCGTAGGCGAGGATGCGGGCGAGCGGCTTCAGGCCGCGCGCTGCGGCCGCCTGAGCGCTGCTGACCACGAGCGCCGCCGCGCCATCGGAGATCGAGGAAGAACTCGCCGCCGTCACCGTGCCGTCCTTGTTGAACGCCGGCTTCATGCTGGTGATCTTGCTGATGTCACAGGTTCCGGGGGTCTCATCGCGGGCCACCACGGTCTCGCCCTTGCGGCTCTTGACGGTGAGCGGGGCCACCTCGCTGTCGAAGGCGCCGGACTCGAGCGCCGCCTGCGCGCGCCGCACCGACTCGCTCGCGAACGCATCCTGCTGGGCGCGCGTGAAGTTGTACTTGGCCGCGGTGGCATCCGCAAAGCAGCCCATCGACTTGCCATCGAACGGGCTCTGCAGTCCGTCGCGCAGCATGTGGTCGATCAGTTCCACCGACCCCATGCGGTAGCCCAGGCGCGACTTGGGCAACAGGTGCGGGGCGTTGCTCATCGACTCGAGCCCGCCGGCGAGCACGACTTCGGCGGTGCCCGAGCGGATCTGGTCGGCCGCCATCATCACGGCCTTCAATCCCGAGCCACACATCTTGTTGATGGTCGTCGCAGGAACCGCAATGGGCACCCCGGCTGCGAGTGCCGCCTGACGCGCCGGCGCCTGCCCCAGGCCCGCCGGCAGCACGCAGCCCATGATCACCTCCTGCAGCTGATCGGCGCGCACGCCCGCGGACTCGACCGCGGCCTGGATGGCAGCGCTGCCGAGCTGGATGGCGCTCAGCGGTGACAGGGCGCCGAGAAACGCGCCGATCGGCGTGCGCTTGGCGGAGACAATGACGACTTCTGGGACGGACATGATGAGCCTCGCTTCCTAAGCTTAGGATCCCGCTCAGCGCGCTGACGCCCCGCGCGTCCGCCGCGTGCGGACGCTGGAGCTGACCGGGGCGGGGCCGCCGCGCGGTCGCAGCCCCCCCTCGAATATGGTGACGAACGCCTGGGCGATCTGCGCGCCGGTGAGCGTCCGGTCCTCACGATACCAGTGCGCGATCCAGTTGAGCGCCCCGGCGAGCGCGAAAGCCGTCATTTTAGCGTCGCACGGCTCGATAGAACCGTCCTGGACGCCCTCACGGATCAGCCGGCGGATGCCATGATCGATCTCCGACTTGAGCGCCTTGATGTGGCGGCTCATGGCCGGCGAGAGGTCCTGGTCCTCAGCGCGCACCATGCACCAGCCGAACTCGGAGGCTACCGCTTCGCCGTAATGGCGCAGCACCGCGTTCAGGCGCTCGCGCGCCGGTACCGGCAGGGTGCGCACATCGCGGAACGCGGCGTGGATCTGCTCGACCCCGGCCACGAAACACTCGAACAGCAGCTGTTCCTTGCTGGTGACGTAGTAGTAGACCGTGGGCTTGGTGACCTCGAGGCGCGCGGCGATGTCATCGAGCGAGGTGTTGTGATAACCCTTGCGGTTGAATTCGCGCGCGGCCGCCTGGATGACCGCATCGCGCTTGAGCGCACGGTCACGCAGCCGCTCACGGCTCGCGCGCCAGGGCGAGGCGGCAGCTGCGGGCTTGCCGGTGGCGGCCGGAGTGCGGCGACGGCTGTTCATGGATTGCGGAGTATTATAGCGGCGCGCTGCGCTGCGGGTGAGCGCCGAGTGGCGTGCGGGGTGGGCCGCTGCGCGGCGCGTTGACGGCCTGCGGCGGGCTCAATCATACTCATGGGTAGGTATCCTACCCGCCAGTAAAGACATCGGTCCAGCGGGTGTATCTGACACGGGAGCCATGGGTACATGAACGCCAAGGGTAGTGCGGCCGCCCCCAGCAGCGAGCCGGCAACGGCCAGGGCGCCGCTGCGCTTCGTCTCCGCCGCCTCGCTGTTCGACGGTCACGATGCCGCGATCAACATGATCCGCCGCCTGCTGCAGGCGCGCGGCGCGGAAGTGGTGCACCTGGGACACAACCGCAGCGTGGCCGACATCGTGCGCGCCGCCATCGACGAAGACGCCGACGCCATCGCGGTCAGCTCTTATCAGGGCGGCCACAATGAGTACTTCACCTATATGGTCGACATGCTGCGCGAGCGTGGCTACGAGCACGTGCGCGTCGTCGTCGGCGGCGGCGGCACCATTGCGCCGCACGAGATCGCGGCACTCGAGCGCCACGGCGTGGAGAAGATCTACACCCCCGAGGACGGCCGCCGCCTCGGGCTCGCCGGCATGATCGACGACGTATTCACGCGCATCGGCGCGGTGCGCAAGCCGCCTTACGAGTTCCGGCCGCTGAACGCGCGCGACCACGGCCTGATCGCGCGCACCATCTCGGTGCTCGAGGGCGAGGACGCCGGCGGCCAGGCGGAGGTGATCCGCCGGGCGGTGGCGCGCGCGCGGCGCAAGGCCGCGGTGATTGGCATCACCGGTACCGGCGGCGCCGGCAAGTCCAGCCTCACCGACGAGCTGCTGGCGCGCCTGCTGCGCCAGTTCCCGCAGGCGCAGATCGCCGTGGTGGCCATGGACCCGACGCGACGGCGCAGCGGTGGCGCGCTGCTCGGTGATCGCATCCGCATGAACAGCCTCGCGGCCGACAATGTTTTCATGCGCTCGCTCGCCACCCGGCGTGCGCACCTGGCGACCGCGGCGGTGCTGAAGGAAGTGATCGAGCTGTACCAGGCGGCCGGCTTCGATCTGGTGATCGTCGAGACTGCCGGCATCGGTCAGTCCGACAGCGAGATCGTCGACCTGGTGGATCTGTCGCTGTACGTTATGACCAGCGAGTACGGCGCCGCGAGCCAGCTCGAGAAGATCGACATGCTCGACTACGCCGACTTCATCGTGCTCAACAAGAGCGAGAAGCGCGGCGCGGAGGACAGCCTGCGCGACGTGCGCAAGCAATGGCGGCGCAACCACCCCGAGCTCGCCAAGCTGACGGACGCCGAGCTGCCGGTGTTCCCCACCATCGCCAGTCGCTTCAACGACCCGGGAGTGAACCGCCTGTTCGCCGCGCTGTGTGCCGCCCTGGAGGCGCGCCAGGCCGGCGGCGGTGCCTGGCGGCCTGCCGAGGTGGGCGCGACCGAGCTCACGCAACGCACGCCGCTCATCCCCGGCGCCCGCACACGCTATCTCGCCGATATCGCCCACGCCGGACGCGCGCGGCGCGCGCGCATCGAGGCGCAGGTGGAGGCTGCGCGCCGCGCCTACGGACTGTACGAGTCGCTGAAGGGCCTGCACGATGCGCGCCTGCCGGCGCCGTTGGAGCGCTACGCCGCCGAGGCACTCACCGAGGCCGGGGCGGATGGCACGCGGCGCGAGCTGCGCAGTGCCTACAACCACGCCCTGGACGAGGTGGGCGCGGAAGGCGTCGGCGAGCTCAAGGCCTGGCCGGAGCGTGTGCGCGCCGCCACCGATGAGACCTTTTCATACAAGGTGCGCGAGCGGGTGGTGAAAGGGGAGAACTACACCGAGAGCCTCTCACACCTGCGCGTGCCGAAACTGGCGGTGCCGCATCTGAAGGACTGGGGCGAGCTGCTGCACTTCATCCTCACGGAGAACCTGCCCGGCGCCTATCCCTACACCGGCGGGGTCTACCCCTACCGGCGCGAGGAAGAGGATCCGACGCGCATGTTCGCCGGCGAGGGCGGTCCGGAGCGCACCAACCGCCGTTTCCATTACCTGGCGCACGGTCACGGCCCGCGCCTGTCGACCGCATTCGATTCCACCACGCTGTACGGCGAGGACCCGGACACGCGTCCGGACATCTACGGCCGCACCGGCAACTCGGGCGTCTCCATCGCCACGCTCGATGACATGAAGAAGCTCTACTCGGGTTTCGACCTGTGCGATCCGGCCACTTCCGTTTCCATGACCATCAACGGCCCGGCGCCGATCATTCTCGCGATGTTTATGAACACCGCCGTCGATCAGCAGGTCGAGCGCTACCTGAAGAGCAACGACTTGTGGCCCGCGGCGCAGGCAAAGATCGCCGCGCTGCACGCCGTCAACCGCGCGCGCGGGCTCGCGCCGCCGACCTACAAGGGGTCGCTGCCGGCGCATCACGACGGCTCGGGGCTCGCGCTCCTCGGCGTGAGCGGCGAGCAGCTGCTGGAGCCTGAGGTCTACCAGCGCATCCGCGCGCAGGCGCTGCAGGCGGTGCGCGGCACCGTGCAGGCGGACATCCTCAAGGAGGATCAGGCGCAGAACACCTGCATTTTCTCCACCGAGTTCGCGCTGCGCATGATGGGTGACGTGCAGCAGTACTTCATCGACCAGCGCGTGCGCAACTTCTACTCGGTGTCGATCTCCGGGTACCACATCGCCGAGGCCGGCGCCAACCCGATCTCGCAGCTGGCCTTCACGCTCGCCAACGGCTTCACCATCGTCGAGTACTACCTGGCGCGCGGCATGCAGATCGACGACTTCGCGGCCAACCTGTCGTTCTTCTTCTCCAACGGCATGGATGCGGAGTACGTCGTCATCGGCCGGGTAGCGCGCCGTATCTGGGCGCGTGCCATGCGCGAGCGCTATCAGGCCGGCCCGCGCAGCCAGATGCTCAAGTACCACGTGCAGACCTCCGGGCGCAGCCTGCACGCGCGCGAGATCTCCTTTAACGACATCCGCACCACGCTGCAGGCGCTGTATGCGCTGTTCGACAACTGCAACAGCCTGCACACCAACGCCTACGACGAAGCGATCACCACGCCGACCGAGGAGAGCGTGCGCCGCGCGGTCGCGATCCAGCTGGTCATTAACCGCGAGCTCGGGCTCAACAAGATCCAGAACCCGTGGCAGGGTTCCTATGCCATCGACTACCTGACCGATCAGGTGGAAGAGGCGGTCTACAAGGAGTTCGAGTCACTGTCGGAACGCGGCGGCGTGCTGGGTGCCATGGAGACCATGTACCAGCGCGGCAAGATCCAGGAAGAGTCGATGTTCTACGAGACCAAGAAGCACGACGGCTCGCTGCCCATCGTCGGCGTCAACACGTTCCTGGCCGCGGGCGATGGCGCAGAGGAGCTGAAGGCCGCGCAACTGATCCGCTCCACGGACGAGGAGAAGCAGGATCAGGTGGCCGCGGTGCGCGCCTTCCAGGCTCGCAACGCCGAGCGTGCAGCGGCGGCGCTGGCGTCGCTGCAGCAGGCGGCCGCGAGTGGCGCCAACGTGTTCGCCGCGCTGATGGAGAGCGTCAAGGTCTGCTCGCTCGGGCAGATCTCGCAGGCGCTGTATCAGGTGGGCGGGCAGTATCGCCGCAACATGTGAGATCGGGTTCGCCGAGCGCCGCGAGGATCGCCGCGCGCGCAGCCTCGCGCAGCTGCGGCACGGCCTGATCGGCGGCTGCCGGCGGCGCGAGCGGCGCCAGCAACTCCAGCTCGATTCCACCCGGCGCCGGTAAGCCGCCGCTCGGTGGCAGCGCGCGGCGCGTGCCGCGCACCACCGCGGGCACGACCGGGCAGCCGGCGCGCGCGGCCGCGACGAATGCGCCGGTGTGAAATTTCAGCAGCCCGGGGACGCGCGTGAAAGTGCCCTCGGGGAAGAACACCAGCGAGTTGCCGTGCAGGGCGTTGCGCAGCACGCGCCGCGCATCGCTGGCGCTGCGGGTGCGGTCGACGCGCTCGACAAACTGCGAGCCGAGACGCCCGAGCAGGGCGCCGGCGAGTGGCACTGCCGCCATCTCGCGCTTGATGACGAAGCCGAAGCGCGCCGGGAGCGCTGCGGTCAGCACGATGCCGTCCAGGTAGCTGGCGTGATTGCATACCACCACGCACTGTCCGGGCGGCAGCCGTTCGGCGTAACGCACGCTGAGCGGCATGCCGGCGAGCCTGAGGAAGGCGCGCGCGCAGGCGCGCGCCGCCTGGCGCCGGGCGCCGAGCCGCGGCAGCAGCAACAGCAGCACGAGCGCGGCCAGTCCCGCCGCGAGGAATGCCAGCAGCGCCCACAGCGCGTACAGCCCCTGCAGCACTGCGCGCGCCAGCCGGCCGAAGCGAGCCACAATCTTCACTGTCTGCAACCCATCAGGACTGCGCCACAGTCCGCTGCGGTGGAGTGTGAACCGGTTCTCTTTATGTTAATGCGGAACAGCAGATGTGAAGATCATCACGTCGATGCACCGGTCGCGCTCACCATACTGCGGCTACCACATTACCGGGAAGACTCCGGCCCGCACACCGCGGCACGCGGTTAGGCGGCAGCTTCCCAGCGAGACCAAGGGTTTGTCGAATACCGCCGTCGCCATGACCGCCAACACCGAGTCCGCAGACCCCGCGGTCTCCCGCTTCCTTGATGCGGTGTGGATGGAACGCGGCCTTTCCCCCAATACGCTCGCGGCCTACCGCGCCGACCTGACCGCGCTCGCCCGCTGGCTGGCCGAGCGCAGCGTGCCGATCATGCGCACCTCGCGCGCCGATCTGCAGGATTTCATCGCCTACCGGGTGCGCGCCGGTGCCCGGCCGCGTTCCACCGCCCGGCAGCTGTCCAGCTTCCGGCGTTTCTTCCGTTATTTCATGCGCGAGGGCGTGATCCGCGAGGATCCGACCGCGCAGATTGCCATGCCGAAGATCGGCCGCTCGCTGCCGCGCTCGCTCACCGAGGAGGAGGTCGAGTCGCTGCTGTCGGCGCCGGTGGTCTCCGATCCGCTCGGCAACCGCGACCGCACCATGCTCGAAGTGCTGTATGCCACCGGCCTGCGGGTCTCGGAGCTGGTCAATCTGCGCCAGGGCCAGGTCAACCTCAACCAGGGGGTCATCCGCATCCTCGGCAAGGGCGATCGCGAGCGGCTCATTCCGCTCGGTGAGGAAGCCATGCGCGCGCTCAAGGAATTCAGTCGCGGCGCGCGCGGCGAGATCCTGCTCGAGCGTCAGACCGATTATCTGTTCCCGACACGGCGCGGCGATCGCATGACGCGCCAGGCGTTCTGGCACATCATCAAGCGCTACGCGCGCAAGGCCGGGATCGCCAAGGACCTCTCGCCGCACACGCTGCGGCACGCCTTCGCGACGCATCTGCTCAATCACGGCGCGGATCTGCGCGTGGTGCAGATGCTGCTCGGTCACAGCGATCTGTCGACCACGCAGATCTACACGCATGTGGCCCGCGAGCGCTTGAAAGAACTGCACTCCCAGCACCATCCGCGCGGCTGAAGCTGGCGCCGCCAGCGCTGCGGCGCCGCCGCGCCGTGCTAGACTTCGCTCGCCGTTCCGCGCGGCTCGCCAGGGCGAACCTTCGCGGCGCGTACCGGTCCAACTCCCAGTGAATTCAACCCGGC
>Ga0210398_10002699_pt1 | contig 17215 bp, 19 predicted proteins | sample IncBWC4OmetaG_FD_161047 | JGI IMG/M metagenome (GOLD analysis project Ga0210398, IMG submission 161047) | Forest soil microbial communities from Barre Woods Harvard Forest LTER site, Petersham, Massachusetts, United States - Inc-BW-C-4-O | ecosystem: Environmental > Terrestrial > Soil >... | reverse complement strand
CACGCGCATACTCGCTGAGCAGCTGCCCATTGTCGTACAGCATTTTCTCGAAATGCGGAATCATCCAGGCGCCGTCCACTGAATAGCGAGCGAAGCCGCCGCCCAGTTGGTCGTAGAGTCCTCCCTCCGCCATCCGCGTCAGCGTCAGGCTCGCCATGTACAGCGCCTTTAGGTCAGGCTTCGTGCCCCCGGCGGTGGCGTACCACTGCCGCACGCAGCGCTCAATGCTGGTCGCATGCGGAAATTTCGGCGCACCTGAAAAGCCGCCGAAGGTCGCATCGAAGAATTTTTCGAGCGCCGCGCGCGCCGCTGCAAATGCGGAGTCGTCGAGCACGGCACCCCGATCCGGCTTCGGCACCAAGGCGGCGAGCGCTGCTTGAAGCTCAAGGCTCTGCGCCGCGATTTCCGCGCCGTGCCGGCGATAGTAGTCAGCTACGCGCCGCAGCAGATCGCTGAATGCCGGCATCCCGTAGCGCGGCTCCTTCGGAAAATACGTGCCGCCAAAAAACGGCTGTTCTTGCGGCGTAAGGAACATGGTGAGCGGCCAACCGCCGGAACCGTGCGTCAGCATTTGCTGCGCGACCTGATAGATCTTGTCCAGGTCGGGACGTTCTTCTCGATCGACCTTGATGTTGACGAACAACTCATTCATCAGTGCGGCGGTGCCGGCGTCCTCAAAGGATTCGTGGGCCATCACATGGCACCAGTGACAGGCCGAATAGCCGATTGACAGGAGAATGGGCTTGTTCTCTTGCCTGGCTCGCTGCAACGCCGTTTCACCCCAGGGATACCACTCGACTGGGTTGTCGGCGTGCTGCAGCAAGTACGGGCTGGTCTCCTCGGCGAGATGATTGCGCAGCATCTTCACGGCTCTTGTCGGTTAGAATGATGTTTACTATAGCCGAAGAATGTTCCATGACTGACTCCCGTGAGGCGGCGCAGCTGCCTGTCCTGCGCCTCAAACGCAACGAAGATCGCCGCCTGCACGCCGGGCATCTTTGGGTCTTCAGCAACGAGGTCGATACCGGCCAAACGCCGTTACCAAAATTCAAGGCCGGCGAGTTGGTGCGCGTGCTGGCGCATAACGATCGCGCCTTGGGACTGGCGTACGTCAATCCCAAATCGCTCATCGCCGCGCGCATGCTCGAGACTTGGAAGATTCCTGACACCACCTGGCTGGCCGGGCGTATTCGCGCGGCGATGACATTGCGAGATCGCCTGTATCCGAAGCCCTACTATCGACTGGTGTATGGAGAATCCGACGGACTGCCGGGATTGGTCGTGGATCGCTATGGGACGAGTTGCGTCGTGCAGATCGGCACCGCCGGCATGGAAGCGCTGAAGCCTCAAATACTGGAAGCCTTGAACCAGGTCGTGAGGTGCGAAGCCGTTCTCTTCAAGAACGATAGCGCGGCGCGGGAAATGGAAGGCTTATCGAGTTATGTCGAGGCCGCGAAGGGCAGCTTCGATAAGCCGGCTACGGTGATCGAAGACGGCCTGGAATTTGAAGCACCCTTGGTGGAAGGACAAAAGACCGGCTGGTTCTTCGATCAGGCAGCCAATCGCCGCGCCTTATCCAGATACGTGTCGCGGGGCAGCCGCGTCTTGGACGTCTTCAGCTACGTGGGGGCCTGGGGGGTGCGCGCGGCCAATCTCGGCGCGCGCGAGGTCACCTGCGTCGACAGTTCCGCGGCCGCGCTTGATTCGGCGGCCGCGAACGCACAGCGAAATCGCGTCAAGCTGGTGACGCGCAAAGGCGATGCCTTCGACGTGCTCGAAGAATTCGCAAAAGAAGGCGGGCGCTTCGATGTCGTCATCGTTGATCCGCCCGCGTTTGCCAAGCGCAAGAAGGACCTGCCAAAAGCGCTGGCCGCATACAAGCGGTTGAATCAGCTTGCCATTCAAGTAATCGCTCCCGAGGGCATCTTGGTGTCGTGCTCCTGCTCTTTTCACGTGAGCGCGGAGGAATTGCAGGATGCCATCGCCAAAGCCGCGCGCGGCGCCGACAAGCATGTGCAAATCCTTGAAATGGGCGGGCAAGCGCCCGATCATCCGGTGCACCCCGCCATTCCGGAGACGCGATATCTCAAAGCCTATTTCTGCCGGATCAATGAGAGTTTAAAGTAGCGGCCATGCTCACCTATCCACATATCAACCCCATTGCCGTGTCCATCGGTCCCATTTTTGGCTTGGGACCTTTTCAGGTGCACTGGTACGGCATCATGTATCTGATCGGATTCTTCGGCGCATGGTGGCTGGGGCGATATCGGGCGCGCCGCCCGGGCTCCACTTGGGCGCCGCTGGAAATCGATGACCTCATTTTTTACTGCGCGATCGGCGTCATCGTCGGCGGCCGGGTGGGTTGGTGCATTTTTTACGGCCACGACGTGATCGCCGAAAATTGGCTGAATGTCTTTCACATCTGGGACGGCGGCATGTCCTTCCACGGCGGTATGACCGGCGTGTTGGTCGCCGGCATTGTTTTTGCCCGCGTCAAGCACAAGAGAATCCCCGATGTATTGGATTTCGTCGCGCCGCTGCCCGGCATCGGGCTGTTTTTCGGCAGGTTGGGAAATTTCATCAACGGCGAACTCTGGGGCAAACCAACAAATCTGCCCTGGGGTTTCGGTGTGCCGAATGCGCAGGGGGAATTGATCGCGCGCCACCCCTCGCAGCTCTACGAGGCGACTCTCGAGGGATTGGTGCTCTTTCTGATTCTTCTGTGGTACACGAGCAAGCCACGGCCGCGACTGGCGCCGACCGGATTGTTCCTGCTGTTGTACGGCTGCGCGCGCTTCACGGTGGAATGGGTGCGGCTGCCGGATGCCAATATCGGCTATCTCGCGGATGATTGGTTGACTATGGGCATGCTGCTGACCATGCCCATGATCGTGATTGGTGCCGCGATCATGATTTATGCGTACCGCCGCAACCTACCGACCGGCAATCTGGCCGCCGTGAAGGCCTAATGCGGCAGTATCTCGATTTTCTGCGCCACATCCGCGAGCGGGGCGCCTCCAAAGGCGACCGCACCGGCACCGGTACCTTGAGCGTGTTCGGCTATCAAATGCGTTTCGATCTCAATGCCGGATTTCCGCTGGTGACGACCAAAAAGCTGCATTTGCGCTCCATCATCTATGAGCTTCTCTGGTTCTTGCGCGGCGATACCAATGTCAAATACCTGCAGGAACACGGTGTCAGCATCTGGGACGAGTGGGCCGATAAGAACGGCGACTTGGGTCCCGTCTATGGCAAGCAGTGGCGCAGCTGGCCGACGCCGGACGGTCGCAATATAGACCAGCTGTCCTTAGTGCTCGAGCAGCTTAAGGCCAACCCGAATTCGCGCCGCATCTTAGTCAGCGCCTGGAATGTGGGCGAATTGGATCGCATGGCACTGTTGCCGTGCCACGCCTTGTTCCAATTCTATGTGGCGGGCGGCCGGCTATCCTGCCAGCTGTACCAGCGCAGCGCCGATGCCCTGCTCGGGGTTCCTTTCAACATCGCGAGTTATGCGCTGCTCACGCACATGATTGCGCAGCAATGCGGTCTTCAGGTCGGCGATTTTGTGTGGACGGGCGGAGACTGTCATTTGTATATGAATCATCTGCAGCAGGCCGATCTGCAGCTCTCCCGCACACCGTATCCCTTGCCGACACTTGCGCTCAAGCGCAAGCCCGAGAGCTTGTTCGAATACGGCTACGAAGATTTTGAAATCATCGACTATCGCTATCATGCCGCGATCAAAGCGCCAATTGCCGTATGAAGAAGGCCGGGCGGCGCCCCACAACGCCTCTTTTTGAGGTTCGCCACTCGCGCGTTCATGGCTGTGGCGTGTTTGCGCTGCGGCGAATCCGCAAGGGCACCAACGTCATTGAGTACCTCGGCGAGCGCATCAGCCATGAGCACGCCGATGCGCGCTACGCTGGCAAACATCCGCTGGACGGCCACACGTTCCTGTTTACCGTGGATCGTAAAACGGTTATCGATGCCGGAGTCGACGGCAACGAGGCGCGTTTCGTGAACCACGGCTGCGATCCGAATTGCCAGACCGTACAAGTGGGCAAGCAAATTTTCATCGAAGCGATTCGCACCATACAAGCGGGCGAGGAACTCGCGTACGACTATCGAATCCAGCGCGACGCTGACGATCCCGCCGATATCGACGTCGTTTTCGGCTGCCGCTGCGGCGCGACGAGCTGCCGCGGCAGCATGCTGGAAGCGCGCCCGAGAAAGCGCGCGGCAAAGGGTTCGAAGAAACGCGTGACGCAACCCGCAAAGCCGCCCACACGGCGGAAGCGGCCGCGGTGAGTGCGGGCGCAAGCGCCGACGCGAGTACAGGCGCTGAATTGCGTGCAAGCGCCGACCTGCGCGCGAGCGGGATTTCGATTCAAGATCAGTTTGCCTCCGCCGCTGACGTATTCGCATTGCGGGAGTGTGCGCAGCTGCACGAGGCGCGCGGCGACTTTGCGCCCGCGCGGGTCGGCGCACATGGGGCGGAGCAGCGCCGCGACCACATCCGCGGCGATTTCACTTGCTGGCTGGGTGAACCGTTGTTGCCGCCGGAACGCTCGCTGCTCGAGCGCATGGAAGCATTGCGAGTGCAATTGAACCGCGACGCATTTCTGGGGCTATTCGAGTTGGAGCTGCACTATGCGAGGTATCCGGCCGGCGCGGCGTATAGCCGTCATGTAGATCAGCCCGTGGGAAGCACGCAACGCAAGCTGTCCTTGGTGCTGTATTTGAACCTCGAGTGGCAGTCAGTTGATGGCGGAGTCTTAAGAATTTACAACGCCGATGACGGATTCGTCGACATCGAGCCGATTGCAGGACGACTAGTCTGCTTTCTGACGCCGGGGCGCGAGCATGAGGTGTTGCCGGCGCGCTGCGAGCGCTTGAGCGTCAGCGGGTGGTTTCGGGGGCGGGAGCGCTTGCACACTTCGGCACCGTGATTTTGAGCGGGCCCGGCCTTTCAGGCGCGACGCTCCAACTCACAGTGCGTCGCACGTGATATTGACCGGCGCCGCTCGCGGCGGATTCGCGGCATCGCGCAACAGGCCGCGCCACAATTCGAGGTATTCATGGGTCGGGGCTGCGCTCAGCACAATCTCGATGCGGCTGTCGCGCCGAAACGCACTGTCCTCACCGGCCAGCCTGCCTCCGTGAGCTTGCACCAGCCAGGAGGGTCCGAGTCCAGTACGAAACACGCCCTTCATGCGCTTAAGCCACCCGTGATCGGCCGCCAGCAGCCAATCGAGACGCGGCTCGATGATGGCACGCGCAAAGACCAACTCGCGCGGCAACATCCATTGCACCGCCCAGAATCCCAGCGCCTGCAGCTGCGTTTCGGTGCCGCTGCATCCTGAGATCTCGAAGGCACTCGACAGCGGCGCGGCCACTGCAGCGGATTTGGGGACTAGTGAAAACCGCGGTGCGCGCTCGAATTCTAGCAGTGCCTCCGGCGGCAACTGGCCGTGGCTGCACGTGCCGAGATAGAGCTTCTGCGGATACTGCTCCGCCGCGATCCTCGCGAAATCCTGGCGTTCCCTGTCATTCGCGAGATCCGGCTTCGACAACAGCAGGGCATCGGCCGATTGAATTTGCGACCATTCAACCGGCGGCCGTTTGTCGAGAATTCGGCCGACGTCCTGCGGATCGACCAGACATATGACACCATCGAGTTGCAGGACCTTCTGCACTTCGTAAAGGGCCAGCGTGTCGATGATATCCGCCGCATGACCGGCGCCGCTCGGTTCGATCAACAATCGCGCGGGATTGAAATTGCGCAGAAGATCGCGCAACTGCTTGCCGAACTCGAGCTCGCCGACGCAGCACAAGCATCCACCCGCGACCAATCGCACGTCGTAATTTCCTCGCGCGGCTTGCGCGACGGTGAGCGCGTCGATTCCGGCGTCGGTGAATTCGTTGAGAATCACCACCCACAACTCTTCCTCGGGCTTATGGGCCATCAGCCAACGGATGGCGGTGGTTTTGCCGCTGCCGAAGCTGCCGGTAATGACGTGCGCGCGCGTTGGACTCACAGGGACTGGCTAGGGATAAAAGGTTGATTTCATGAGAAATTTTCGCACACTCGCGACGGTCAGACTTAAGCCAGTATAGTGAGAGAATGATGCAACATCGCCTGCAATGTCGGTGTGGAACCATCCAGGGCTGGGTCAGCGATACCCATAGCGCGAATCGCGTCGTGTGTTATTGCAAAGACTGTCAGGCCTTTGCACGCTTCTTGGAACAGGAAAGCGAAACCTTGGACGCGCAGGGCGGATCGGATGTCGTGCAAACGCTCCCCAAGAATGTGACCTTCACTCAAGGCGTGGACGCGTTGGCATGCATGCGCCTCACGGATAAGGGGATGGTCCGCTGGTACGCGGGCTGCTGCAAAACTCCCATCGGCAACACGCTGGAGAATTACAAAATCTCCTTCATCGGCCTGTTGCACAACTGCTTGGAAACCCCGGAGCACTCGTTGCAGAACTCCTTCGGCGCGGTTCGCACCTACGCGAATCCACAAGGCGCGATCGGCGATCCGAAGCCTAAGGCTACGGGAATGGGCACGACTATTTGGTGGTTCCTTAAAACAATCCTCAAGGCTCGCGTCAACGGCGACTACGCGCGCACGCCGTTTTTCAAGGATGGAAAGCCCATCGCAATTCCGCGCGTGATCAGCAGCCAAGAGCGCGCGCTTGCCATGCGATCGCAGGCGCGCTAGAGGCCGGCACGCTCTAGACACCTTCACGCTTCAGACACTGGCACGAATGTTGCTCAGGAATGATCATGTATCATAGGCGTCGAATATGCGCTTACCGTCGCTCAAATTTTTGAAGACCTTCCAGGTCGCAGCGCGGCTGCAGAGCTTCAAGGCGGCAGCCGAAGAATTGTTCGTTACCCCATCCGCCATCAGCCACCAAATCAAGGCGCTGGAGGAACAGCTGGGCGTGAGTCTCTTTCAACGCGGGGTACGGACCCTGACGCTGACCGATGCCGGCAGAAATTATCTGGAGCACATCAACGACATTTTCTCCAAGCTCGAATCGGTCACGGAGCAGCTCCAGGTCCGCTATGGCCGCACCATTATTCGCCTTAACGTGCCTTCCTTTTTTGCCAACGAGATGTTGCTGCCGCGGCTCGCTTCGTTCACGCAGGCGCGCGAAGAAACCGACATCCGCATCGAAACGACGTTTTCCGCGCCGAAGACGCATCCGCCCGAGGCGGATTTGTCGATCGTCGTGGGAGCGGGTCCATGGGACGGTCTGGTGGTGCACGAATTGTTTGCGCAAAATTTCATTGCGGCTTGCTCTCCGGGTTTCTTGTTGGACAACCCCATCGATACCTATGCGGACCTCAACGGCAAGACACTGCTGCTGCATGAAGAGCGTCGCGAAGCCTGGGAGAAGTGGGCGGCCGGCCTCGGGATCGAACCCATCAAGCCGAATCGGCTGGTGCGCCTCGACACCATGTCGGCGGTGGTGCGTGCTGCGGAGCAGGGAGTGGGAGTGGCCTTGGTGCCTTCGCGATTGAGTGCCGATCGCTTCAATGCCGGCGGCCTGATAAAACTATTCGCAGCCGAGCTGACCACCAATGAGAGTTACTATCTCTTGCATCGGCCCGAGGACCGTGCCCGCGAGGATTTGCAAGAACTGACGCGCTGGATCTTGAGCGAATGCCGGGTCGCGTAGACGGATGACGCAGGCCGCGGTGGAATTGGTGGTCGCGGTTTCCGAGAACGATGTGATCGGCCGCGCCAACCAGCTGCCTTGGCGCTTGTCCGCGGACCTTAAGCACTTCAAAAATCTGACGATGGGGCATCACATTCTGATGGGCCGCAAGACTTACGAGTCGATCGGCAAGGCGTTGCCCGGACGAACCAATTGGGTCTTGAGCCACTCGCGCGAGTTCGCGCCCGCGGACTGTAAAGTGGTGCGTTCTTTGCAGGAAGCCCAGATGGGCCTCGGAAGTGAAGGACCGCTGATGGTGATCGGCGGCGCCGAAATCTATCGACTGTGCCTGTCGCGCGCGGTGTGCATTCACCTGACGCTGGTGCATACAAAGATCACGGGCGGCGACACCTTCTTTACCGCCTGGCGCGATCCAGAATGGGCCGAATCCAGCCGCGAACGGCACGAAGCCGATGAAAAGAACGCCTACGCCTACAGTTTTCTGACTCTAGAGAGGCGGTAAGCGGCTGTTGATCTCACGCGCCGCATGCTCGAAATCGACCTCCGACAACGCGTTGACCGTGCCGCGCGTCAGCTCGGACAGGATCTCGGTCTGTACCGCGCCGCGCCGCTGAGCGGTGAGGTAGGGAATTTCATGGTGGAACATCACCATGGAATAGCGCGGAATGAAGCGCTGCGGGAAGCGACGTTCGAGTTCCAGGGATAGCGCCTGCTGCAGCTGAAATTTAGGGTCAGCGACGCTTTCGCGCATCTCCATGTAATTCTCCCGCGCCATGGCCGCGATGGCATCGGTATTGGGCTTGCGGGCGGCGCCGAATTCCGCAAACACCGTTTCCCAGGACGCATGCCGCGCGGCGCAGGCGTCGAATTCGATGCAGTCTTCGAAGCAACAATTCATGCCCTGGCCGTGAAACGGAACCATGGCGTGCGCCGCGTCGCCGATCAGGGTCGCCTGGGCCTGGAAGTGCCACGGTTGCGCGGCGACAGTTCCTAAAAACCCCACCGGATGCGCGCTGAATTCCGCCAGCGCGTCCGGCATGAGCTCGCGCGCGTCGGGAAAATTGCGCGCCAAAAACTCATCAACGCGGTCGGCATCGCGCAGCGACGCGAAACTGACCGGTCCCTGTTTGGGCAGAAATAACGTTGCGGTGAAGCTGCCGTCGGCGTTTGGCAGCGCGATCAGCATGAAGTTGCCGCGCGGCCAAATATGCAGCGCGTCGTTGGCCATAAGAAAGCTGCCGTGTTTTCCGGCGGGAATGGATAATTCCTTGTAGCCATGTTCGAGGTCGATTTCACTGGCCTGAATCAGCTTTCGCGCCGACATTTCGCGTCGCAGCGCTGAACCCGCGCCGTCGCTGGCGAGCAGCGGCTGCATCGGCACGGCAAGAATGCGATCGTTCTCAAGGTCGCGAATCTGCGCCGTATTCGCGGCGAAATCCGCGCTCTCGAGCCGATGCTGAAAATACAGCTGCACGCCGGATTGGCCGGCTGCCGCTTCGATCAGTACTTGGTTGAGGCGATGCCGAGAAACCGAATAGATGACCTCATTGGGCCGCTGCCCGTAAGGTTGAAACGCCGTATAGCGGTTCTCATAATGAATGAGCCGGCCGCGCATGGGCAGCAGGGCCGACTGCACGGCGTCGAAGACCCCGGCGGCCTTGAGCGCGTGTATGCCGCGATCGGCCAGAGCCAAGTTGATGGATCGGCCCGAGCCGACCGCCTGCTGTCTCAAGTCCGGACGCGATTCGTACAATTCGACCTGTCGTCCGCGCCTCGCCAAGAGAATAGCGAGCAACGCGCCCGTCGGTCCTGCACCGACAATGCGAATCACAGGCCGCTACCGCGCAACGTCCGCGCCAGAATGTCGACGGCGGCGAGGACATCGGCGTACGAGTTGTAGAGCGGGATCGGCGCCAGCCGCAGTATGTCGGGCTCGCGCCAATCGCCGATCACACCCGCCGTCGTGAGCGCTTCATGGCAGCGTTTTGCTTCCGCGGCCGGGTGCGCCAGCCTCAAGCTCAATTGACAGCCGCGCTGTTCCGGCGCGCTGGGAGTAATGATCTCGACCAGTTCGGGCAGATGCTCCTCGATGAGCCTTTGCATGAACCCCGTGAGGGCGATGGACTTGGCGCGCAAGGCACGCATGCCGGCCCGCTGAAATATCCCCAACGACGCCAGGAGCGGTGCCGTGGACATAATCGGCGGGTTACTGATTTGCCAGCCCTGGGCGCCGGCGATCGGATCGAATCGAGGATCGTAGAGAAAGCGCTCCGTTTTGTTGTGCCCCCACCAGCCGGCAAATCGGGGCAGCTTGAAATTCCGAGCGTGCCGCTCATGCACGAAGCAGCCGCCGACGGCGCCGGGGCCGGCATTGAGATACTTGTAGCTACACCACACGGCGAAATCGGAATTCCAATCGTGCAACTGCAGGGGCGTATTGCCGATCGTGTGCGCGAGGTCGACACCCACGTTGGCGCCGACGCGGCGCGCCGCCGCGATCAGCGCCGGCATTTCGAACAACTGTCCGGTGAGGTATTGCACGCCGGGCAGGAGCACCAGACTTAGGCGGCTGCCTTCCCGCTCGATGCGTTCGATCATATCCTCGGTTCGTAGCGTGCGCTCGCCGGGCCGCGGTCCTATTTCGATCAAATTTTGCGAAGGCGTAAGGCCGTGAAATTCGAGCTGTGAAACGACGGCGTAGCGATCCGATGGGAAAGCCGAACTTTCAATCAGCACGGTATTGCGCGTCGCGTCGGGCCGAAAGAAGCTGACCATCATCAGGTGCAGATTCACCGTCAGTGAGTTCATGGCAACGACTTCGCCCTCCATGGCGCCGGCTAAGTCGGCGAGCGCCGGCGCGGCGCGCTCATGATAGGGAATCCACGGACGTGCGGCTTCAGTGTGACCGAGAACACCCAGACGCCGCCAATCCTGAAGTTCCTGCTCGATCATCGCGGCGACGGATTTAGGCTGCAATCCTAAGGAATGACCGCCAAAGTACAGCAGCTTGCGTCCTTGCGAATCGTGCGGATGATAAAACTCGTCCGCAAAACCGGCGAGCGGATCCGCCGCATCCAGAGCGTCCGCTTGCGCGCGCTTAAGATCGTGTGCGGTCAGGCGGGCGCCTGCATGACCGTGCCGCATACGCTGCACGTGCGGCGCGCCAAGTTTGCATAAAATCGCGAAAAAATCTCCGGCAACTGAGTTTCAATGTTGCCGACGGCGACTCGCTCCAGATACAGTTGATGCCCGCAGTTTTCGCAGTACCACGAAAAGCCGTCGAATTCCTGAGGACTGCGCCGCCGTTCGACGACCAGCCCCACGCTGCCGGCGGGGCGTTGCGGCGAGTGCGGCATCTGTGCGGGCAAAAGGTACATCTCGCCCTCTTTGATCGGCACATCCACCAAGCGGCCGTCTTGCACGGTCTTCAGCACCATGTTGCCTTCGATCTGGAAGAAAAATTCCTCGCTGGGATCGTGGTGATAGTCCTTGCGCGAATTCGGCCCACCGACCGCCATGATGATGAAGGTGCTGTCTTCAAAAAGTAACTTATTGCCTACCGGCGGCTTGAGCTGGTCGCGATTTTGCTGGATCCATCGATGTAAATTGAAAGGCGGAATTGGGAGCATGGGGCCATTATACCGGCGATGAACTTCGTTGCGTTCGGCACGGTCCAAACGGGTCTGGAGGCGATATGCGAGCTTTTTGGATGACTGCGGGCGTTGGATTGTTGTTTGCGCTGCCGCTGTGGGCGGCCGATCCGATCGTCGGCAACCCGTTTCCGGCGGTGTGGAAGGAGCAGCATCTGGAGTTCTCCTACATGGGCCGCACCGCACGCTATTCCTGCCAGGGCTTGCGCGACAAAATGCGCTCACTGCTCTTGGACTTGGGCGCTCGCCGCGATCTGCACGTCGCGCTGCTGGGGTGCGATGAGTCGGCCCCCTTGCGTCGCGGGTACCTGGGCCCCCGTCTGAGCCTGACCTTCTCTTCGCCGGCATTGCCGGATGCAACCGCCAAACCCTTGCATCCGGGCGATCTGGCGGTTGTGGACGCGCGCTACGAACCCTTCACCCTGACGAGCGATGCGTTTCGAAATTACGGCGTTGGCGATTGCGAACTCGTCGAGGAGTTTGCGCGCGAAATTCTGCCGCACTTCAGCGCGAGAAATGTAAAGCAGGACATCACCTGTATCCCGTATCAGGCGAGCGGCAGTCATTTCTTCGTTCGCGGCGAGATTTTGCGGGCGGTCAGGAGCCCTTCCGAGCCCTAGATCTCGGCACTGTGAAATTGATCGGCGGTAAGTCCTGGGGATAGGGAGGCTTCAAGGGACCACGCTCAATATCACTGAGCCTACGATTCCTTGGCCGGCGCTTCCCTGGGCGCCGCGCAGGGCACCTGCACGGGCTTGGCGTCGGGCACATCGAGGCGCAAGGCAGTAAGACGATCTCCCCAGACGCAACCCGTATCAAGCCCCGTGACATCGGCGTTTCTGAAGAAACCCAGCGTCGACCAGTGTCCGAAGACGATATGCGAACCGCGCCAGCGCGCTGTGTGCGCCTCGAACCAGGGGATGAGCGACTTTGTCTGCGCCTTTTTCGGCGATCCCTTGGCGCGAAGCGCCAATCGACCATCGGTATCGACGTAGCGCAGCCGAGTAAGACAGTTCGCGATGAAGCGCAGGCGCTCTTCGCCTTGGAGGGAATCTTCCCAGCGATCCGGCTGGTCTCCATACAATCGATCGAACAGTTTTTCAGGATTGCGCCGCAGGGCTTTCTCGAGTTCGTGGGCGCAGTCTCGCGCTTGGGTTCGGTCCCATTGCGGCGCGAGACCCGCGTGCACCATGCACAGGTTCAAATCCGCATCCTCGTGCAGCAGCGGACGCTCCTGCAGCCATTCGAGCAGCACGCTGCGATCCGGCGCCGTCAAGATCTCATCCAGTGTGTCATCGCTGCGCAAGCGCGCGCCGCCATAGGCCACCGCCAGCAGGTGCAGATCGTGATTGCCGAGAATGACCGTGGCGGCATCGCCCAAAGCGCGAATTCGGCGCAATACTTTGAGCGATTCAGGGCCGCGATTCACCAAATCGCCGACGAACCAGAGAGAATCTCGATCGGCCGAAAATTTCAAGGTACCGAGCAGGGTGCCGAGCTCTGCGTCGCATCCTTGCACATCGCCGATCGCGTATAGCGCCATCAGGCTCCTAGTGCAGTACGCCGGGCATCGCCAAACGGAATGGCGCGATGGGCGCATCGAATTGCTCGCCATCATCGGCGACCATTTGATAGCTGCCTTGCATTGTGCCGACAGGGGTTTCGATGACCGCGCCGGTCGAGTAGCGAAATCCCTGGCCGGGCTTCAGATACGGTTGCTCGCCGACCACACCGTCGCCGCGAGTTTCCTTCACATTGCCGTTCGCATCCGTGATGATCCAGTGGCGGGTGAGCAGACGTGCCGGCACCTGTCCCTCATTGCGAATCGTAATGGTGCAGGAAAAGACAAAACGCTTGTCGCGCGGGTCGGATTGTTCTTCGATATAAGAAGTCTCCACCTCGACCCGAATTCTGGGGTTCACTGGTTGTTCCGCCGGGCTTTGCATGGGTTAGCGTAGGCGGACTGCAAGTATGTCGCAAGGCGCCGCATGTAAGACCGTGTCTTCGGTAAAATTAACCAGGATGCCTAAGCCGTGGCGCACGCGGCTGCCGAGGACGATCAAATCGACGGCCTCTTCCTTGGCAACGCGCAGGATCTCGGTTTTCTTGTTGCCGGCTTCCACTCGCGTGACTACGCGAGCCAGGCCCAAGCGTGCCGACAGCTCATTCAGCTTGAGTTTCGCGCGCTGTTCCAAGTCCTCTTCGATTTGTACCGTCGGCATCAGCGTCTCACCCATGGGTTCGGCCGGCACGAATTCAACCACATGCAACATCACCATCGCGGCGTTCGAGTGCGCGGCCATGTCGCGGCCCGCGGCCGCGATTCGTTCGCTGGCGTCAGTCAGATCCAACAGTACCAAGATTTTCTTGTAGTCCGCCATGTGTCTTTGAGTATAACCGAGAGTAGTGGGCGGCAAGCAGGCCGAATTGCGCAGGCGTCAGTGCTTCCGGCCGGAGCTGCGAGTCGATGCCGCAGGATTCAATTTCCTCCGGCGTGAGCAACCCCTTCAGACCATTGCTCAATATTTTGCGTCGATGAGAGAAGGCGGCCGTGACCAACATGCGCAGCACGCCGTCCGCGCCGATGTCGAAGCGAGGCTGAGGCGTCGGCCGCAAGCGCACAATGGCCGACCAGACTTTGGGCCGCGGCTTGAACGCGCCGGGTCCGACATCGAACAGCTTTTCTACTTCAGCCACCGCAGCCAACATGACAGTAAGGCGACCGTAAGTCTTGTTCGATGGCTGCGCCGTCATGCGGTCTACGACTTCTTTTTGCAGCATGAAATGCATATCGGCAATTGCCGCCCGCTGGGACAGCAGCCGAAACAGCAGCGGGGTTGAAATATTGTATGGAAGGTTGCCAACGATGCGCAGCGGAGCGCCATCGCCGCGCAAGCGCCCAAAGTCGGTACGCAGCGCATCTTCAACGTGCACGCGCAGGCCGCCGGCGGCGCGCGCGTCGTCCTCGAGCGCTCGTGCCAGATCGCGGTCAATCTCGATGACTTCCAAGCTGCGAACGCGCTGCAAAAGTCCCCAGGTCAACGCGCCCGACCCGGGGCCGATTTCCACGACGCGGTCGTCCGCGGCGGGCGAAATCGAGTCGAGGATTCGTCTTATGACGCCAGGATCATGCAGAAAGTGCTGACCAAAGCGCTTACGAACCGGCATGATCGCTACGCGCGCTTGCCAGGTCGATGGCAAGCGCTACCGCGGCGCTCAAACTTCCGGTGTCGGCCTTCCCGGACCGCGCCAGGGTGAGGGCCGTGCCGTGATCCACGCTGGTGCGCAAAATCGGCAATCCTAAGGTCATGTTGACCGCATTTCCGAAGCCGACGTGCTTGATGACGGGTAGTCCCTGGTCGTGATACATGGCGACGATGACATCGACGGTTTTAAGGAAGCGCGGTGTGAAGGCGGTGTCGGCGGGGACAGGTCCTTGCAAGTTCATTCCCTCGGCGGTAAGTTCAGCCATCACCGGCTCGATTATGTCTAATTCTTCGCGCCCCAAGTGGCCGCCTTCGCCGGCGTGCGGATTCAACCCCAGGACCGCGATTCGCGGCGGTTGCAAAGAGAAATGCCGCTCCAACTCCATGTTCACGATGTGCAAGGTCGAGCGCAGCCGATCGCGGGTGATGGCGCGCGGAACGTCGCTCAAGGCCAGATGCGTCGTGACCAGCGCCACCCGCAGCTGATCATTGATCAACAGCATGACCGGAAGCGCCGCGCGGGTTCGTTCCGCCAGGTATTCGGTGTGGCCGCTGAAGCGGTACCCCGCGTCCAGAAGCGTACTTTTCTGGACGGGGGCCGTCACCATCGCCGCGAACTCGCCGTTGGTACAGCCGTCGCACGCCCGATCGAGCATCTCAATCACGTAGGCCGCATTGCGTACATCCGGATGTCCGGGCACAACCGGACAGCGTGTGGGGACATGCATGACCTGCAAGATGCCCCGGCGATGCGGCTTAGGGAGCCGCGTGGCGTCGTAGCGTTCGAGAGTTAGGGGAAGCCCAAGCGACTCGGCCGTGGCCGCCAGTACATCCACGTCGGCGGCAACCACCAGGTCGGCTTCCCAGTCCCGTTGCGCCAAACTGACGCAGGCATCCGGTCCGACACCGGCGGGTTCCCCCGACGTAATGACAATGCGGGGTATGTACACTACATCTTGGTTTCGACGAAGGCGTCGTCACGCAAGCGGCGCAACCACAACTCCGTCTCTTCGTCCGCTTTGCTCTCGCGTATGGCGGCAAACGCTTTTTGCCGCCGCACATCGTCGGTGCTGTCATAGGTCCGCGTTCCCAACATCTGCACGATGTGCCAGCCATAGCGTGTCTTGAAAGGCTCGCTGATTTCATTGGGTTTCAGGTCAGCGATCGCCTTGTCGAATTCAGGCACAAAGGTACCCGGACCGCTCCAGCCCAAATCTCCGCCGTCGGGCGCAGAACCCGGATCCTCGGACGCGGTCGAGGCAATACCGGAAAAATCTTCACCCTTGAGAATTCGCTCGCGCAGCTTGGCGAGCTTCTCGCGCACGGTCGCGTCGTCATCCAGTTCGTTCGGCTTCATCAGGATGTGCCGCACGTGGATCTGATTGATAATCACGGGTGCTTCACCGCTGCGGCGCTCATTGAGCTTCACGATGTGATACCCGCTGGGGGTGCGAACCGGCGCGCTCACTTCGCCCGGCTTCATTTTGACCACCAGGTCCAGAATGAATTGCGGAAGCTGCGAGCCCTTGCGCCACCCCAGCTGACCGCCCTCCAGGGCCGTTTGGCTGTTGGAGTTCGCAATGGCAAGTTGGCCGAAATCCTCGCCCTTGCCTGCCCGCGACGCCACATCCTGCGCTTTGTGCGAGATATCCTCGAGCTGCTGCGGCGTGGCGGCGGCCGGCAGCGACAACAGGATATGCGAGACGTTGAATTCATCGTTCGCGGCCGCGTTCTGCTCACGGGCCATATACTGCTCGAGTTCATGCGGCGAGACATTGATGTGCGCGATCACATCGCGTTGCCGCAAGGTGCTCAGGGTCAATTCTTTGCGCATCGATTCGCGATATAACTTGTAATCGACCCCTTGCGCCGCCAGGGCCGTCGGCAGCTGATCGAAGGGTATTTTGTTGCGCGCCGCGATCTCTTGGAGCGCGCCATTCAATTGCTCATCGGTGATGGTCAGTCCGACGTGCTTCGCGCGCTGCATTTCAATTTCCTGCAACACCAAACGATCCAGCACTTGTTGCTGCAACACGCTCTGTGAGGGGAGCTCGACCTTTTGTTCCAACAATCGCTTTTCGACCGACGACATCTGTTCGTCCAGTTCGCTTTTGAGAACCAAGCCGTCATTGACGATGGCCGCGATTCGGTCCAGCAACTCGCCGTGAACACTGATGTCGCGGGTCTGCGCGAAGCCAGGCGACAGCAGCAGCATCTGCGCGAGGACAATCGCACAGACTGGGAACACTTTACGCATATCTCAAAATCCTAAACTTATGGTTGCTGGGTGCTCGGGTCGCGGGTCGAATACCCGCGGATCGACTGCTCTAGGAAGGAATCCTCACGTTTTCCGACCGAACTTAAGCCCGTCAGTTCCAATTGTAATGCAATCGAGGTGTCCAGTGTGCCTCCGACGGTGGTGCTGCCGGGGCGGATACTCAAATAGCGGCGCTGCACCAGCTGGACCTTGTAACAGCAGCTTTTATACTCAAAACCCGCCACTTGCTCGATGGTTTGGCGGTCCTGGAGCGAATAGACCCAGCGTCCCACCGTGTTCCAGTGCTCTGCGATCGGCCAGGCAAAAGAGCCGTCCCATTGCTTGAGAATCCCTTCCTGAAAGCGGTAGCCGATATTCACCACCCGGCTGGGATCCGGCCGGTACTGCACG
>Ga0210398_10002698_pt1 | contig 17220 bp, 16 predicted proteins | sample IncBWC4OmetaG_FD_161047 | JGI IMG/M metagenome (GOLD analysis project Ga0210398, IMG submission 161047) | Forest soil microbial communities from Barre Woods Harvard Forest LTER site, Petersham, Massachusetts, United States - Inc-BW-C-4-O | ecosystem: Environmental > Terrestrial > Soil >... | reverse complement strand
AGTCCTTTCCAGGAGCGAATTGCCCTCCCGCTGCCTGCTGCCTAGCGCCTTCGACACCGTTCCGCCGATACCGGCGGCGAACCACTCCACCATCATGCCGGGCACTTGCACTATGGAGGAGTTTTTCAAGGACTGATTGTCCGGATCCCAATATTGATTTCGTATATTGAGCTTGCCGGCGTTGAGAATGCTCAAGACCACGAAAACCGATCCCAGCATGATCCAGGGAATACGCTTTGCCGCCAGCACGTAGCCGAGCAAGGCTGCGGCGATATTGACCGCGCCGCCGACGAGAAACAGGCCGCTCATCGTGAGCGCCGTGACCAAAAGAAAGCCGCCAAGCGCGGCGAACCATCGTTGGCCGGTCAACAAGCCGGCGCCGCGGGCAAAGCCCGTCAAATAACAGGCGAGCGACGTCAATGTGACCGCGACCGAACGAACGACACCGATTGTCGTTCCGAGATAACTCGCGACGCCGGAAGCAATCGCCATATAATACAGGATGCCGGCGGCGAGACCGATAAAGATCAGACGATAGAGCTCGTCGTTCGTGGCAAGGTTGTTTACCGACCTTGTCCTGATAAGGCGGGCCTTGCCCGGCACCTGGATGGCCGGCAATTTTTTGCGGCCGCGCCCGACGCCCAAAAACGGCCATGCCGCCAAGGATGCCGCGGTCAGAAACAGTCCAACCGACAGCGCCGCCCAGACGATGTCGTCAGGCCGATAGTCCGCAAGCGTGTTGCCCGAGAGCAAGGGCATCGCATAGTACAAATAAGACAAAGCGGAGATCACCGGCAGCACCGGAATGCCGAAGGCGCCGGAGCTGACCCAAAGAAATGGCGCCACCAGCACCGGTATGGTGATGCACATATAGGCGATCGGATCGACCGCAAACGGGCTTGCCGCCAGCAAGCACAGCGCGATCAGGCGCAGAAGATTGGCGGCCTGCCTTAGGTCCACCGCACGGAACGAGCCGGAATATGCCGGCTGCGGCGGCATGGTCCCGAAAGTGCTCATGTCCGCAATGCGCTCATGTCAAGAATAGGCTCATGTCACGAATGCCCCTCGGGCTTCATGGCTTCCATGGCGCATTCCTCGACGCCGTCATTGGCATCATAGAAACGGCCGGCATCCTCGACCAGACGAAAATTGCCGTCTTTGCAGTCGCCGAAGCGGCAGCGACGAATATTGACGAATCCGGTCTTATCGAGGGCGGCGGCAAGGGAACTTTCGTCCCACATCCACAGATGGGCGGAGCGGCCGATCAAGCTACGCGCAAGCTCCACCGGTCCTCGGGACGCGCTTTCCGATCCAAGCCGCGCAGAGCGCATGAACCACGAATTTGCCTCGGCCTGCCCCGATTCCAGCCGTTCGAGGTATTTTTGGGCACGGCTCTTCAGATCCGGAACCACCAACCTGAAAATCCCTCCGGGTCCGAGCAAGCGGAAAGTGCGGTCCAGCGCCGTCCAAAAGTCGGCATAAGAAAGATGTTCGAGCACGTGGCTGGCATAAACTCCCTGGACTGATCCGTCTGGTATGGGAAGGCCCCGCACGATATCGCCAAAACGAACGGCAGCGGGAAACACCGTCGTGCCCCGCATGAACAAGCGTCTAATGACGGGTAAGCGCTGCAAGCGCAATGTCGGCGAGGCATCGAAATTGATCCAGCCCTCGGGACAGGATTGGCCACAGCCGTACTGAAGATAGATCGATTGCCGCAACGTATTATCCTCTTGGCGAAATCAGCCGGGCCCGCCCGGTTTGATGAAGAACGCTTTCCGCGGCAGCAACGAGCGCCGTCGCGGCGACGCCAACATCGAAGGCGCGGGCGCGTTCGCAGGCGGCGCGGCGCATATCCGCCAATTCATCGGGATCGCCGAACATCGCCGCAACGGTTCTGCCGAATTCGCTCCAGTCGTTCGAGCGAAATATTCGGCCGCACGATGCGTCGACCGTGTCGGACGCACAGCCGACGCGGTCGCTGACAATCACCGGCCGTCCGCACGCCAAAGCTTCATTGACGGCAAGGCCCCAGCTCTCGCCAAAAACCGACGGCAAGACAAATATGTCGCCCAATCGGTAAACGACCGGCATGCGGCTCTGATTTTGAAACGGCAGAATGCGAAATCGCGCCGGATCGCCCGCCGCGATTGCATTGATATCGCCCTGCAGCGCGCCCGAGCCGGCCATCACCAGCACGAGCGAAGGGTCCGGCAATTGCGCAACCGCCCGCATCAGTTCCGTCGGGCGCTTTTTCGGCTCGAACTTTCCGGCATAGAGCAAAACCTTGCGGTCCGCAGCAATGCCAAGCTCGGATCGCCAGCGCGCGGCCTCGTCCTCCCGTTGCGCCGCAGGCTCGGCGAACCTGCCCACGTCGATTGCATGCGGACAGGGATAGAGCCGTTGCGGCGGGACGCCGAAAGTCTCGAAATAGGTACGGTTGGCCGATCCCGCGAATAGGCAAGCGGTCGGCCAGGAATAGACTTTGCGCAGCACGGCCGATTTGATCCACCAGCGCGGCCCATTGGCGTTGCCGTCCAACAGGTGCGAGTCGCCGAAGAACAGCGTGGGCACGCCGCGCTTCTTCAACGCATGCAACAATTGCAGATGCGACAGCCAAGCCCAACCGTTGATATGCACGACATCAGGCTGCCATGACATGACGCGAGCGAGCAGCGTGGGATTGCGCAGTCCAAGGAATTTGTGCGTTCCCGGGTCCGACGCGACATTGGCCACCTGCTCGAACGCGTAGCCTTCGGTCAGCGAAATGTCCCAGGCGATGGGCCTGCCAAATCCCGGGTCGTCGATCGCCCGCCCGCCCGCGTGCCACGTGAAAAAGACCTTGATCTCGATATCATCTCGACCGGCGAGCCCCCGATAAAGCGGCACCAGATATTGAACTGGGTGCGAAACAACAAAAGCAACGCGCTTGCGCATTGTCATTTAATATCGGCTGGGCCGTTCTTCGGAGGCCTGCATTACCGTGCCGAAGATGCTGCTCAGGTTCTGCCGGCTGTGCGAGCGGATATTCGGTCAAAGATCGCGCACTGTGCCTCGGTCAACGCCTCGGCCGACCATGGTTTGATTTCGGCGTCAATTGCTGCTGCATCGGGGTTTGCCGTCCGTAGCCACGCGATACCCTCTGCGATCCGTTTTTGGAATTGAGGCTCGGCAGGACTGTCATCGAACGTTGCCAGAAAGATATTCGGAAACCGGCGCGCGATTTCGACAGCCGGGCTTTGGCAATGGAACAGCGCCAGGATGGGTTTCTTCGACAGTATGCAGGAGAACAGCTTGGACGGCATGTAGTCGGCGTGGACCGAGCCGATGAGGAGAACGGCGTCGCTCGTGTCATAAAGCGCGATCGTCTGGAAATAGGCCACGCGTTCGGGACGTTCGCGGACCAACTGTTGCACCCCATGGGCGCGCGCCGTCGGCTCGACGAGCTTGTAGGTGCGCTCGGGTGACGCATAATTCGTTCCCACGAAATCGAGCTGGAGCTTGGCGGCGAATTCCGCGTCTTGCGCTTTGAGCGCAGCGAGCGCCTGGAACAGCGCAGCAAGAATCGGGGTCATGTCGGAGCCTGCCCGCCCGGCATACAGCCACCTCACCATGTGTGGCTTGACGGGAAAACCCGTGGGTTTGATGTCCTGCTTACGCATGAAGCTATAGTCGTCGGCGTTCGCGCCAAACGGTTGGACGGTAAATTTCGATGAGTCGAGCCACGGATAGCGGCTCGTCAGCGTGGCAATGTAAGCGGGTGAAACCGCAATGACGTGATCCGCCGCGCGCATCGCAAATCGCTCGAGATAGCGGGCCAACGACTGATCGAGTCGATATTTCCACCAACTTCCCGGCGCTGTCTCACGCGTATAAATCGGCGGATCGCTGTACCAGGGATCTTGAAAGTCGTAGGCGATTTTGCAGCCGAACCGCCGAGCCCATAACCGGCCGAGCACAAAACTCGTGAACACGGTGGTGGAGAAAAACACGACATCGTATCGGTGCTCGCGCAGCAGCCGGCTTCCGGCCCGATATAGCGGCAACAGGCTGCGATAGCCGAGCTGTCCGAAGCCGAAGGGGCGGCATTTTGCTTCGTCCCAGGCGCGAATTTTCACCACCCGGATGTCGGTGGCGAGAGCTTGCGCCAGCATTGCATCCTCGATGCCGTCCGATGTGGCCGGATCGACGCACAGGACCGTAGGCTCCCATCCGAATTGACGATAATAGGCAAGCGACATCCGGACCCGGTGCACATCGGCCGCATTGATCGGCGGGAACCGCGGACTGACGATCAGAACCTCGCGCATCTACGTTCGCATGGCGCGCGGTGTGGACCCGTCCAGCAGCGCTTTGTAGAGCGCCTCGTATTGCGGCACGATCGCCGAAACGGAGAATGCCTGCTCGGCGCGGGCACGGCACTGGTTTCGATCAATCGCGGCAATCTGGGCCACGGCGCGGCACCCTTGTTCCGCGTCGCGGATGAAAAATCCCTCGACGCTGTCGCGAATGATCTCTGTAGCGGCGCCACGCGGGCACGTAATCACCGGCGTGCCGCAGGCCAAGGCCTCGGCGAATACGATGCCGAAAGGCTCGTCCCATTGAATCGGTACGACCATCGCCGCGGCCGAACCCAGGAACTCGATCTTGGATGGATCATCGAGCGGCCCCACATAGTCGATGCCGTTGCGGCCGAGTTCCGGCTTGATCCGGGTGGCCCAATATTCGCCTTCCGCGCCGCTATCGGCGTGATTGCCGGCGATCAGCAACCGCCGACCGGCCCGCTTCGCAATCTCAATCGCCAGGTGAGTGCCTTTGATCGATTCGATTCGGCTGAGGAAAACCAGCGGCGCATCCGCCGGCACGGACGGCGAAAACCGATACGATTTCGTATCGACGAAATTGTGGATCGCCTGCCACCTGCCTCCGTGACTGCCACCCATCCTGGCAATGAAATCGCTACAGCCGGTGAATGCAAGCGAGCGCCCGCATGCGGCAGCGCACAGGCGTATCTGCCATCCGCCGGCAGGCCGCTGGTACGACATCACCTTTACCGGATTACGCAGCAGCAATGGCGCCAAATAAAGAAGGCGCGAAAAGCTATGGAGCACGCTTGGCTTAAAGTCATTGCACGCCGCCCGCAGCGCGAATGCATTGCAAAGATGTGCGAATTTTCCCCCGGCCGGCTGCCGCGGCCACGGACGAAAGTAATCGACCGGCGCGCCGGATCCGGCAAGCGCAACCAGCCCGACCGTATGGCCGCGTAGCCGCAGCTCGCTGATTAGCAACGCAACGATTCGCTCGATGCCGCCGTAAAACTTGGGCGGCACGGGCAGGAACGGGTCGGCCGTGAGCAGAATTTTCAAGACAAACGACCTTTTCGCAGCCGGAGGAACGCATCAGCGAACGGGCCGGTCGGCATGAGGACTCGCAAAGTTCACGCCTGCCAGCGCTTGTCGGCGCGCAAATAGCTTTGCCGTGGCACGAACATGAAGTCGGCCTGCCACAAGGCAGAGTCGAGAGGCCGGCGGTGCATGCCACAGATATCATAGGCGACGAAATTATGATCGCGCAGAAAAGCGATGAGATCGTCAAGCAGGTGTACGTCCTGATGGATGTCGATGAAGTTGACCTCGGCAAGGATGACTTCGATGCGCGATAGCGTTGATTTGGCACCATGCAGAATTTCGAACTCGTAGCCCTGCACGTCGAGTTTCAGAAACGCGGGGGGTTGAAGCTCTAAATTCCCAACAACCTCGTCTATCGTCGTCATCGGATATGATCGGATGGGCACGCGTGGGGAGAGATGCTCTTCCAGAATGGACGATGCCGTCTCCATTTCGTGAAACGGCACCGCGTTTCTTGTTTCAGCGCCCAGCAAACACGGAACAATGTCAACATTGCCGTCCGTTGCGCTCCAAGCTTGCAATTCCGCGACCCGGTGCGGCAAGACCTCGAAGCAGGTTAGTTTCGCACGAGGCCAGATTCGACGGCACAACTTCGCAAACTCGCCGGAGTGCGCTCCCACATCGAAGATGTGAGTCGGGGAGAAATTCATGGATCGAAGGCGATCCAGAGCCGACGGAATTTCGGGCACGCCATAGTGCCGGGTTATCCGCTGACGTATGGAGTTTTTCAATTTGGTGAACATATGTGCGCTAGACAGCCAGCGTAGCGGCAATTGCAGCCAACAAAGTCCGCTCCTGACTTTCCCAGCAAAGAGAATCCCGGGCAATCTGCAAAGCAGTGCTTTTGGCATGCGCCAATAGGGCGTGTGAGGCGAGCAGCCCATCGAGCGTATTGGCTAGCGCCGCCGGATTTCCCGGTTGGTACACGGCGACGGCGTCCTTAGCCTGCATCGCCACTTCGCGTTGGCCGGCGGTATCGCTCGCGACGACCGCAAGGCCGCCGAGCAGATAATGCAGAATTTTATTGGTGACGGTCAGGTCGCGGCTGCGGCAATACGGCATCTCACCGGCAAAGCCGATGTCGTGCTCGGCGATGCGCGAAAGCAATTCCTCGTTGGTGACCAGCGGACGAAAAAATACACGCTGTTGCCAGCGCTCAGGGATGTGGCCTCTGATCCAGTCCATCATCCCGGGAGCGGGGTGGCCGCGAAGATGAATCTCGGCATCGCATTTCAGGAGTGGCATCGCGCCGACGAGGTCTTCAATGCCGCGACCGGGACCGAGCGTCTGCGAATACCAGCAGATCGAGGCGATGGCGGTGTTGCGGCGATCCTTGTACCTGCCATCGATTGCGTTGCGGTCCGTCCAGGGGAACGCATTATAGAGCACAATCGGCGGCTTGCTGCCGTAGTCTTTGGCGAGCGCCTCGCTCAAGGCGCGCGACGGACAGGAAGCGTAAACGCCGCGCACCAGCAGCTCGCGCTCCAGGAAGCGCAGCAACCGAAGCGGTCGGCGGCGCCGGGATTCTGCCAGCAAGTCCTCTGAAAACCAATCTTCCATGTCGACGCCGGTGCGGCGGCCGTCCTGCATGAGGCGCCAGGCGACGTAAAGGGCGGGCTCGGAATGGGCGATATAAAGATCCGCCGCTAGCACCCGCGCCCGCGCCAGCAGGCGCCCGATGCCATAGCCGAGCTGATCGCGGCTTTGCCATCCGGTAAGCTCGTACGCCGTGTTGGCAGCCTTGCGCCGCGCCCGCCGCAATGTATGCGCCGCGGTGCGGTGCAATCCCGGCAGCGTGACATCGAATACCGGCTCGAAGCGGAATGGAGCTTGCTCCATCACCGCCTGATCGCGCGCCTTCAAATCCGCATCGAGCCAGGCGCCGAGCACGTGCACGTCGTAGCCGCTGTGCGCCAGCGTCGTTGCGGCCTTCATCACCCGCGGATTGCGGCAGAGGCTGCTGCCGCTGATGAGGACGATGCGCGATGGGTGGCGGCCGCTCATCCCGGCGCCGCGGCCGCCCGCCCGCGCAATGTCCGCCATGCTAGCTGCGCGCGCTTGCTGAGCTTCCAGCCGACGCTGCGCGCCAGCATCTGAAATGCCGGCCCACCGCCGGCCCGCAGGTCGCTGCCGCCGAGCTTCAAGGCGCGCATTTCGGCCTGCGCTACGAGCTCCGCCGCTTGCGGATAAGCATCGTAGGCGAAGCGTTGATAATGCGTGGCGCAAGCTTTTTTGGCCGCCGCGGAGCCACTCCGTCGCAGCAGATGCCGGCAGGACAGGTCGACGGCGGCGAACGCCGAGGCGAGCGCATCGCCGTCGCGTCGCCCGCTGAGCGTCGGCGCCCCCGCGGACCGATAGTAGCCGCGCGCGTCGGCGCAAAACACGATGCCCGACGACGCCAGCACGACGCGGCAGAAAAACTCGCCGTCATCGTTGACGCTGAGCGTTTCATTCCACGGCCCGGCGCGCTCGATCACCGCGCGCGGCGCGAGCCAGGCGAAATTCGGCATCATGCCGCCGCCGAGCCACGACGCGATCAAAAAATCTTCCGGCGCAAAATCGCGCCAGACCGCTTCGGACGTGAACACGGCTTCGCTTGGATCGCTTGCGAACCGCGCCCAGGCGCCGGACGCAACCGATGCCGCAGGTGCCGCGTTGAGACGCTCGACTTGCCGGCGGATCTTGTCGGCGTCGAGGAAATCGTCGGCATCGAGGAACTGGATCAAATCGCCATCGGCATGCTTGAGCCCGACATTGCGCGCGGCACTGGCCCCTACCCGCTCGCAGGCCAGCACGGTGACTGCGCGCGCTTCATAACGTTTTGCCAAATCGAGGCTGCCGTCGGTCGAGCCGTTGTCGATTACGATGATCTGCAAATTCGCCCAGCTCTGGCCGAGACAGGATTCGATGGCTTCGCCGAGCCATCTCACGCCGTTGCGGCACGGAATGATGATGCTGACCCGGGGCGACATCGCGGTCACGGCGTCTGGTCGCGGTCCCGCGCCCAGGCGTTTTCTTCCAACAGCGGCCCGTCGCCGGTGGACGGCCGCCCCGTGACGTCGAACAAGTCATAGCCGCGCTGCGCAAAGAAGGCGGCGAAGTTCTCGTAAGAGCCCCAGGCGGCGACGCCGAGCGTGCGGTCGTACTCGATCAGGATGTTTTTGGGCCGGAACGGCCCGGCAAAATCCAGGCCGGCGAGCACCTGTGGCTCGAATCCTTCCACGTCGATCTTGACCAGCACCGGACGTGCCGCCGGTTGCGCAAGCGCGTTGAGGAGATTTTGGAGCGACGTCGATCCGGTCCAGTAGCTGCCGCTGCCGGGCGCCGTGCCCGAGGCGACGGCAACCGTTCCGGAATTGCCAGGCGATCGTCTGGCCATGGCCAAGAGCGCCGGTTGCGGGCCGACCGCGCCATGGAAGACCACGACATTGCGCAACCCATTGCGATCGATATTGGCGAGCAGCGCGGCGCAGTTTTCGGCATCGGGTTCGATGCCGATGATCCTCGCGCCGGCGATCGACGCCACGGCGCAGGCGTACCAGCCGAAATTGGCGCCGACGTCGACGAACAGGCCGGGCTCGGCGGACATGATACCCAGTGCCAGCTTCAAGCTTGCCGGCTCATAGCTGCCAGTCCTGAAGATGGCCCAGCCGATGTAGTCTTCCAGATCGATGGCGACAACAGCGCCGCCGACATGTCTTATCTTGATACGTCCGCCGGCGAAGGTGCGGGCGAGCCATCGGACGAACCGGATTTTGCAAGGGTGCTCGAAGGCGCGGCCGTATGCGATCAGCGCGCGGTCGACGGCACGAACGCCTCCGCCGGGCAGATCCTGGTCGGCAACACTGCCGGTTATTTCGCGCAATGCGCCAACTCAGTTATGGCCGAGCGCCATGGCCAGATATTTTGCGACGGTGACCCCGTACGCGCGCTGGCCGTCCGCATTAAAGTGAATGTCGTGCGGAATATAATATTTCTGCGGCTCGGTTCCGAATTCAGCTCTCAGATCGTCGGTCGCGTCATAAAATCTTACATGGTGGCGCGACGCCACCTCTCGCACCGTGTCCGATACGATATTATTGTACGCGGCACCCGCAGCGCCAAAGTGCGGCAGATGAGGATGATGAATGTAAATCAAGGCATCGGCGGTGCCCATGCGGGATACGACAGTCTGCGTCAAATCATCCAGCGTCGTCGCGAAATACGCGATATCCGCGCCGTACGTGCGTCTCGCTTCGGCTTCAGGAAGTCTCGACAGCCAAACGTTATCGTTCGGCTTGCCCGCCCAGTATTTGTCGTACAGTTTGGGGAATTCAATTTCCGTGAAATAGAGCTTGGACGCCAGCCTTTGTATATACAGCGGCTTGTCGGTGCTTTTCACGAGCCCATCATAGAACCAAAGCGCAAGAGGGGTCGGCCGCACGGCAACAATTGAGCCGGCATCATCCCTGACGACGAGTTGGCGATAGCGATACGCGTCATCCCATAGATCGGTCTCGTCGACGTCAACAATGACGAAGTCAGGCTTCACCAGCGGAATAAGTTTCTTGGCCTGCGGAACGTAAACCGAGGGCGAATACGAAGTGTAGCCGGCGTTGAAGACGCACAGCTCCCGATGCAGGGACTGCTGAAAGTAGCTCCTGACGTTATAGGGTATGTTGTCGACCGGTCCTAAGCCCTCCATGAACGAGTCGCCCATGAACAGCAGCTTTGGCCCGCAGCCTTCGGCATTCGGCTTGCCCAATACACGTATACCGTCGGGCTGCACTTCCGGGCTCGGCAACGGAACGTGGTTGAGCAATTCGGAAAGACCGACAGATAGAGCCTCGTGATTGACCGACAGGTCGTAAAAGGGACCGAGATACTGCTGCACGCGAAGGCCGACTTCGAGCAGAACGAGAGTCAGAAGAACATTAATCGCCACGACGAAAATTTTGGCGCGCAGTTGCAAGTTCTCGAGCACGGTGCGGCCCAGCCTAATCGCTCGAAACGTCGCGAACGTGCTGCATGTATTGACGCGCACATTGCTCCAGCGTCAGATTTTCAAGGATGTAGCTTCTGGGGCTAAAGCGGCCGGATCGAGCCTCGTCCCAGAAACGATCCCACGCGTCGTCGAATTCTTCGATCGCCGCAAAAGTGCGGCCGCACCGCTCATCCCAGTATGGCACCGACGTGACCGGTTGAAATTTGACCTTGGCGGGGAAATAGGCCGGATCCGGCCAATAGCCGCCGCGGTCCCACGCCAGAATGGGCACGCCGGCGGCCAGCGCCTGCTGATAGGCGATGCCTTGGGTTTCGTGTTCGCACAGAAAGATCATGGTGCGGCATTCGGCGAGCGCCGCTGCGAATTCCGTTTCGCGATACGCGCCATAGCGGATGTCGCGAAACGACCTGCCGGCTTGCCGCAAGCTTTCGCGAATAGGCTCGGTCAGACAGGCTTGCGCGCGCTCGCGATCCCACATCACCTTGTCGTAGAGCAAAACGTCGATCCGTTTTTGCGCCGCACTCGCCGGATGCCAGCGATCGGTGTCGATGCCCACCGGCCAAACCGCGACCGTTTCGTCCCAAAACGGCCTCCACAACTCCTTCATCCAGGCGCCCGGCACGAGAATCTTTTTCACCAACCGTCTTTCGAAGAGATGCGGATCGTCGCTCGGGTGCGAGAACACCGCCGCGCCGAACAAAATCGGATTTTTCCAATCCATCTTATCGAGCACCTGCGGCTTGCCGATGATGCACGCCAACTCGCCCGGATTCCTGCCGGCGTAGCCGTAGTCATTGACGCGATAGCGGACGCCGATGCGATCGAGCCCGGCGCAAAGATTGAGAAAGACCCTTCCGTGACCCCTGGCCTGCGGCGGCCCTCGCAATAGCCGCCGAACGAACCGCCGCGGGTAGCGGTCGAACGGCAGCCACCGGTCACTGTCGGGCTCCTCGTAAAAAATATTCAGCACAACGATTTTTGAATCCGTGTGGCCGCGCCGTCATTCCGCGCGAAGCTGGAAATCATAGACGAATGCTTCATCATCAAAGCTGCGCCGCGACGGCAGCGGCAGACTGACCGCGGCCCGGAACAAGCGGCGCATGCCGTCCGAGCGCAGGGGATCGGCGGCTGCGTCGGAGCTCCAGCCCAGGAGCAGCAGGCCTTCGGGGCGCAACATCCGCCAGATCGCCGAAATCGCGGCATCGAACTCACTACCCGGAGCAATGCCGAACGCGAGTACGCCGTTGAGGATCACGGCGTCGAAGTAACCCGGCGCGAAACGGGTATCGATGTCCTGCACGCGGGCCACCGCGTGTCTGCGCGCGCCCCAGACCGCGGCGCTCGGGTTGACGTCGCAGGTCATCCATTCCGCGCCGGCCCGGCGCGCGATCCGTTCGTAGTGCCACGTATAAGGCGCGGTGCCGACGAACATGATGCGCTTGAAGCCGAGACCAGGCAGGACGGCAAGGACATCGTTTTCGAACCACTTGCGGCTCGGGTGGATGCCGGGCTGCATGTCCGCTCCGAACACGTGAAGCAGCATGAAACGTTTGATGCGCCGCGGGATGACGGCCTTGATCCACGCCAGCCGTGAATCGGCGAGTGCCGCCGAGACAAGTCGCATATGCGTCACACCGATCGCGGAACGAACTCGCCCAGCTCCTGGTCGAGATCGGTGATGTCGGGCTCGCGGCCGAATGTTCCGCGTTGCCCGGGAAACACCAGGCGCACCAGGCGGGACGGCAACCACCGTTCGAGGGCCAGCACAAAACCGAGATACGAGCCTTTCGGCTTGAACGGCCGGGCCCGATAAGGGCGCGGCCGCCACTCGACGATGCGGTCCGGATAAGCGGCGGTGCGCGCCAGCGACGGACCATCTTGGCTCGCGAATGCGCCGAGCATGCGCCGCTTGAGCGCGAGCTCGTCTTCGTTCAACCGAACCTTGCAGATCGGTCTTCCGTCCACGCCGTCGGGCGGTCCGTAATACGCGCACAATCCAAACAGCCATCGGCCGCATTGCGCAATGACGCGATGCGGGGTCCGATTGAGCGAGAAGAAGGGGCCATATTCCGGCGCTTCATAGACGCGCACCGCGCTCGCCTCGCCCAGCACGAGCTGGACAAGTTGATTGGTGATGTCGTGGTGAATATGGCCGCCTTCGAACATCGGCATGATCAGCACGGTGGGTTTTAGCTCACCGATCAGCTGCGCGATCTCCCGCGCCACCGCCGGCAGACGCTCCGGCTTTCGCTCGTAGAGCGGCGGCAGCCAATCGAACTGGCGCAGATGATCGCGCGCTACGCCGGCCAAGGACCACGCCGCCGCGGCTTCCGCGGCGCGCCGCTCCGCCATGCCGGGCGCTTCGTCCTGCGCCAAATAGACAACGAAAGTATCGCCGCCCAATTTCGCGTTGCGGATGCCGACGCCGCCGGCGCAAAGCACGCAATCGTCCTGATGCGGCACCAGGATGAGAAGCCGTTCCGGGCGGTTCCACTCGGTCCAGCGTTCGATGGCGCGGCATCGCAGCAGTGCATAACCGGCGAGCGCGAACAGGATGGTGTAGAACACGGCTGCAACCAGCGCAGGCCAGTGCCAAAACCCCGGTACAAAGCGCCATCCGGTCCACAACAGCAAAGCCGCGACCCCCAGCGCCAGAACCACCGGCGTCGGCTTGAAATAGACTCGAACCTTCATGCGCCGCGCGTTCGGATCAGTTGGCGGGACGCCGCCGGGTCAAAAACCAGATCTCGCCGGGAAGCCGCCGCGGCGCCGAGAAGCCGAACCGGCCGGCCACGCGTGCCAGCTCGATTTCCGCGCCGTGGTGATGGTATTCCACGCACATGGCATCAACACATTCCAGCCAGTCGCAATTTTCCGTCAGCAGACTCTTTTCATGGCCCTCGATGTCCATCTTCAACAGGCCGATCCTGTCCCAGTTGAGCTTTTGCATGATCGCCGGCACGCTGATGGCGGCAACTTCGAGGTCCGACGGCGTGCCGGGATCGACCGCGATCTTGTGATCGTAATCCGCGTCGGCGCTCGTCATCCGCACGCGGCCGTCGTCGACATGCGCTGCGGCGGCGATGATGGTGGCGCGGATGCCGTTCAGTTGCAGATTGCGCGCGAGCACCTGCAAATTCCCCGCCATGGGCTCCACGCAGGCCAATGCGGCCTGCGGAAAGGCGCGCGCCAGATATATCGCCGTCAGTCCGATATTGGCGCCGAGATCGAGAATGGTCGGCGGCGAACAATCGAGCGGCAGCCTATAAAACTGGTGGTCGAAAACCTCGGAGCGGATGAACCCATCGGCGCCCCGATTGGCCCGAAGTGCAAGACGGACCCTGCCGACCGGAGCCGGATACGTAAATCCGATGATCCACTGCCGCTTTTGCACCGCGCTTGGAAGGTTTTGCGCGTAAGTAAAAAGCAGCGATCGCACGAAATCGGGAAAGCTCGCGCGGCAGCGCCACGAGACCGCGATGTTGTCAGCGAGCCGGCCGAGATCCAAGACGCCTCACCAGATTTCGATTCCCTTGAGAAACTCGGACACCGGATAGGTCGGATTGTCGCGCTGGAAGGCATCGATCAATTCGGATATTCCGACGGCCTTGCCGATTTTCAGCGCCCGGATAATCGGCAACGCGCCGCACAGCCCCGCCAACACATAATCGGGCCGCAGCTGCGGCAGCAAAAACTCCAAGTTCAAAGAATGAGTGATCGGATAGATCTGCGCCGGCACATTGGCCCGCAGCCAATCGAAAAAAACCGGCTCCTCGATGCCGATCGAACCCGGATGGACTTTCACGGCGAGGGAGCAATTTTTTAGCTCGGCCGCGTGATCGGAAAAGATTCGCGCGATTGCCTTCTCGTAAATGCGCCGCGTCTGCGGGCCGGTGCCAAAACCGAACAACAGCAAAAGCAGCAGCGGCTTTGCGGCGGACTTGATCTGCCCGAGGTTGGCCTCGACGGCCGTCCGCAGCGGCTCAGGCAGCGTGCGGTATGTCGCTTCGAACCGGTCGATCGAGATCAATTCGGAGACGTCGATGCTGTCGTCGACCCAAGAGCTGGGCAGGTCGAAGCTGTAGGCGCGGTCGTAAACGACGCGCTGCGGCCGCAGGTCGACGCCGGAGGCCCAACGCTGCCAGGCGCCGAAGAGGTACTTTTTCGGCCACGGCGTCGCCTGCCAATCGGCGTCGGCTTTGCGTTTCACTTGCGATGACGTGACGTCCTCGTGGTTGAAGCAATGCGGAATCTTGACATGCCGGGCCTTGCGCAGAATGCCGCGCGGCAGGTCGACGTAGAATTGCGCCGGATCGTCGGCCCACAGCTCCGCGTCTTGTTCGGATATTGCGTTGCGCGACATCCAGCGGTGCAGCGTTGCCGCGTCCTGCCGCAGCCGTCGAACCGTCTCGAACGGCCAGGTGACCGGACCTTGCACGCGCGGTTGCAGCGCCGCGAAATCGCGTATGTCCAGCACGTCGGCGAAGCCGGCCGTGGCTAGGATGTCTTTCATGAAAACTTCGATGCGCGGAACATTGTCCATCGGATACCAGAGCAGAAAATCCCTCTTGGCCGGCGACGGCAGATGATGCCGCAGGTGCTGGACCACCAGCAATTGCGTGCCGTGACAGGCAGTGAAGATCCGGTCCATGCGATCGGTCAGCTATTTGCGCCGGCGTGCCCGCCGGACGCTGCATTCATCCCACAAACAGGACACGCCAAGCCGCCCGCAAAATCTTGAGATTGGCGCGAAGGCGCCGGCGATAAAAGCGCGAGCTGTCGCCGACACGATGATGCAATGCGATCGGCACCAGCGCCAGGCGAAAATTTCGCCGCAGGCCCCTGATCATCAATTCGGTGCCGATCGATTGCACGGTGTCGAACTGGCCGACGGCATCGTAAACGCTGCGGCGGTAGGCTTTCAGCCCGCACAGCGGGTCGGCGATGCCGTAGCGCAGCCGCGTAGAGAGGGCGAATATCTTTTCCGCGACGCCGGCCAGGCGCGGGCGCTGGCCGGCGACGATATCGGCGTGATCGCCCGCAATCGGCGCGATGAGCCGCGGCACATCCGCCGGATCATGCTCGCCGTCGGCATCGAAGGTCAGGATGATGCCGGCGCCGCGCTGCGCGGCTTCGACAAAGCCGGCATTGAGCGAGCCATCGTAACCGCGATTGGTGGCGTTGCGCAGCACGATGGCGCCGGCGCGCTCGGCCTCCTCGCCCGTGCCGTCCGTGGAGTGATCGTCCACCACGATGACATCGGTCACATGCGCGCGCACGCCGGCAACGACGGCGGCGATCGTCTTGGCTTCGTTGAAAGCCGGGATGACCGCGATGACCCGGCTAGCGGAAGACATCGTGATGCCGGACCGGGCGCCCGGCCTTGATCGCGCGCCGCGCCTTGGCGCCGATGACCTTGCCGATGAGCGGCGGCCGCAAGCCCACCGCCGGCCGCAGATAGACGATCGCGCCGCGGCGGATGGTCTCGCCCTTGGCGATATCTTTTGCCGCGTACATGCCGCGGCGCTGAATGACCACGGTTTGCTTTTCCGACGGCATGACGCGCTTGTTGCCGTCGCCCAGCGCCGCCTCCATGGCGCGAATGCCGCGGACCATGGCGGCGAATTCCGCCATCGTCATGGCGAACGGATGATCGGGGCCGCTGCGCGAGCGGTCGTCGGTGACGTGTTTTTCGATCACGCAGGCGCCGAGCGCCACCGCGCCCAACGGAACCGTCAGCCCGCCGAGCGGATCGTCGGCGCCGCCTTCCCTGCCGATGGTGTGGTCGGAATAGCCGACCGGCACTTTGAATTCGTCGCCGATCGCCACCATGGCCTTGAGATTGGCGTCGGCCACCGGCGACGGATAGTTGGTGACGCACTGCAGCAGAATCAGCTTGTCGTTGCCGCATCTGCGCATGACGCCGACCGCCTGCCGGATTTCGTCGCGGGTCGCAGCTCCTGCGCTGATGATCACCGGCTTGCCGGTCTTGGCGACATAGGCGATGAACTCGAGATTATCGATCTCGCCGGCGCCGAGCTTGTGGGCCGGCACGCCGATGCGTTCGAGCAGATCGACCGCCTCGGTGTCGTAGGGCGACGAGAAAAAGTCGATGCCGATCTCGCGGCAGTAATCCGATATGGCTTTCAGCCAGGCGCGGGGAAATTCGGCGGCGCGGTACACTTCGACGACCGGCTTGTTCCATTTGGCCTGGAACGCCACCTGCAGGTTTTTGAAGCCGACGTCCGAGACGATCTTCGGCGCGGTGAAATTCTGGATCTTGAACGCATCCGCGCCCGCCACTTTGCACAGCCGCGCCAGCCGCTTTGCGCGGGCGAGCGAGCCATCGAAATTGGAGCCGATCTCGGCAATGATGTAAGCCGGATGCCCGGCGCCGACCAGCCGCTTGCCGATCCGCATCTCGCGCTTGAACGGCGTCTTTGTCATCTGTTTTCTAGCCAAGTGGCACCAGCTGGCTTGATCGCGCGAAAATCGTATCAAGCTCCTGCGCGACGACCGACATCGGGCCAAAGAGCGCGGCCGCTTTGTCGGTGTTGAGCCACATCTGCTTGGGCCGGAATACGCCGTCGGCGATGGCGTCGACACTGCCGGCTTGCAGGGCGCCGCGATAGCCGGGGAACCGCGCGCGCGCCAGTTCGCCGATGGCGGCCTTGGACAACACATCGCGACTGCCGATGTGAAGAATTTTCTCCAAGCGATCGCGCACCAGGATTTTTGCGATCAGCGCCGCGATGGTCCAGTTGGATAGCGGGTTGATGCAGACGTCGGCAAACAAGGTCATGTCCTTGTTCGCGCGAAAGTCATCCA
>Ga0210398_10002697_pt1 | contig 17220 bp, 7 predicted proteins | sample IncBWC4OmetaG_FD_161047 | JGI IMG/M metagenome (GOLD analysis project Ga0210398, IMG submission 161047) | Forest soil microbial communities from Barre Woods Harvard Forest LTER site, Petersham, Massachusetts, United States - Inc-BW-C-4-O | ecosystem: Environmental > Terrestrial > Soil >... | reverse complement strand
CTAGGCCCTTCATTACTGCGCTACACTAACTATCCACTGGCACAAAAGATCGGGCAATCCAATTGCCGGCATTCTCTTCACCGGCGCTTTCCTCATCGTCATCTGCGAAGACTAAATCCGAGACGCGCACTCCCCGCCGACTGCGGCTGAAACAAGCGCCTCCTGCCAGGGTTTTCCGACGCCCCCGGGGGCGTCATTCCCATTTCGGGAAGAGGGTCAAAATAGCTGTTTGCCCGTCTCGAAGTTCTGGCGCGGATTTTGCACTCCGCACACCGGGAAAGGCCTCTTCCCATCATTTGACTGGGCCTTACGCACTCTGCGGCCTTGCTTCCATAGCTTCTCGGATCACAGGCGAAGGGGAAGGCACCCCTTCTCTTTTCTGTCCCTCCCTCCAGCGTATACATAAAACTCCCCCTTGCAACGGCGCGACCAGATCCGCCGAGTAATGCGTGACGCCGTTCGTATCAATGCGCCGCGATACCCAGGCACTGTCAGGATAGCCGCGCCAACCGGACCAGACACTCGTCGGTCAGTGGATCACGGTGGTTGTCACCGAAGCCGGCCCGTCGCCCGCGTCCGGATCCGTCGTTGAGCTGCTGATTAATGCGTTGTTGGTGATGTTCTCCGACACCACGCTCGTTGGCAAAAAGCTGCCTGGTACCTGCATCTGCACATGGAAGGTATAACCAAACCCCGCCGGTACTACCGGTCCCAATTGGCACAAGAAGACGTTCGTAGCCCCTGCGCCGCAAGGTACAGTGTCGCTCCGAATGAAAATCAGGCCCTGCGGGAAGTAGTCACGTATCGTGCCCAGGATCGCGTCTGAAGGGCCCGTGTTTATGAAGGTCATGTTGTAGGTCAAAACGTTCCCCTCATGGACCGGATTTGGGGTGGCTGTTACCGTCAGGTCCATATCGGCGATTGCGACCACCTTGGTATTCACGGACGCGGTGTTGTTCGTCAGATTGGGATCCAGCACACTGGAGGCAACTCTAGCTGTGTTCGTGACAGTTGCCGTGGTGAGAGAGCGGCTCGAAAGAAAATCGGCTGGGACTTTCACCACAATAGCGAAGGCCCTATTGGCGCCACTTACCAGCGTACCAAGATTGCAAGTCAGGATCGTCGTGCCAACACAACCAACAGGAGAACTGTGCGCGAACGTCAGCCCCGCGGGCAGAGTATCCATTACGACTACGCCGGGAGCGTCCGAAGGACCTGCATTGCCTACCTTGATGGTGTAGGTGAGATTGGTACCTGCAGCTACCGGGTTCGGGGCGGCGGATTTTGCGATCGACAGGTCGGCCTGCGCAATCACATTTGTAATCGCTGAGGTGGTGTTGTCGCCGGGATTCAGGTCCGTTTGGTCAGACGAAGCAATCGCGGTATTGGTGATCGTTGATGACCCAACTCCACTGCTAGGAACATGAATCGTCACGCTAAATGACACGCTCGCGCCGGCAGCCAAGTTTCCAAGGTTGCAGGTTAGCTTACCTGCAGAGTTCGAACAGGCGAGAGAACTTCCCACGAATGTCAGACCACCAGGTAGCGTGTCAATGACCACAACGTTGGTGGCATTCGCGGGCCCTCTATTCGATACTCCAATTGTGTAGGTCAAGTTGGTGCCTGCGATCACAGTACTGGCGGACGTTTTTGTGATCCGCAGATCATCCGGACATGCTGAAGTGGCACAGGTCTGGGAGAAGAATAGATCTCTGCCAACCGGAGATGTTGCATCGGGCTGGGAGGTTCCTGACAGAAACACATTAAATAACCGGCCGGCGCCGCATGCACTTCCGTTGTAGTCTCCGTACTTTGGGGAACCACTTCCGAGCATGCATGTCTCTCCAGGGGTGGAGCAGGTAGGGCTTGCTAAGTTGCATGCCTGCCCTGATCCTTTGGGGGGGGGGCCGCCACACGTTTTTCCTGAGATGAAGCAACGTCCGGCAAGCTGCGGCTGGGAAGAGCAGGAAGACGCGTCCGTAACGGCGCGCGTACCGCACGGCCAGCTCGCGGCACTCCCGGAAGGTTGACCCGCGGCGCATTGCGGATCGGACGTCCCAGAACTGTTGATCTGAAATTCCGTCCCTGCCACCAAGTTCCCGCTGTTGAGAAAAGTGCTGCTGGCAAAGTAATCCGTTAGATCGTTGGCGGAAGATGTGGCGTTGCGCCGGTCATACCAGGACACGTATGCAGTCCCGCCCACCGAGCATGCCCATGGCATAAACCGCCTGCCGTTAGTGGAGGTATTGATCTGAACCGAGGGCCTAGTCCATGTCTTACCTGCGTCGGTAGAATCCTGGACGAGTATATTTTCATTCACCCCGGGGCTAGTGTTCACCGAATAGCTCACATAGAGATGTGAGGCGTTTGTGTCATCAACTGCCACAGTCCAGCTTGATAGGTTGTTGCCATTGTTACAACGGTCCAGGCCTGGGACCGGGCAAGTCACGTAACTAACGCCGGTCGCGATTACCGATTGCTTGACAATAGGCGTTAGTCCGCCGTCGCAGGAGCCATACGAATCCAGAACGATATTGCCGCCGTTCTGTGTAACAACATAGACGGTGCTGTCCTGTCCGACGGTGATGCGCGGAAAGTCGGTAGATCCGGCGTTCACAAACGTTGGCGCGGACCAGTTTGCCCCACTATCAGAGGAGCATACCAGTCCATAGCCGAAGCCTTCGCGCCATGCGGAGTAGATTCGGTCCTGTTTGGTGCCGCTAGAGGTAAAGCGGTCCGCTGCAATGTGTTCTTGGTCGGGAACGCCGCCAAAGCCGCACGTGCCGCAGACGTAAGAATCCGTCAGAAATGCGAAGGTTTGCCCATTATTCGTCGACCCGTTGATAGCAGTGGCGTTATTGCAGCCAGGGTTCGACGAGGGGCAGGCGCTGGTGCTGCTAATGGTAGCTTCATAGAAATTGCCGCTTTTCCCGAAAGCGACCGAGGAGTCACCGCCGGTGCATCGCGGCATGCTGCTTCTCGTAGGAAACGTCTGGCCGCCATCCTGAGAGTTGGAATAGCCGCATTGGGCCGCGACTACGATATTCTTTCCATCCGTTGAAACCGCGATTTCTGGCTCATCTGTCAGTCCGAGGTTGAGAAACGAGGCACCGGCAGCGGAATCTGCAGTGAAAGAGCTCCGGGCGTTTGATCGCATGGAAGACGTATCGTCGGGCCGCAGTACAGGTGGAGGCGTCTTCAAAGGCTTTTCACCACGCAGCGTGTCAATTTCTTGTTTGGTAGTTCCGGCGTCCCCGGTGTCGCGGAAAGTTACGCCGCGGCCAATTGCCGCCATTTGATCCGCAACTTGACGTGGCGCTTCGTCCGGTGCCAGACCATCGAGGCGAACCAGCAGGTTTCCGGCGGCGATGACGGTTGTGACCATCACGAGCATTTCAGGCTTCTCACCTTGGCTGACGTCGTCAGCTTCAACTGGCTTGGGAACAAGAACGCGGCGCTGCAACGCCGGCCAATTCCCGATGCTTAAGAAGTTGGGAGGCGTATTCCACTCGGCAGCAATCTCCGGCAAACGGCGCAAAGCCTCGGCATGGTCCTTGTCGGCAATGATCATCACGTTTATACGAGGCAGATTCTCGCGGTCTGCCGGCTGAAGTGTTGCCAGCTTTTCGGGTGGCACGTTCAGGATCTCGTGCAGGTTCGCCTCGCGATGTTCTGACCAGCCTTCTGGGATCGGAACAGATATACCATACTCGGGCATATCCATTCGCAACGGGGCGGACTCCGCCTGCGCGGCGGCTCGTCCTACCGGCGTAGACAACAAGCCAAATGCGCCGGCATAAACCAACGTGTAAAACAAACGGGCTGGCAGCGCGCGAGCGCACCATATCCCATTTGAATGGTCAGCTCTGAATGCCATATGCACTCCGCCTCTCTTTGGAAACCAGCTGCGTGGCGTTTGAAAAAGCCGCTTGCGTGCTGGTGCGCGTCTTTACGAACTGAATTCGGGGTTCGAACGGAGCCGCATCGATGAGTGAGTAAGTTCGCAGCCTGAGCTTAGCCCTCGACTTGCAGGGAAGAACCGTGGTCGTAAGTCTAGACCGAGGGCACTGGCTGTCAATGACCCGTTTTGCCTAAACCATGTAGGTTATGCTCACTTTGAAGAAGCTCTATCTCAAAATAGTAATTGTTTGCAGAACCGGTCTCTGCGCTGCGGGACTAAGCCCTTAGAAGGTTACCCGCACGCCTAGCTGGGCCGCGAAGGGAATGCCAACTGTCGTGCCTGGGCCGAAGAAGTCTCCCAACGCGCCGCCCGACACGCGAAGCTGGCCCGGACTGCTGATGGGTTCTGTCGTGGTGCAGGCCGCATCTGTACAGATATCAGTGATGTTGCCGGCCTGCGCCTGATCCGATGGGACGGGAAGCGTAGCGATGTTTGTTACATAATTGGCGCCCGGATTGTTGCGATTGAACAGATTGAAGAACTCAAAGAACGGCACTATCGACCACCTCTCGCCCAGCGTGACGGGGCGGCTGACGCGCAAATCTACTTGGATATAAGGAGTCCCACGGAACTGGTCCAGCGTTGTAGGAACTCCGTTGATCGCAATGCGTCCGCTGTTGTCTGCGGTGGTAATCGTGAAAGGACGGGCGCTCTCCGCCTGACCCAGTGCGCTGAGTACGACGCCTCCCGGTGCCTGCCAGGTGCCAGCGAAAACAAAGCGCTGACGAACGTCTTCACCCGATGGACCATAATCGCCCGGGCCAAAGGGATCGAGCGGGTTGCAGACACCATTGACGTAGTCGAAGAGTTCGCCGAGCACGCAGCCCCACGTCTGCGCCTTGGACAGTGTGTAATTCGCGATCAGATTCAATCGGTGCGTCACGTTGCCCTGCAGGTGCACGAGCAGGCCGTTATAACTGGAGCGATTGTCGGAGTGAAAGACATTGACATCCGGAACATAAGTAGCCTGGTCGGGGTCGGTGGCCGGCAGTAGCAGCGTAAACAGGTTGGTACCGCCGGTATAACTGTAGGCACGATAACTGTGATTACCTTGTTCGTGAATGTAGTCTGCACTAAGCGCCCAATTCGCGCTGAACGCATGTTGAACGCCCCCGGAGATGTGGATCGCGTAGGGTGTCCTGTAGCCGGGAGCGATCAGGTTGGCAGTTCCTCCGGAAGAACTGCCGGGAACGCAGCCGGCGTTCTCCGGACCACCCGGATTCTGCACCGGATCGACGCAAGGACCAGGCGGCCCGTCCACAGCCTGGAATGCGGTTACCCAGCCATTCTGCGCCAGATCGTTGAAGTACAGGCCAAACCCGGCACGGATCACGGTATTCCCGCTGCCGCCGGGGGAATAAGCAATGCCGAGGCGTGGGGCTATCTGCTTGCGGTCATCGTGCGGCGTCTCGCTCACCAGTGGAATGTTCAGCGCCTGGAGTGTAATGTATCCGGGATTCTCTAACTGGCTGCGCCCCGATCCAGAGAAGAGCCCGAACGTCGTTGAATACCGCAGCCCGTAATTAATCGTCAGATTCTGAGTCATGCGCCAGGAATCCTCCGCATAAAACGCCAGACGCTGCACGTTCTGCGAGAAGCCGCCGCCTAGATTTGACGTGGAGGCTCCGGCAATCAAGTCGGCTGTGAATTGCGCCGGATTGTTGAGGTAATAGGTCGGATTCTGCGGAAACTGGTAAAGAGTCTCGGTATTTCCTGGAAAAGCGCCGCTAAGGACAGGCTCATGAATGAAGTTGACACCGAACTTCACCGCATGGCGGCCGCGCGCATTGCTGACGTCGTACCGGAGCTGGTATTTCTCCTGGTTGCGTTCCGAGGGAAAGAAGGTGATCGGAGTCGCGAATTGATTGTCGCCGAAGGTCTCAAAGCCAGACACCGTCAAGGATGTGGAACTGAAGGGAAAGGCCAGCGCGAAGCCCAGATCGGAGTTGCGCGATTGCGTTAGGTGCAATCCGCTAGCGTTGAGGACGAATTTCCCCAGCAGCGTCGGGCTAAAGGCATATTGATTGCCGACCACCATACTCAAGTAGTTGTTGTGCGTGAGCAATCCTGTCGAGGGCAGTGTGCCCTGCTGCACCAGGTCGTTGTGTGTCGTGTAATCGTCGATCGAACTCCGCAGATACCATTGGGACTTCGCTGACTGAGCCCAGTCGAGTCGCAGTGAGCCGAAATAATCGCGGAACGGAATGAGGACATTCGGTGGCACGGCAATGGAAGTCACTCCGGGAATCAGCCCCTCCGACGCCAGCGTCGCCAGCGCATCAAATTGCGTGGTGTTCGCCGGACTGTAGGCAATGCTGGCGTTCTCGTGCACGTTTTCAAAAGCGGCAAAGAACCAAATCTTGTCTTTCCTGATTGGGCCACCGAGAGTTCCGACGTAGTTTTGCCGGGAAAAGGGCTGCTTGGGGTTGGGAGCGGGATTCTCAATGGGAAAGCGGGCGTTGAGGGCCGCCGCGCGCTCATAGAACGCCACGTCTCCATGCCAATCGTTCGTGCCGCTCTTGGTCGTGATGACGACCGAACCAGCAGTTGTGCCCCCGGTATCCGCATCTTCCTGGGCGGTCCGAATGGCAAACTCCTGGATGGCATCCGGGGAGAAGTTCTGGAGGAAGCCACCGATGTAGTCGTCGGAATTATCGCCGCCATCCACGGAAAGCTCGTTGTTCAGGCCCGAGCTTCCACCTGTCGAAACCGCGGTGATCCGTGCCTTGGTCGGGTCCGAAGGTTCGACCGGTTCGGTTCCGGGAGCAAGATAAGCGATATTGGCAAAACTGCGCGCGGGGAGCGGCAGCCCCTCGAGGTCCTGGCTGGTGACTACACTCTGGTGAACGCTGCTGGCAAGATCGATGGCCTGCGCGGTGATGGAGGAACTCTGGGCCTGCACGCCTATGTCTTGCCTCACAGAAGACGGCTTCATCGCTACCGTGATATCGCGGATGGTGCTTACGGCAATGGACACGTCAGCCGTAGCTGTTGCAAATCCGCGCGCCGAAACGCTCACGTGGTATGAGCCCGGCATGAGGTCATCAACTCGAAATTCTCCGCGGTCGTCGGAGGAGACATGGCGGGCTAGCGAAGAGGCCGGCATCTCAACTTCGATCATCGCACCGACGACGCGGGCTCCTGTTGAGTCCTGAACCACTCCGCGCAATGATCCGCGGGAGTTCTGCGCATTGAGGGCGGCAGCGAAGAACGCCACAGCTAGAAAGGCAGAAAGGGTGATTCGCATAATGCGCACCTTGCATCGGGCCCCGAATAATTGTGAATAAGTATCGACTACATCGCCAGCCACTGCAATCAACGGTCATGAGATTGTAGTGTGGATTTCTCCCTTGTCTCCCTGCAAGAGCCGGTGCCCCATAGAAATCATATGTGGATGCGGCGGCATTTCGAGATTAGACGGAAATCGGTGAAAGCCTGAAAAGCGCAGGTCCAATAAGGATTCCCTACAGATCCTTTCAGTGATCTGTGTAGTCATCGCGATCGGCGCTTCGCGGAGTTAGTTGTTGCAAATGGCGGTTAAAGCAGCGCTGTTGGCACAAATGCCATGACCACCACCACCGCCCTGAATATAACTGCATACGGCTTCAAGAGCGGATAAATCCTCCAGGCTTATAGCGGTGATCGGGGAACTACTCTCGGTCACGTCACTATCCTCCTGAATATGCGTAGACCACGCGCGTAGAGCCTGCTGTGGGGTCATCGCGGTCGGAAGCGGACACATTCCTCCTGTCGTTGCCGCCGGAATGATCTGAATCACCCCGGTGGTTAGGATGGTGCCGGTGAGCGGATTGCCGGTCAGGTCCGCATTCACCGACAGTGTTAGCAGGCCATCCGGAGCGACAGTGCAACTGCAGCACTCCGACAGTTCTTGGTTGGCGTCAAAGACGAAAATGTCGGCACAGAGTTTGCGCCCCGAAATCCCCGGGTTGGTAATGCGGACGGTCTCATCTGGTGTCCCAGCGGTGTTGGCATTGGAAAAATAGTTGGTCAAGGCGGGCGCCAGTACACTCACAGTGGCCGAAGCCATGTTTCCAGTGGCGCCCTCCAATGAGGTGATGGCACCTGTCGTATTGACTTGCTTCCCGACAATTGTGCCGGTCACGTTCACTGCGAAGGTGCAGGAAGAACTCGCAGCCAGCGTCGCGCCCGACAGGCTGATGCTATGCGATCCCGCAATCGCCGTAATGCTTCCACCGCCGCAGCTTCCGGTTAGATGATTCGGTGTTGCTACGACCAGGCCGGAGGGCAAGGAGTCGGTAAATCCGACGGCGGTCAGAGCCACCGTAGCATTGGGATTGATGATGGTGAAGCTTAGGGCCGTGGAACTACCGAGCACGATCGCCGGCGCGGCGAATGCCTTCTTGATGCTCGGTGGCGCAACAACCGTGATGCTGGCGGACGCCGTCCCCCCATTTCCACCTTGTATGGAGGTCACGACACTGGTTGCATTGTTCTGAGGCCCGGCAATCTTACCGGTAACGTTCACCGTGAAAGTACAAGTCGCAGTGGCAGCCAGTGCGGCTCCCGACAGGATGATGCTGTTCGATCCGGCAGTAGCCGTGATGATTCCACCGCCGCAGCTTCCGGTGAGGCCATTCGGACTGGATATCACGAGGCCGACAGGGAGTGCATCGGTAAATCCTATCCCGCTCAGAGCAACCGTCCCATTCGGATTGGCGATGCTGAAGACGGGTCCTTCTATGTGGTCTACCAACTCGGTGGAAACATCAGGATCGACAAGTTCAATGCCTGTACTACCTCGGCGTCCCAGTTGACCAGGGCCTCCTCCAGCTTTCCCATGACAGTGAGCGGCTACTCCAGCTTCGTTGGGTGCGAGGTAAAGAACGGCGGCTAGATTCCAGGGCAGTTCCTGGATGCGGCTGCGGGGATGTTCGGCGATGCGCGCATTTCTCTACAAGTTTGCTCACCTTGGCGGGAAATCACTCCCAAGCCCGGATCTGGTGGTCGTGCAGCGATGGCTGAGACTATACGCCGTTACCTGCGCCCTGAGATAATATTTGCTTGACATTACCTCGTACGCAAGATCGAGAGCCCACTCCTGGTTCGCCGCTGCCGCTCGCGTATCTCTCCAGCTTTGTCGCGCAAAGATCCCCGGCGCTCACGACTGACGGCTCGATCAGCCAAGCCTGGCGGTACGGAATGGTCCTCAGAATGCGACAGAACACGCTGATCTTGAGTTAGACGTATGGGCGGATGCCTTATGCGCTGGACATACAGCTCGAGCGCTTGCGAAGGTGTTGTGCGATATGACACTTCAGTCCTCATCCCCGCCCTCGGGCATTGTCTGCGGCTTTTGCTCAAGCTTGAGCTCGGGCAGGTGCGCGGCACGAAGCTTAATATTCGTTTCTGTAATTGACGAGCCTTTCCATTGCTCCCACTTCTGGAGTACTCCGGACAACTCTTCGCTGGCATGGTCGGCTGCATGCTGCTGGGCAGCAGTTGGGGGCGCATCCGCCTGGCCCACCTGCGAGTAGAGTGATCCCGCTTCTCCGGCGAGGGTATCAAGACCTGGCTTCTCCTCGTCAGTGGCGGACTTGTCGGCACCGTTAAGTATGACGGCTAGATCCTTATCAAGGCCTTCGAGCGTGCCTTTGAGAGGAGGCTGCGCATTCTTCGACAGTTTCTCGATCTGCTCCCGTATCGAATGGGCTTCCAGAGACGCTCTTGAGCTATTGGAGACCATTTCGGCAAGTTGGCTCTCGAGCGTAAAGAGGCTGGTCAGATCACTTTGCGTTGCCTCTACCCGAGGGTCCATTTTGATGGTCAGCGGAGCCGTCACAACCTTTCCAGCTGCGGTCAGGCGAACCTTGTATGTGCCGGGAAGTGCGAGCGGTCCCTGCGGTGTCCGCGGGGTATCGTGGGGTACCGCGGAGATTGGATACTCATAGTGGGTTGCCGTAGGAGTTGTGTATCTCAGGTCCCAGACCCACCGATGCACGCCGGCATCGGCAGGCAGGCTCTTTGGCATTCGGATCCAGTAGAGCGGGATAAGTTGCTTCGATAACTGCGCCTGAGTGGCATAAGGGGTGTCGGTGCTCGCGTACTTGCGTACCAGCTCATCGTTAGCATCGAGAATCTCCAGCGTCACCTGACCAGCGATTGACTTAGGCAGATAGTAATCAATCACTGCGCCGTCGGGAGGATTATCCCCGGCAGGCTCGTCGATCGGCAGCGGCGTGTCAGTGTTGGTACTTCGCCGGACACGATAGGCTAGACTTGGCCGGAAGAGAAATGCACCCCTGTCCGCCTTCAGATTGTCGAATTGGCGCAGCGGCGAAATGTCATCGAGGATCCAGAAAGAGCGTCCGTGCGTGGCTACGATCAAATCATCGTCCTTGATCCATAGATCTCGCATCGAGGTGTGCGGCAGGTTGAACTGCAAGGGCTGCCAGTGATCACCGTCATCGAGCGACATCCAGACCGCGGTTTCCGTTCCCGCGAACAAGAGACCTTTTCGAATAGGATCTTCTCGGACGGTGTTCACCGGCGAGCCATCCGGCAGACCGGCGGAGATAGATTGCCAAGTAACTCCACCATCGTGCGTGCGGTACAGATAGGGACGAAGGTCATTGATGCGAAACCGGCTGACCGAAACATAAGCTGTACCATCGTCAAAGTGCGACGCACTGATCTGGGTAACCTTGCTCCATGGGATTAGCTCCGCTGGTGTTATGTTCTTCCAGCTCTTCCCATGGTCCCGAGTGACCCAGAGCAATCCATCATCCGTCCCCGCCCAGAGTGTGTCGGTGTTTTGAAACGATGCGGCTACAGAGTAGATTGCGCCACGGCGCTTCGCGGCATCTTTTGCCGGTAGCGCCGACAAAAACTCAGGCTGGCCGGAGTGTTCGCGGCTGAGGTCAGGGCTGATCTTCTGCCATGACCTGCCATAGTCTCTGGTTTCGAAGAGTACGTTGGCCGCGTAGTAGAGCAGGTGCGGGTCGACCGGCGAAAACAAGATCGGCTCGGTGCGGTCCGCGCGGTACTCTGGACTCCGCACCGGAATCGGCGTGACGTTCTGCACCTGTCCGGTGATGGCGTCGTATCTCGATACCTCACTCCGGCCCGCGCCGAAGACAATTTCCGGATGCAGCGGATCGGGTGCGGCGTATCCATATTCGATAATCCCTACGGGATGCCACCCGCGGAAGGTGATCGACCCATCGTTGCCTCGGCTCGAAATGCAGACCGAACCGCTCTCCTGCTGCCCAGCGCAGACTTTGTAAGGAAAGCTGTTAGTGACGGCGACGTGATAAAGCTGCGCGGTAGGCTGGTTATACCAGGAACTCCAACTTTCCCCGCGGTTCACGCTGACCAGAGCGCCCTGATCGCTCACCAGCAAGATGATGTTGGGGTTATCGGGGTTGATCCAGAGGTTTTGATAGTCGTCTCCGCCGGGCGCGCCGCGCAGGCTCGCCCACGTCTTGCCGCCGTCGGTGGACCGCACGGTAACGATGCTCGTGCTGTAAACAACGTCGGGATCTTTCGGATCGACTGCTGGCACGGGTAGATCGCCTCCGCCGATCCTCATTCCCGGACGCGGATCGTCGGTCGCCTTGTACCAGCTCTCGCCGGCATCGTCGGAGCGATAGACTCCCAGCCCCGCTCCCGATCCGTATTCGCCTTGCTTGGTGGTGGCGACCGTCGCATACAGACGATTCGGAACGCTTGCAGCAAGGGCAACGTTGATCTGCACCAGCTCGTCAGGCAGCCCTTTGCTCAACTGACGCCAGGTGGCGCCCCCATCGGTAGATTTGAAAAGGCCTCCATGCGTGCCTGCATAAGAATTGCCATCTTCCCAGGGTCCGAGGCGTGACTCCCACAGTGCGGCATAGACCACGTTGGGTTGCGCGGGGTCGATCACCACATCGGAGCCGCCGGTGCTCGGGTCTTTGTAAAGCACTTTCTGCCACGTCTGGCCGCCATCGACGGAGCGGAAAATGCCACGCTCCTCGTTCGGCCCATAGGGATGACCGAGCACGGCGGCGAAGAGCCGGTTTGGGTCATGAGGATCGACTGCAAGCGCGGGAATCTGTTGACCGTCTCTCAGTCCAAGATGTTGCCACGTTTTGCCTGAGTCGGTGGATTTGTAGATGCCGTCCCCGACAGAGAGATCGGGACGTTGCAGCCCTTCCCCGCTCGCCACATAAATGATGCTGCTATCCGACGGAGCAACAGCGATAGCCCCAATCGATTGCGTAGCCTGCCCGTCGAAGATCGGGTTCCAGGTGCGCCCGTAATCATCGCTCTTCCACACTCCGCCATTCACTTGGCCCATGTAGAAGACATTTGGCTCGCCAGGAACTCCGGTCGCGGCGCGGGTCCGGCCGCCGCGGAAAGGGCCAATCATCCGCCACCGCAAGTCCGGTCTCAAATCCGCGCCGGTGGTCGATGGCAGCTCTTGGGCATGGATGGAAGCGAGAGAACAGCAGGTGAGCAAGCCGAGAGCAAGATGGCGAATCAGCATTGTACAGAGGTCCCAGACAAAACCGAGGGCGTACGGCAATCTTAGAGCCTCCCCTGTTAGGGAACAACCCTTCTGGCCATTGTCTTGGCCAGCAGAGCTCTGACCTACCTTTGCTGATCACTCAGGCTTTGAGAAAGCAAGTGCTAAACCTTTCCGGTAGCAAGCAGCAGATGGATCCCACCCGAATCTCAGCTGACACATCCTGTTTGTTTGAACGTAAGTGCGTGTGGAGCCCGAGGTGTTGCAAAGGCTGAACTCAGCGATGAGGCTGATTCAGAGAACTACAGAGGAAGCTCCTAAGACAGGATACGTACTCTACTTCATCGGACTGGATGTTCACAAGAAGACGACCAGCTATTGCGTGAAGGACTCAGCTGGTCGTGTGCACCAGAAAGGCAAGATTAGATCAACTCGCCGCGAGCTGGACTGCTGGATCCGGACTCTTCCCCAACCCGGACGATCGCCATGGAAGCGACGATCTTTACCGGCTGGATATATGATCCCTGCTTCCGCATGCCGAAAAAGGTTAAGGTGCCACATCCGTTGATGTTGCTGGCCATCGCCGAGCGCCTAGGGACCTCGTGCTTTTCGCTTGACCCTGACTGGGTCGCATTGGGCTGTTATCGTGACTTAGCGTGACTTCCCTAATGCTTTCGTGATTGTTAAGGCATCAGTCTTGCCGAGTGGAGTTGGCTCTCCACGCATACTGCAGAGTCGGAGAACATACCGAACTGACTACGCTCCTATTTCAGTTCGGCGAGCGCGTCAATCCTTGTCATCTTCGACTTCACAGCAACAACTACTGTGGTGCTCGCAGCAGCAGCTACAGGCCTTGCCACACGCTTTCTTTGCGCACTCGTCGCACTTCTCTCCTTTGCAGCAATCGTCCCAGATCGTGTATGCCGTCAATTCCAGCTTGGTTACGGGATTCTGCAGGTCGTTGCTCGTTATGACCAGCTCGCAGCAGCGCGAGCACCGCTCCTCCGCCGTATACCGCACGATGACTCCGAGACATGAGCCGGGGCGCAGCGTCGCCGGGAACGGATTGCCGACGATCTTCCAGAATCGGCTCTTGCACTTCAATTCGACCTGCGTCACGTCGAGTTTGCAGTCGCCGACGTTGCACAACGAGAACGTCCGCTCAACGCAGCACCCTGCCCTGACTCCGCCAAAGCATGCGGACCCGCAGACAGCCAGCGAACCTGAAGGTGCCGTCCCCGTTACCTGAATCGAGTGGGATCCGCTGGGATCGTCGCTGCTCACGATTATCGTTCCAAGCTGTGCACCCAGACTGGTCGGCTGAAAACGAATGGGTACAGCGAGATTGGTGCCTGGCGCAATCCGCAATGGATAGGCCAGCACCTCTGGCGCTATGAACTCGGGTGAAGAACCAGTGATGGAGGTGACGGTAAGCGTGCAACGACCATTGTTGATCAGGTTGAGCGGTTCGTCGGAGGACGAGCCGACGCAGGTGGGCGTAAAGACTCCGTCGGCAGCCATCATGAGCACAAGCGAAGGAGCCGGGCAGTCTCCGGACACGGAGAAGGTCTTCGGACCGGTTGGATCGTTGCTATCTACCGTGATCGTGGCAGCCGCGCCGCCCAACGCCGTCGGCTTGTAGCACAGCAGAAGCGGGATCGAGTCTCCGGGATCGACCACCAACGGAAAGGAAAGGACGTCCGGCACGAGGAACTGCGGCGATGACGAGGTAATGTTCGTCAAGACCAGCGGCCCGGACCCTTTGTTGTTGATCGTCAGCATTTGGTCGCAGAATGAACCCAGACACACCGGCGCAAAGATCCCGGCGTTTCCAAGCGCCACCGCAATCGCGCCCCAGGGTTCAATGAGGATCTCCCATGCTCCCCGGCCGCCAGTTGCCGCCACCAATACATGGCGGTCGTGGTGTGGGTGCTCATAGGTCTGCTCCTGCAGATCGCTGACGGACGTATTCGGGAGAGCGGGGCTGAACTTACTCCACGTCACTCCTAGGTCGACGGATTGATAGACCCCGCGATTCGTGCCGACGAACAGCCGCGGCAACGCCCCGCGCCAGTCCACGTAGATGGTGTTCAGACTGAGAAAGGACGGCAGGTTTCCTTTGATGCTTGTCCACGCAGCACCCTCCGCCGCAAGTAGGAAGACGTCCCCGCCTGACACCGCAAAGACGTGGCCACGATCTTCGGGATCGATGCGAAGATCGCGGATGAGACCGGAAAGGCCGTTATCACATGTGTTCCATGTAGAGCCGTCATCGTACGTGACCCATAGATGCTGATCCTGCGAGGAGGCGTAGACGGTATTGCTGTCGGAGGGTGCGATGGCGAGCGTGACGACGAAGGGATTTTTGGGGTCGGAAGACAGGACGCCGCTGATCGAAGACCAAGTCGGACTGGCAGACCCGATATTCGTCGACTCATAGACCTGATCGGCTGCCACCAGAACGCGCGCAGGATTGGCGGGATCCATGGCGAACGCGGTCTGCGATGCGTAGGCAAAGCCGTATCCAGCGCTCTGGTTGTACACCGAAATAAAGTTTGCGGTGAATAGGCCGGGCGGCGCCGGAAAGATGGTGGTCCAGGTGGCACCGGCATCAGCGGACTGAAGAACGAAATTATTCAGGTCCAGGGGATTGAAGCCGCAGACCCGGCTCGTGTTGTGGGGGTCTACGAGAATCTTTCCCGTCTCGCCAACCCCGCCCTCCATGACATTCCACTGCACGGGTCCTGTGGTTTTCTCGCTAAAGATATCCTGCCCGATTGCGTAGGCGACGCCGTCTTTCTTGGGATCTGGCGTAAAGGTATAAAACTCGGAGACCTGCAGGTTCGAGATCAGAGAGGTCCATTTGCCGGTCGCCGGATCGTAGCGAAGTACGCCCTGATCGGCAGAGACGAGTGCGTTGTCATTGGAATCGAAGGACAAGTTGACCCAGTCGAAATGGTTGATGCCGGAGAGGTATCCGATGCCTGCATCCGCCTCCGACCAACTGCCGCCGCTATCGTGACTTTCGTAGAGCGAGTAGGCATCATTCGCAAAGATGTGTTTGTCGTTCTTCGGGTCAACCGCCAACAGCAGGTGCCACGACCGAGCTTCCAGAGTTCCCCCCGAAGCGCTGAGCGCCTTCCAAGACGTCCCGCCGTCCTTGGTGCGGAAGCGCTGCACAGCAGTCACAGCTTGCGATGGCCCGGGAGGCCCCAGCGTGAGAAGGGATGCGTAGACCACACCCGATGCGGTGCCGGATTCGAGGCGCACTGCTCCGCCGGCGAACTGGCTCCCCAGCGCGGCTGCTAGAGGCAGGCCGCCGGCCAGTTGGGTCCAGGTCGATCCTCCATCGGTGCTCTTGTAGATCCCATTGCTGCTCTGAGCGGCACCGCTATTGCTAACGACAGCCGCAAACAGAGTCTTCGCGTCGAAGCGTGCCATGATGAGATCGCAGACGTATCCGCCGGGAAGACTGCCCAGCTGGGTCCAGGTCGATCCTCCGTCCGTTGAAGTCCATGCCCCGGCCCAGCCCGCGGCCATATACAAGAGCGAAGTGTTGGTGGGGTGGGCAACGAGGGCGAGCAGGCTGGATCCGTCGAATTGGCTGTTCGCGAGCAGCGTCCATGTGGCTCCGGCGTCGGTCGAATTCAGAATTCCCGCACCCGGGCCGGAGACGGCGCCGAAGACAAGATCGTGGTTCGCCGGGTGCACGACCAGTGGACGATATCCGTTGAAGTTGAGGCTGGGCATGAAATCGGTCAGCGGAGTCCAGTCGGGCGGATTCACGTTCTTCCAGATGCCACCGTTGTCGGCGCCAAGATAGACCACTTTCGGGTTGGCCGGGTCTGCAACGACCGCCTCAATACGGCCAGAGATCGGTCCCATGCCGCCCGCGGTGTCAATCGGCGCCGGGCCGATTGCGGTCCAGAAGGTTGAACTCAACCTCACGTGGCTCATTGTCGTTCCTCCACTACAGTGAAATGGACATCCTCCTCCCCTGAGGAGGCGTCGTCTTGATCAGGTGTCAGAACCATGCCGCCATCCGCAAACGATTCGGAAGGAGCGGCTTTGTCCGTGCACCATTTAAGGAAGCATCAGCTCGCAGGTCCAGTTTGTCGCTGAAGGGGGCGTCACCAACTTGGGTAACTCTTCCCGTTAATCCTGTAATCGAGTAAGTAATCTGTCGGCGGAGACAGAAGTTCCTCAAGAACCATGATCGCCCCGCTGATACGCAGCATGGCTTCCCGCAAGGAACTTGACTGTGACTCCAATTGGCGGAGCTGCGTCTGTCCTTTGTCGAACTCATTTTTGAGGGCAGCGAGGCGCGCTTCTATCTGTGCCCGCATAAGCCTTCAACTCCCGTCTCAAAGTTTCCGACACCCTTTTTTCAGGAGCTTCTCTTTTGGCCTTCGGGGCGGCGGTCAGCTTGTTCAGGCATTCCTACGGGTCAGGTTCTTAGAGAGGAATAGTCTGGCACCAAAACAGCCGCTTAGCAAATTAAATAGTGGCGGCATCGCAATAGCCATTGATCTTGCCCCCGCGAAACGTATCCCTTAGCTGACAATCAGCGAAGGGGATGAGATGACGAAGGCGACGCGAGCGCGGTACACGCTCGAATTCAAGCAAGAGGCGGTTCGGCTTGTTGAGTCGGGCCAGGGTATAGCGGCGGCATCGCGAACGTTGGGTCTGGTAGAGCAGACGTTGTTCAACTGGGTCAAGGCTCATCGGGAAGGCACGCTGAAGGGGGGCCGACAGCCGGTCGAAGGTAACCCGC
>Ga0210398_10002695_pt1 | contig 17235 bp, 18 predicted proteins | sample IncBWC4OmetaG_FD_161047 | JGI IMG/M metagenome (GOLD analysis project Ga0210398, IMG submission 161047) | Forest soil microbial communities from Barre Woods Harvard Forest LTER site, Petersham, Massachusetts, United States - Inc-BW-C-4-O | ecosystem: Environmental > Terrestrial > Soil >... | reverse complement strand
CCGTGGATGCGGTAGACGGTGTTGCCGAGATACATGGCGCGGGCGCCGAGCGGATTGCCGGGGCCGCCGGCCATGAAGCGCGGCAGATAGGGCTGGCGCGCGATCATCTCCGGCGGCGGATGCCAATCCGGCCATTCCGCCTTGCGCGAGATCTGCAACAGGCCCTGCCAGGTGAAGCCGTCGCGGCCGACGCCGATGCCGTAGCGGATGGCATAGGTCTCGCTCTGGATCAGATAGAGATGGCGCTCCGACGTATCGATGATGATGGTGCCGGGCGGCTGCTGCGAGCGATAGAACACCCGCTGCTTCTTGTATTCATCCGGCACGGCAGCGTCCGAGTTGCCGTGGTCGACACCGGGATCGACGTCTTTCATCGTCTCCGGATACTGGAAGAATGGCTGCGCCGGCACGCTGACCGACACGGCGCACAGCATCGCCACGCCGATCAGCGCCACCAGGCTATGCCGCCCTCGCTTCAATCCCAACCCAGTCATGATCGTACTCTGTTCCTGCCGCCGCGTCGTTTCAATACCCGAATGCGTGATCGCGGCTTAAGCGATATTCGGGGTAGTATTATGGTGCCTTGTGCCGTGCCCTTGTCTGTTTCTTCGGGGCGATGAATCCGTTTACTGGCTCGCGCCGCCGAGAAAGCCGGCAATTTTCCAGCCGCTTGAGTCTTTGCTGTAGCACATCTGGTCGCCGCCGAGCGGCGCGATGGCATCCACGGCGACAAAGCCGGATTTACCCGACGGCGTCGCCACATGCAGGAAAGTCGGCGCGTTGGGATCGCTCGGCGCCGCGGTATCGGGCAGCACGTGCACGAGATTGAGGCCGAGCTTTTCGACGACCGGCGAATTCGCCTGCTCCGTGGCGTGCACTTCGACGCCGTCCTTGAGCGGATAGCCCCATTCGGACGGATCGGTCTGCGTCTCCTTGCCGAGCGCTTCGAAAGCCTGCGGATCGATGGTCGGATCGGCCGGCGCGCAGAACACGCCCTTGTGGTCGGGCAATTCGGCCGCGGTCGGCTCGTTGCCGTAGCCGCCGAGCGTGGTCCAGCCGGAGCCGTCCTTGGCGGCAAGATCGATCGCCTTGGCGAGATTGTCGACGCCGGGCTTTTTCGGGTCGGCCATGTCCTTGTCCTGAATCCAGAAAAATCCCTGGGCCACGACCAGCTTGGCGAGCGCGGCGCGATCCTTCCTCGCCGCGACATCGGCCAATTGCTTGCGGAAGGCGACGAAGGCCGCGTCGTCGTAAGCCACCGGCGGCTTGGCCGCGACCGGCGTGTACGGCTTGATCGGCGGGGGAGGCGGCGGTTTGAGCGGCAGAAGCTGCGGCTTTGGCTGGCTTTGCGCCAGAACGGGCGCGGGGCTCAGGGTGGCGGCGGCGAAAACGGCAAGGATCAAAGTGGGGGCTAAAAAACAACGGCGCATTCCAGGGGCTCCCGGTTCGGTATCGACGCAAATACGCAATGGCGGCGGCTTAGCGGCGAAATGCGACCGCGGTGCGGCAGCCCGCCGCAGCTTCATGGATTGCCGCTGCCGATGAAGCCGGCTCGCCGACGCCCTTGCCGACACGGCCCGGAACCTCGAAAACCCCGGTCCGTTGGCTGCAGGGCGGCAAGCTCCCATCCGACACGTCGATTTATCCAGGCGACCAACCCAGCAGGTTCTCATGCCCTCCGCGATGCTTTCGCCCTATGCGTATCCCATTGTTCTTCTGATCGGCTCCAACGTGTTCATGACCACGGCCTGGTATTGGCACCTGCGCTACAAGGAGGTGCCGCTGTGGCAGGTCATTATGATCAGTTGGGGGCTGGCCTTTGTCGAATATTGCCTGGCGGTACCGGCCAACCGCTACGGCAGCAACGTCTATTCGGCGGCGCAGCTGAAAACCATCCAGGAAGTGGTCACGCTGACGGTGTTCGGCGTGTTCTCGGTGGTCTATCTGCAGCAGGCGATCACCTGGAACCAGGTGATCGGTTTTGCGCTGATTGCCGGCGGCGCGTTCTTCGTCTTTCGCGCGCCGCTATAGAGCGCGCGTGCCGGGCGGCGCGTGTGGCTCATTTCAGAGCATCGAGCATCGCCTTGACGTCCTGCGTATGCGGTCCGCCGGGAGCGAGAACGAGATATTGCTTCAGCGCGTCCACGGCGCCGGGCGGCGGCACGAATTTGTTGCTTTTGTCCAACGCCCCCTCGCCGTACAGCGACGAGCCTTTGATGAAATAGGCATCGGCCTTTTTTGGGTCGGCGGCGATCGCCTTGTCGCAATAAACAACGGTCTTTGCCGCCGGCTGGCCCATGTTGAACATGACGGCGCAGAGATTGAAGTAGGCAACGGCCGGGTTGGGGTCGAGCGCCGCCGCCTTGGTGTAGGCCGCGATCGCCGCGTCGTTCTTCTTCAGCTTCAAGTTGGCATTGCCGATCGTCACATACATCTGTCCGATCGCCGGCGGACCGGCGTTCTTTCCCGCGAGCTCGATCGCCCGTTGATAGGATTCGATCGCATCCGCGTAGTGACCCTGGTTGAATTGCGCGACGCCGAGCGCCTCCAAATATTCCCAGCGCGGCTCGGATGATGCCAGTTGCTTCAACGCCGCTTCCGCCTCCGGCCATTGCTTGGCGTCGAGTGCCGCCTGCGCCTTGGCGACGAGAGCGCTTTGATTCTCGCTTCGCGCCGCCGGCAGCGGCGCGCCGACGCCGATCCGCGGCAAAGCCGCCGCGGCCAGCGCAAGACACAACAGCAGTGCAACAGCGCGGAGTCCTCGACGCATTGTTTCCCCCAAATCAAAAGTTAGCTTTCGCCATGGCGATGACGTCGGCGACGGCTCAGGCTACCGCCGGCGATGCCCCGCTCAAGCGCGCACGAACTCCTTGCCCTTATTGGCAGCCGCGAAGCCGCTGAACACCTCATTGACCTGGTGCCACGACTTCAGCTTCTTCATGTTGTCGAGCCAGCGCTTGATGTTGGGGTAAGCGGCAAAGTCGCAATCGATCAGCTCGCCGATCGACACGATGGCGGCGCCGAAATAATCGGCAATGGTCAGTTCGTTGCCGCACAGATACTGATTTTTCGGCCCGATCCAGTGATCGTTGAGAATCTGCAGCCAGTTTTTGGCGCCTTGCTGTCCCCAAGCCACGGCCCCCGCATGGGCCTCGTCGCTGCGGCGCTTGTGGTGCGGAAACAGCTGCGGGTAGACCAGCCCGTAACCGAAGTCGCGATAGAACTGGGTGTTGATCCAGTCCATCACCTCATTAACCTTGGCGCGCTTCTTCAAATCCTTCGGATACGACGGCAGGTCGTATTTGTCGGCGAGATATTTCAGAATCGCCGAACCTTCCGTCAAGCGAAAATCGCCATCCTCGAGCCACGGCACCATGCGGTTGGGATTGCGCGAGGCGTAGGGCTCCTGATAGTGGGCGCCCTGGAGAATATCGATCGTCTCCTCGTCGCAGGCGATGCCGTTCTCGGCGATGAGCATCCGCACGGGACGGCATGCGGTCGACACCGGGTGCATGTAGAGCTTCATGGTTATGTCCTCCCATTACTGCTTGCACGGTCAGGCTGGCGCGAGCTTACCATTTCCGCTCGCATCATAACACGATGTTCGCTCTCATCGGGGGTGCGGCCTTGATCGCTTGGATGCTGAATTATTCGCATCGATCAAGGCCGCTTTCTGGGCCTTCTGCATATCCAACTCCGATGCGCGCCCATCATCCATCGACCGCGCCGCGCACGACCGGCGCGACCTTGGTCGCGAACAGCTCGATCACCCTGGCGACTTCGGCAAACGGCAGGCCGCCGATGTCGATTTGGGCCAGGAAACGCTGATGGCCGAACAGCTCGCGCTCGTACAGGATCTTGTCGATGATCTGCTGCGGGCTGCCGACGAAAATCGCGCCGTGCGGAGCGGCGCGTTCCTCATAATCGGCCCGCGCGATCTCCTGCGCGCGGTATTGCGACGGCGTGTGGGTGAGAAAGTAGCCGGCATAGTACGGATAAAAGCTGTTCAGGGCGTCTTGCGAGTTCTCTTTGATGTGCATGTGGGTGGCGATGCTGATCTTGAGCGTGTCCGCGGCGTGCCCGGCCTGCAGTCCGCTGCGACGGTAGAGCTCGGCGAGCGGCGCGAGCTTTGCCGGCGGCACGCTGATATTGGCGAGCGCCAACGGCAAGCCGAGCGCGCCGGCGCGCGCGACGCTATTCTGGGTGCCGCCGGTGCCGACCCAGATCGGCAGCCGGCTTTGCGCCGGCCGCGGCGGAATGGGCGCATCCTGCAGCGGCGGGCGGAAGCGTCCCTGCCAGGTGACGCGCTCGGCGGCGTTGAGCTTGATGAGCAGCGCGAGTTTTTCCGCAAACAGATCGTCGTAGTCGCCAAGGTCATAGCCGAACAGCGGAAACGATTCGGTGAAAATGCCGCGTCCGGCAATGATCTCGGCGCGGCCGCCGGAGATCAGGTCGACGGTGGCAAACTCCTCAAACACCACGACCGGATCCGCCGTGCTGAGGATGGTGACCGCGCTTGCCAGGCGGACGCGCTCGGTCACCGCCGCGATCGCCGCCAGGACCACGGTCGTTGCGGAGACCGCCATGTCGAGACGATGATGTTCGCCGACGGCGAAGACATCGAGACCCGCCGCATCGGCAAGTTTTGCGGCCTCGAGGATTTCCGCAATCCGTTGCCGGGCACCGACCGCTTTGCCCGCCGGCGCGTTCGGCATCAGGTCGCCGAACGTATAGAGCCCCAACTCGAATGCCATTGCCGCCTCTTTGGCCGCCTCTTTGGCCGCCTCTTTGCCGGCCGCACGATAGTCGAGGCCCGCGTCTCCTAATATGACTTCATCTAATACGACTTCGGCAGCCCCAATACCTTCTCGGCGATGAAGCAGAGAATAAGGTGCGGCGTCACCGGCGCGATGCGCGGGATCAGGCTTTCGCGGAAATAGCGCTCGACGTGATATTCCTTGGCGTAGCCGTAGCCGCCGTGGGTCATGATCGCGGTCTGGCAGGCTTTGAAGCCGGCCTCGGCGCCAAGATATTTTGCCGCGTTCGCCGCCGGGCCGCACGGCAGGCCGTTGTCGTATTGCCACGCCGCCTTGAATGCCATGAGCTCGGCGGCTTCCAGCTCCATCCAGCATTCGGCGAGCGGATGCTGGATCGCCTGGTTCTGGCCGATCGGCCGGCCGAACACGGTGCGCTCCTTGGCATAGGCCGCCGCGCGCTTGAGCGCGGCGCGGCCGAGGCCGACCGCTTCGGCGCCGACCAGGATGCGCTCCGGATTGAAGCCGTCGAGGATATATTCGAAACCGCGGCCTTCCTCGCCGATGCGGTCCTCGACCGGCACTTCCAGGCCGTCGATGAACACCTGGTTGGAATCGACCGCCTTCCTTCCCATCTTCTCGATCTCGCGCACCTCGACAAAGCGGCGGTCGAGCGCGGTGAAGAACAAGGTGAGGCCGTCGGTCGGCCGCCGCCCGCTCTCGATCGGCGCGCTGCGGGTGAGGATCAGCATCCTGTCGGCGACCTGCGCCGTGGTGGTCCAGATTTTTGCGCCGGTGATGACATAACGGTCGCCGCGGCGCTCGGCGCGGGTCTGCAGTTTTGCGGTTTCCAGCCCGGCATTCGGCTCCGTCACCGCGAAGCACGCCTTCTCCTCGCCGGCGATAATCGGCGGCAGCATGCGGCGCTTCTGCTCGTCGCTGCCATAGACCACGACCGGGTTGAGCCCGAAAATATTCATGTGCACCGCCGACGCGCCGGAAAAGCCGGCGCCCGACGCCGCGATGGTCTCCATCATTATGGCGGCCTCGGTGATGCCGAGGCCCGAGCCGCCGTAGGCCTCCGGAATACAGACGCCGAGCCAGCCGTCACCCGCCAGCGCGCGATGGAATTCGTGCGGAAATTCCCCATCACGGTCGCGCTTAAGCCAATAATCGTCGGCAAAGCGCGCGCAAATCTTCTCGATCGCCGCGCGCACCGATTGCTGCAGGTCTGTGAGCGCGAAGTCGATTGGGGTTACTCCGTCGTGTGCGTGTCAGCGGCGAGCGTAGCCCGGATGGAGCAGCAGCGAAATCCGGGAACGGCGTCGTTGGCTCACCTGTCCCAGGCGTTGCATCCGCAACGCAGAATTTGCCGCGACCGCAATCGAAAAGCTCTCCGGGGCCCCGCCGTGAGAGTTCCCTCCTGGGAGGCATCGAAAAGACCTTGACAATCATACGCGTTGAGATTGTGATGTGGCGCCGTTATCCGTCGAAGGTAGTGTCGGCGGACGCCCAAAGATCAATCAGAACAGGCGGGCGGCAAGCCCTCTCAAATCAATAAATCAGGAGCAAAGATCATGGCTGGCGACCCTAACTTGATATTTCCGTTCAATCACACCGGCGTCTTCACCATCGGCACCGGCCAACCCGGAGCCGTGACGCTGAAGGCGATCCTCACGGTGCCGCATAACAGCAGCATCGTTTCCGGCCATGGCACGCTGACCCAGGCCACCAACCCGCCCTTGCAGGGGAATACCTCGTTTCATGGCGTGGTCCATGCGCTGGGCGTCGGCCCGGCAAAGCAGATTTATGCTCTGACGGGGACCCCGGTGCCTCCGGCGATGGCGACGACGTATGTCATGCAGCTCCTTATCGTGCTCGACGGCATTTGGGGCACCAAGGGCACCGCCACTTACAGCTACCTTGTGGGCCACCATCCGCCTGAACTGCCGCCGATCCGTGAGGTCAAGGACGTGCCCGTCACGGTGCAGTGGTTGCTGCAGGAGTAGCGCGTCGCACGTTTGTTCCAAAATGGCATGTGACTTCGATGTCATATGGTCGGCCTGGGGCAAAATCGCACTTTCGTTGAATGGCGAATTTCACGAACGCGAATTTGCTCCGGGTCTTTTGCTGCAGGTCACAGCACTTCACCCTCCCCTGCCCGCGGAGGGTCGACCGCCCAACGGGTCCGGGCCGATGGCAGGCTCCGGCGGTCGGGGTGGAGTGCGCGGCACCGCCTTAAGACTAAGCGCCCGTCAACGCTGTCACCCCATCCGCCGCGCTTCGCGCCGACCTGGACTTGAATTCAACCGATTGTCGCGCTAGATATACATCATTGATGTATATCTAGGAGCCCATCGTGCAGGTCGCGAAGTGGGGCAACAGTTTGGCCGTCCGCCTTCCCCAGGCCGTCGTCGAAGCCTTGAAGCTCAAGCCGGGCGACGAAATCGAAATCACGGTATCGAACGGGCGCCGGTTCGAAGTTGCGCGGGACCGCACCTTGGAACGTGCGCTGGCGAGCATTCGTAAATTCCGCGGCCGTATGCCCGCCGGATTCAAATTCGACCGCGGCGCCGCCAATGAGCGCTGCTGAGATCTTCTTCGACTCCAACGTTCTGCTTTACCTCCTGTCGGGCGATCCGGCGAAGGCAGATCGCGCCGAACAACTTCTCTCCGGCCGGGGCGTGATCAGCGTTCAGGTGCTCAACGAATTTGCCGCCGTGGCGGCGGCAAAGTTCGCCATGGAGATCGCGGAAATCGGGGCGGTCCTCGCGGCGATCCGCGCAGCGTGCACTGTCAAGCCGCTGGACGTGGCAACGCACGACCTCGGGCTCGAAATTGCCGAACGCGATCGCTATTCAATCTATGACAGCATGCTCCTCGCAGCGGCCATACGCGCCGGATGTTCGATCTTCTATTCCGAAGACCTCCAGCACCGTCAGACAATCGATCGCCTGACGATCGTCAATCCGTTCAAATAATAACAGACACCGCGCCTGTGCCTACTCCGCCGCCTGCATCTCGCCGGCATCGTCGATGAAGCCGCCGGCCTGGCGGCGCCACATGGCGGCGTAGCGGCCGTCGCGGGCGATCAGTTCGCGGTGCGAGCCTTGCTCGACGATGCGGCCGTGCTCAAGCACGACCAAGCGGTCCATCTGCGCGATGGTGGAAAGACGATGGGCGATGGCGATCACGGTTTTGCCCTGCATCAGGGTGCCGAGGCTCGACTGGATCGCCGCCTCGACTTCGCTGTCGAGCGCCGAGGTCGCCTCGTCGAACACCAGGATCGGCGCGTCCTTGAGGATGACCCGCGCGATGGCGATGCGCTGGCGCTGGCCGCCGGACAGCTTGACGCCGCGCTCGCCGACATGGGCATCGTAGCCGCGCCGGTTATTCCAGTCTTCGAGATCGACGATGAACTCGTGGGCGTGGGCGAGCTTTGCCGCGCGCATCACGTCGTCCTCGCTGGCCTCGGGCCGGCCGTAGCGGATATTGGCGCGGATCGAGCGGTGCAAGAGCGAGGTGTCCTGGGTCACCACCGAGATCTGCGCGCGCAGCGATTCCTGAGTGAGGCTCGCTATGTCGACGCCGTCGATGCGGATGGCGCCGTCTTCGAGATCGAAGAAGCGCAGCAACAGATTGACCACGGTCGACTTGCCGGCGCCGGAACTGCCGACCAGGCCGATCTTCTCGCCGGGCTTGATCGCGAGATTGAAGTTCTGCAGCACGCCGGTCTCGCGGCCGTAACCGAAATTGACGTTCTGGAAATCGATGCGGCCCTCGCTCACCGTGAGCGGCTGCGCGCCGGCGGGATCGGGCAGTTGCAGCGGCTGGGCGATGGTCAGCATGCCTTCCTGCACCACGCCGAGATCCTCGAAGATTTCGGTGATGCGCATGGCGATCTGCCGCGACATGTTGGTGAGCTGCAAGGTCAGCGGCAGCACCATGGCGATGGCGCCGACCTCGACGGCGCCGTAGCGCCACAGCAAAAGCGCGATGGCGCCCGAGCCCGCGATCAACAGCGCATTGAGCACGTCGAGCAGGGCCGCAAGGGCGGTGAGCAGGCGCTGCGATTTGGTGTACAGGTCGACGTGCTGATCGACCGCGTTGCGCACATATTTGTCTTCCTCGCGGGCGCGGGCGAACAGCTTTACGGTGAGGATATTGGTGTAGCTGTCGACGATGCGGCCCATCAGGGTCGAGCGCGCGATGGACGACACCTTGGAGCGCTCGCGCATGCGCGGCACGAAATAAACCAGCAGCGCCGCATAGCCGGCGAACCACAACAGGATCGGCAGCGCCAGCCAGCGATCCGCCGACGCGGTCAGCGCGATGGCCGAAAAGCCATAGACCAGAATGTACCAGACCGTGGTGATGGTCGCGGTCAAGGTCGAGCGCACCGACGGCCCGGTCTGCATGACGCGATTGGAGATACGGCCGGCGAAATCGTTCTGAAAGAACGCCCAGCTTTGGCGCACCACGTGCCAGTGCGATTGCCAGCGGATCAGGCCGGTGAACGGCGCGGCGATCGCCTGGTTGGTGATGAGATAGCGCGTCAAGGTCACCGCCGGGCGCACGATCAGGAGGACGGCCGCCATGCCGAGCAGCCACGGCCAGCTTGTGGCCAAAAACCGGTCGGGCGGCGTCTTGGTCACCATGGTGACGACGCGGCCCATGAACCACGGCACCGCGCTATCGGACAGCGCGACGAACAGCTCGATCACGAACAGCGCCACGAACAGCCATTTCGCCTGGCGGGCGAAGTGCCAGAGGAACGCAATGAGCCCGCCCGGCGGCTCCGGGTTCTCGGGCGCCGCCGTCGGCGTCAGGAATCGTTCGAAAAATGCAAACATTTGCGGATGGTTACAGGGCTTATGTGGGAAGCGTCAATCGACGTGCCAACCCCGCTCGGCCTTTTCGGCAAGCGGGGTAAGTTGGGAGGAGGAGGAAGACGCGCGGCGCTTCGTCACGACGGCACTTTCCCGTCTTTAAGGCAGCCGGCGTCCGTGTCATCGTTATGGCGGGGAAAAGCACCAAGGGCATCGCCATGAAACGTCTGGTCGGCGCGCTGGTCGCGCTGTTGGCATTCACCGCGGCGGCGCAGGCGCAGACCTATCCGACGCGCCCGATCACCATGTTGGTCGGCTTTCCGCCGGGCGGCCCGACCGACACGCTGGCGCGGATCGTGGCCGACGCGATGCAGCCTTCGCTCGGCCAGAGCGTGGTCGTCGAAACCGTCAGCGGCGCCAGCGGCACAATCGCGAGCGGAAGAGTCGTCCACGCCAGCCCGGACGGCTACACGATCGGCATCGGCAATTGGACGAGCCATGTCGGCTCACCGGCGATCTATCCGCTCGACTACGACATCTTCAAGGATTTGCAGCCGGTCGCGCTATTGGCCGCGTCGCCGCTGTGGATCGTCGGCAAGAACGATCTGCCGCCGAAGACGGCGCCCGAGCTGATCACCTGGTTGAAGGCGAGGCCGGACCCGGCCACGTTCGGCACCATCGGCTCCGGCAGCGCCGCGCATCTCTGCGGTCTGTTCTTTGCGCAGAAAACCGGCGTGCGGTTTCAATATGTGCCTTATCGCGGCGGCGCGCCGGCGATGCAGGATTTGATCGGTGGCCAGATCGATCTGTCCTGTCTCGAAGCGTCGCAGACGCTGGCCAACGTCGAGGCGGGGCGATTCAGGGCCTATGCGGTGATGGGCGAACAGCGTTGGCCGAAATCGCCGGCGACGCGGACCATGATCGAATCGGGCGTGCCGGGCTTGAGCATCTCGTTCTGGCACGGCTTGTGGACCACCAAGGATACGCCCAAAGACGTCGTCGCCCGCCTCGATGCCGCCGTCATGGCGGCGCTGGCCAATCCGGCCGTGCGGGCGAAGATCGAAGCCCTCGGCCAGGTCATATTCCCGGCCGATCAGCAGAACCCGCAAGCGCTCGCCGCCTACCACAAGGCCGAGCTCGACAAATGGTGGCCGATCATCAAGTCGGCCGGCATCAAAGCCGGCGACTGATTTTCGTTTGTTTGTTTGCTGGCGCTGATTCGCGGAAGCGCTAGTCGTGCGGCGTCTGGCGATCGCCGGCGACCATGGCGGTCAAGCCGCCCATGCCGGCCATCACCGCGCCGAAGAACAGCGCGACCGCAAACGGCGCGTGGTCGTGGCGGCCGATATTGGCGAATGCCTGGGCGCGCGCCATGCCGATCGATACCGCGGTGACGGCGATGACCAGGCAAACCACGAGCGCCATGGTGGCAATCAGTTCGACGCCGACATTGCGGCATCGCGTTATTCTTTTTGTGGAAACGGGGGACGCAAAACCGACCTTCCCGGTCAGCTCAGGCATGATCGTAATCCTTCGCGAATCAGTTCGTTGTTGCGGTGTCGCAAAGTGGCGTGCGACTTTGTCGAAGCTATTGAGAAATAAAGGCGATTCGGCCTTTTTGGTTAATGGAGTGTTAACGCCGCGGAACGCGACGGCAATAATTTACCGCTGTGGCTTTGCCGCCACTCACAGCGCCGGCATAGCGGCGGCCGGATTGTGCTCCATGGTCACATGATCCGGCTCGGCGGCGACGCGATCGAGCCAGGCACGGATCGCCGGAAACGACCTGAGGTCATAGTCGCACTGATGCGCGACGTGGGTGTAGGCGTAGAGCGCGATGTCGGCGATGGTGTAATGACCGGCGGCGAAGTAGTCGTGGGTGGCAAGATGTTTCTCCATCACGCCGAGCGCGCGATGGCCTTCTTCCATCCAGTCTTCGAAAGCGTGCCGCTGCAAATCGCGGCCGCCCTTGATCAACGTGAGCCAGAAATAGGCCGCGCCGATATTCGGCTCGAGACTGTGCTGCTCGAAGAACATCCACTGCATCGCCTCGGCGCGGTCGATGCGGTCCTCGGGCGCCAGCGCCGAGCCGCCGGCGATGTACCAGAGGATGGCGTTGGATTCGGCGAGGTAACGGCCCGGCGCGACTTCGAGCAGCGGCACCTGGCCGTTCGGATTCTTGGCCAAAAATTCCGGCGTGTGACTTTCGCCCTTGAGGATGTCGATCTCGACCAGCCGGTAGGGCACGCGCAACTGCGCCAAGGCGAGCCGCGCCTTGTAGCTGTTGCCCGAACGCTGCATCGAATAAAGCGTAAACATCGCCGCTTCCCAAAGTCCCGTGCGGCAGTATCGCGCGAGTATTGCGCTGTTACGACTTCAACGCGGCGATGTCATGGCCGAATATCGTGGCCGGATGCTATGGCCGTATAAATCCCGGCCGCGTGAAGTTCCACCAGCGCCGACGGATATTGTAGGCCCGAGTGTGTTCCGACGTAAAGATTGTCCAAGCGGAGGCCTAAGTAGAATTTTCACCTGGACGGGCTCTTGGCAGTAAATTTAACGCCGACCTCGGTTTCCGCGCGCCATGTTACAGAGCACTTTCGGCGCAGGTGTCCGGTGTGCGAGAGCAAGAGAATAAATTCATCGGGCAAGGTTGCGGGCTGTTTCACCTGAAGACGCGCGCCGGTAGCGGATAAGTCAGCCATGACGCATTCGCCCAACGCCGAGCCGTCGTCGTTCATTATCCTTGCGCCATGGTGGACGTGCCGACGTTTGCTCTTGCGGAATTCCAGACTCATCGGAAGTCTCGATCACATTAAACGCAGCGCGTGGGTTTCACGAGGGGAATTCAACCGCGGGCTTGCGATGCAGCCCTTGAACCGGGCGTCACACTGGGCGAGGCAACGGACGGCGCGGGCGCGCTATCAGCAGCCGTCTGCCGGACCTGCCAAAATCGAAGAACCCGCTGGGCGTTGGCTTGCGACAGCTTGAAATAGTCGGTCCGCGCCGCCTCGAGGTCATGCTCGGAGGTCGCACCGCCGACGGACCGGCAAGCCATGATCATGCGAACGGTCGGCCATTGCAGCCCGGCGGCTTTGCAGGGTACGAGAATTGCCTCGCGGCTCCCGTTCTGCAACAGGCTCTCGATTAACGGCAATGGCGAGCCGCAAAGCAGCGCAAGTGCCGCTACCAAGTCCGCGTAGTGGCCCATCTTCGCAAACTCGAAAATGGCCGCTTCGTTGAGCTCTCCGGCGGCTCGCATCGACAGCGCGTGTGCCTGCGCCTCCGCGTAGTCGTGTTGATTCTGGAATCCCGCTTCGTGCTGAGCATCTTCGGCAATGGCGGCGAGGACCCGTTGGATTTGTTCGCGACTTTCCGGCCCGGCCAATGCCATCAGGCGGGAGCGCACCGCTTCGGTCGCGCGCAGCAACAGTTCCCGAAACAGCCGTAACGGCACATCGAGCCGAAGCCCGACTTTCTCGGCCAGTTGTTCATCGCGCTCCGAGTGCTTCACCAAGGTTGCGAAGCCGTTCTCGGAAAAGCTGGCGCCGGAATTTCCGGCGAGCTTGTGAAACACATCGCGGTCGCCGCGATGCAGCAGGACATCGGTCACCGTCGCGCCAATTTGCGAGCGGCCGGAAATCGCCAGGAGATGGCCCTGAGGCTTGGTGTTGGCGATTTCGATGAGATCGCTGTCGGTAAGGCGTGTGGACTGCGTCAGGATCGGCGCTGCCACGGCAATGTCGTCGTGTCGGGCGAGCCGCCGAACGACGTCGCTTGGTGCTTGATTGATCGGTGCGAGGCGCCGGCTAAGCTCCTCGAGCGCTTTTCCCTCTATCCGCTTGATGAGGTGACATAGGACGTCGTCGAACACCTCGATTTGCTGATCGTTGAGCCGATCCGCATCGGCAACAAAAAGGTCGGTAATCCGCCGCAGCGAATCGACGCGTTTATCCTTGGAGCCGCTTTGGATCGCGTCCTCAAGCTCGGAAATCAGTGACTGACCAGCTTGCATGATGTCCTCTCTCGGACATCGGCGCTCAACTTGGAGCGCCGCTATTCTACCTGCCACATTCGAGAATTCTCGAATGACAAACGCATAACAGTGCGCACCTGCGCCTGAAGATCAGGTAAACCCGATTTACGCGATTATTCCAATTTACTCGCGATGAAATTGTTTGGTGGAGGCGGCGAAGAAGGGTAGCGGCAGGGCAAGAGCCAATCCTGCGCGCCGCAGCACCAAGACAAACATCGCCAGCATCGCTGGCACGCCGAGCGGAATCAGGGTCGCTTGCGGGACGGTGCGGGCGACCAGCGGCACCAGCCAGAGCGCGGCCAGCGCGGTTTTTTCCCACGGGCCGAAACCGCGCGCCATGCCGTCGGCGGCGAGGAAGGCGATGGCCGGCGCCAGCACCATCATGTCGTAGTCCAGGGTGTAGGGCGTGGCGAGGATGGCGGCGAGGCAAAGGCCTGCGGCCTTGAGCGGGGAGGGCGCCTTGCCGTGCCACAGCCAGGCCGACGCCATGGTGAGCGCGAGCGTCGCGGTGCCCTGGATCGCATAGGCCAACGGAACCGGCGCGCCCCACATGCGCGCCCAGGAAAAGATGCTCTGAATCTTGTGCCAGCCGGTGTCGCCCTGTTCGAGCACCACGGTGCGGGTGAACTCGGCGCCGACAAAAAACGCGTGCCAGACCTGGACGCCGAAGACCAACGTGGTCAGGAGCGTCAGCAACACGGCGGTGGCCGCGGCGGCGGCGAAGGTGCGCCAATAGCCGCCCGCGGCCAGCGCAATGGGAATCATCAGCCCGAATTGCGGCTTGTAAGCCATCAGCCCGAACAGAATGCCGGCGGCGAGCGGCCGCCGATCGAGAATGACCAGTCCACCGCCGAGCAGTGCGGCGGTGAGGAAGCCGTTATGGCCGTGCCCGACATTGATCAGTACCGCCGGGAAGGCCAAGGCGAGAAGGAGCCAGAGCGGATCCGCACCTTCCTTATCTCCCCCTGAAAGGGGGAGACCGACAGCTGAAAGCTGTCGAGTGGGGGTCCGTGACGGCGCGAGATCACTGACCCCTCCACGGCGCGTTTCACGCGCCGACCCTCCCCTTTCAGGGGAAGGTGCAAGTGAAGAAACGATTGCCCAGATCGCCAGCAGATAAAGGCCGAGCGTGACCGCCTGCCAGACCAACAGCGCAAGCCCATAGGGCATCCAGGCCAACGCGGCGGCGACGAAGAGAAAATACGGCGGATAGTGCCAGCCGTAGAACTGCGTCGCCTCGCCGAAGATTGCGCGCTCGCGGGCGAATTGCTGCACCGAATCGAACGGCGCGACTGGGTCACCCTCGAGCACATAAGTGCCCGCCGCATAGACGTTGGAAAAGTCGGTTCCGATCGGCCGGCCTTGCCGGTCGACGCCGCCTGTGGCGGTCACCACCAGATAGAGGAAGCCCGCCGCCGAGGCGATCAGGACCGCGAGCGCCACCAGCCGGATGCGTTCGCGGGTGAGCCATTCGCCGCTCCGCAACGCCTGACGCACCCGGTCCATGGCCGCCTGTCCGTTTTTCGCTTGTCCTGCCCGATATTTGGCCCATCGGGCCTTAATGGAGCGTTGCGTCGGCGGCGGCCTCTGTCCGGATGCCGCAGATTTGAGGACGTTCCAGGATTTGGCGCTTGCCTGTGCTTAATGGGCGCTTTAGGAAGCAGCCGCCTCGAAACCAGGAGGAATCGGACAATGGCCTTCATCGCGGACCAGATCATGCGCATCAAGCCGTCGGCGACCATCGCCGTCACGGATAAAGCGCGTGCGCTGAAACTGGCCGGCCGCGATGTCATCGGCTTGGGCGCGGGCGAGCCCGATTTCGACACGCCCGACAACATCAAAGAGGCGGCCATCAAGGCGATCCGCGACGGCAAGTCGTCGAAATATACGGCCGTGGACGGCATCGCCGAGCTGAAGGCCGCGGTGTCGAGCAAGTTCAAGCGCGAGAACCAACTCGACTACAAGCCGTCGCAAATCATCATCGGCACCGGCGGCAAGCAGGTGCTGTACAACGCTTTGGTCGCGACCTTGAACCCGGGCGACGAGGTGATCATCCCGGCGCCCTATTGGGTGAGCTATCCCGACATGGTGCTGCTCGCCGGCGGCACCCCGGTCGAGGTCGTTACCACCATGGCGTCCGGCTACAAGATGAAGCCGGAAGACTTGGAGCGGGCGATCACGCCCAAGACCAAGTGGATCATCTTCAACTCGCCGTCGAACCCGACCGGCGCCGCCTATACGTGCGCCGAGCTCAAAGCGGTGACTGACGTGCTGGTGCGCTACCCGCACGTCCACGTCATGGCCGACGACATGTACGAGCACCTGGTCTACGACGACTTTCAGTTCTACTCGCCGGCGCAGCTCGAGCCGCGGCTCTACGAGCGCACGCTGACGGTGAACGGCTGCTCGAAAGCCTATTGCATGACCGGCTGGCGCATCGGCTATGCCGGCGGCCCCGAGATGCTGATCAAGACCATGGCGATGATCCAGTCGCAGTCGACGTCGAATCCGACGGCGGTGGCGCAATGGGCCGCGGTCGAGGCGCTCAACGGGCCGCAGGATTTCATCGCCGAGCACAACAAGATCTTCAAGGAGCGGCGCGATCTCTGCGTCTCGATGCTGAACCAGGCCCGCGGCCTGCAATGCCCGAAGCCGGAAGGCGCGTTCTATGTCTATCCGTCCTGCGCCGGCACCATGGGCAAAACCGCGCCGACCGGCAAAAAGCTCGCAACCGACGAGGATTTCGTCACCGAGCTTTTGGAATCCGAGGGCGTCGCGGTGGTGCAGGGCACGCCGTTCGGCGTCGGACCTGCGTTCCGCATCTCCTACGCCACGGCGACCAGCGCGCTGGAGGAAGCCTGCACGCGCATCCAGCGTTTTTGCGGGAATTTGCAGTAGGCTTTGTCAGTTCGGCCGCCCGTTTCCCGTCCATTAGCATCGATGCGAATGGACGGCAGACGGCGGCATTTTTCTCGCCTACAATCGTACCGAATGGCCCGCCAGGCGGGCTGGGCGAGGGGAGATTCCATATGTTTCGCAATGCCGTTGGAGCAGTCCTGGGCACTGCAGCACTGGCGACGGTGCTGGCGATGCCCGCCGGCGCGCAGCAAGACCGTATGCAGGGCGGCACGCTCGAATGCTCGCTGTCGTCCAGCATCGGCATGGTCGTCACTTCGTCACGCAATGTAGCTTGCAATTTCAAGCCCAGAGGCGGACCGCCCGAGGCCTACGTAGGAACGCTGACGCGGGTCGGCCTCGACATCGGCATAACCGGCGGCGGCGCCATCATCTGGGGCGTGTTTACCAGCACCAATCTCTATGCCGGCATGCTGACCGGGACCTATGTGGGCGCGTCGGCGGAAGCCTCCATTGCCGCGGGTCTCGGCGCCAACGTGCTGGTCGGCGGCTCGAACCGCTCGGTGGCGCTGCAGCCGCTTTCGGTGCAGGGCCAGACCGGACTCAATATCGCGGCCGGCGTGAGCTCGCTCGAGCTGCATCTCGCCCAGTAAATTGCCGTGCGGCGGGGCGCGACCCCGTGCGCAGTGTCGCGCCTCTTGACCAGCCCCGCCGACGCCTGAAACGATGGGTTTCCGGCGGCCGCGCTGGAACAAGCGGC
>Ga0210398_10002692_pt1 | contig 17238 bp, 19 predicted proteins | sample IncBWC4OmetaG_FD_161047 | JGI IMG/M metagenome (GOLD analysis project Ga0210398, IMG submission 161047) | Forest soil microbial communities from Barre Woods Harvard Forest LTER site, Petersham, Massachusetts, United States - Inc-BW-C-4-O | ecosystem: Environmental > Terrestrial > Soil >... | reverse complement strand
AGCAACCGTTGCTCCGACCACCAGTCGGTCCAAAAACAAGCCGCGCGGCAGGAAGCGCGCGATCGCCACGGCCACGACCACCGCGATCACCAGGCCAAGACTGAGATTGAGCAACGGCACGAGAAACACCCCGCCGGAAAAGGTCAGCGGTTGGTTGGGCCAGAGGTCGGCCATCGACCAGACCAGCGACCCGAACATCATCAGGAGGCCGACCAGGCCGAGAAATCCCGCGCTGTGAAAAAAAGCCAGTTCCAGCGCCACCAGAATAAATCCGACGGCAAACACCAGGATTGGTTCGTGCCCGGAAAACCCGGCCACGTAGTGCCCGAGGAAAACCAGGCCCAGCAACGCCGCACCGGTGCAGGCAAAGGCGCCGTGGCTCGGCAGCTTGAACTCGAGGAAAAACGCCAGCAGCCCCAGCCCGATGAGCACGGCCGAGAATTCGTTGAGCCAGACGGCGAGCCGCTCCGACCAGGTGACTTCCAGCTGCGTCACGACGTAATTGCCCGCACCAAATTTTTTCGCGAGCAGGTCATCGAGGTCTTTGGCGACACCCGCGGCGAGCAACGGCTGCGGCGGAGAGCCGTAAGTCTTGATGGCCTCCTCCGCATCGAGCGAAAGCAGTCCGCCCGCGGGTTTGATCGTCTTGTCGCCGATTTTCAGTTCAAAGTCCTTGTCGATCATCGCCGCCAGCACATCGCCGCGGTAGCCCCGGCCCTCCGAGACGGCGCGGGTCTTGGCGCGCAAAAAACTGGTCAATTTCAACCGCATCGTTTCCGGGATGTCGTCACCCGTGGCCGTCACCGCCGCGGCGGCGCCCATGATTCCGCCGGGCGCAAACCAGATGTCCTGCGTCGCCGCCGAGACGAATGCGCCCGCCGACATCGCCTTGTCGTTCACATAAGTCGCCGTCGCTCCCGGGTATTTGTTGAGCGCGTCCATGATGTCGAGCGCCGTGGCGGCCGATCCGCCCAGCGTATCCATGTCGAGCACAACGAGGTCGGCTTTTTGGGCGATGGCATCCTTCAATCCGCGGCGTAAAATATAGAGGATTGGGTCGGCAATTTCGCCCTTCACCGGAATGACAAACACCACGGCCTTTTTCGCCGCCGGCGCGGCCGCAGGTGCATCCGCCGCGGCGCCAGCCCGCGCGCCCGTGGCCATCAGCATGGCCGCGAAAACCGCAAGGAAGAATCTGGAAAATGGCCCGGGCATGCAAATGACATTCAAATGGCCCGCCCCGTCACTAGCAAGCGCCGACCGGCCCGCGGGCATTACAATGACGGCGTTTGTTTCCAAGGATTAATTTTCGTGCCCGCATTGCAAAAGTCTTTGCCCAACACACTTTGTCGTGTTTTTTAGGAGGTTCATGGAAAAAATTTCGTACCTTGGCACCAAGCTGACGCGCTGGCAGGTCGGCTCCTCGACCTTCCTGGCCCGGCCCGAACTTGGCGCGCGGCTGATGAACTGGAATATCGCCCTGGGCGACGGTTCCGTGCGCGACGTGATCTACTGGCCCGAGCTCGCCACGCTCGACGGGTTCCACACCGTGCGCGGCGGCAACCCGATTTTATTTCCCTTCAACGGCCGCTGCTTTGACAACGGCGAGATTTTTTTCTGGCGCGGCGCCGATGGCGTGCGCCGGCCAATGCCGATCCACGGCATCGCGCGGCAGGGCGAATTCAAGGTCACCCATGCCGGCGAGCGCGGTTTCACCGCGTTCTTTGTGCCCGGCGCGGAGGCGCGCGAGTGCTATCCGTTCGACTATGAATTCAGCGTGACCTACCGCTTCGAATCGCTCGCCCTTTTTTGCGAGTTGACCCTGAAAAACCTCGGGACGGTGCCGTTGCCGTGGAGCGGGGGGCACCACTTCTATTTCACGCTGCCATGGAGCGAAGGCCTGACGCGCAGCGATTATTCCATCCGCATTCCGTCGACGAAAACCTACCGCCAGGATTTCACCAACGGGCAGCTCGGGCCCGGCCCGCGCCTCGCCGCCGAGGAAACTTTTTCCAATAACGAGCTGATCGACTGCACCCACATTGGCCTGCGCAGCAACGAAATCGTCTTCGGGGAGAAAAAAGGCCCCAGCCGGATCACCATCCGCCACGGGGTCGACCGCGTGCCCGCGCCCGATGCCCCCATCGTGACGTGGACGGCGGACGACGCCTCGCCATTCTACTGCGTCGAGCCGTGGATGGGCCCGGCCAATGCCCCCGGGCACAAGGTCGGCCTGCACCATGTGCCGCCGGGCGGCACGCAGACCTTCCTCGTCGAAGTGCGCGTGCAGTGAGGGTAATACTGGACTAAAGGTGGAGCGCGTCGTCCCGACGCGCTCTAAACCCTGTGAGGCACGACCCGATCAATCCTTCACCACAAAGGCACGAAGGACACAAAGCCGAATCCCTTTGAGTTCTTTGTGCCTTCGTGGTGAATTAAGCAGAGCGCGTCGGGACGCCGCGCTCCACCAATAAAAGCTGCTTTTGAGACAACATTGGTTGCCAATGGGTGCATGGTGGAATTATTTTTCGGATAACATTCTGACTGCCATGACCTGCCCTGCACCCTATCTCGCCGGCCTTTTTGATTTTGGCGGCACCGAAATTTTGGTGATCATGGTCGTGGTGCTGATTTTTTTTGGCGGGGAAAAATTGCCCGGGGTTGCGCGCGGCCTCGGCAAGGCGATCCGCGAATTTAAAAAAGCCACCGCCGGCATCGAGGAGGAGTTTAAGCGCGCCATGGAGGAACCGCCCAAGCCCGCGAGAAAAACCAGTCCCGTCCAGGGCCCGACGAATCCACCTTTGCCGAATTTGGCCACACCCGAGGGTCATCCCGAAACGCCGCCAGCGGATCATGCCGACTTCGAGCACGGCGAAAACTGACAAATCGGTTTTACACCAAGGCCGCAAAGACAATCGTACTCATTCTCTTAATCGTTCTCGTTCTCTATCTATCGATCGAGAATGATAGGCTCGGACGAGGAAACACCATGCCCGCCGACGAACCGCCCGTCCCGCTGCCCATCACGGGCGAGCTTGACTTGCACACCTTTCGCCCCGGCGACGTTGGCACATTGATTCCTGCCTATCTCGCCGAGTGCCGGGCGCGCGGAATTTTTTCCGTTCGCCTCGTACACGGGAAAGGCACCGGCGCGCTGCGCGAGACCGTGCAGGCGCTGCTGCAGCGCTCGCCCCTCGTGCACAGTTTCCGCCTCGGCGATGAAACCAGCGGCGGCTGGGGAGCGACACTCGTGGCCCTGTGGGCCCCGAACGCCCCTCCTTCGCCAAGGCTTCGGAGGGCGCGGCCAACATCGAAGTGAATGCCGAACGCCAATTACGAAATACTAACTACCAACTACTAATTACAAAGTGCAGAAATGAAAGAGGCCGGGGCTTGCGCCCCGGCCTCTCGCAGTTCGTTCCTTAGGCTGTTATTTGCCCAAGGCCCGACGCCAACCCGCGCCACGGTAGTCGGAGGCCACGAGCGCCAGCAACGCGAGCACGGAGCCGCTGCCGATGAATGCATCGGCATGAGCACGCGCCACGATGCCTACGAGCATCAAGGCCACTCCGGCGAGTACCGCCGCGAGTTGGAACCCAACGAGGGTTGTGTGTTTCATGTTTGTTTTCTGGTTTATGTTAATGGCCGGAAAATCCGGCCGAGGTTATGATAGTCCCGATTTGCTATTATTAAAATTCTTTGTTACTATCGTTGTCATAGTTTTAACCTATGGAACTGCACCAACTCCGCTACCTTGTGGCCGTGGCCGAAACGGGCAGCTTCACCCGTGCCTCCGAGCGTAACCACATAAGCCAGCCGTCTTTAAGCCAGCAAGTTATCAAGCTTGAGCGCGAGCTTGGCCACAAGCTATTCCACCGCCTGGGCCGGCGGGCGGTGCCCACGGAAACGGGCGCGGTCTTCCTGGAACGCGCCCGGCGGATTCTTGCCGAGGTGGACGGCACGCTGCGCGAACTGCGCGATGACCCACATGCCCTGCGGCGCATCACGGTGGGGACGACGCCGACCATTGCGCCTTACCTGCTGCCCCGGCTGCTCACCCGCTGCCGGGAGGCCCATCCCAACCTGCAAGTGCAGACCCAGGAAAATTTTCGCAATCCCCTGGTGCGGTCGGTCGTGGAAGGCGAACTCGATCTCGGGATCATTTCCCTGCCGGTCAGCGACCGGCGCCTGCACATCGAACCGCTGTTCAGCGAACCGCTGTTGCTGGTGGTCGGCAAAAACCACCGGCTCGCCACCAAGCCGCGCGTCACGCCGATGGACCTGGTCGATGAAATTTTCGTCCTGCCCGGAGATGGCAGCAGCCTCGCGCAACAAATCCAGCGTTTCTGCGGCGACAACGATTTCGAGCCGCATCTTGGCCACCGCTGCGCGCAAATCGCGACGGTCAAGGCCCTCGTCGCACTCGGCGCGGGCATCTCGATCCTCCCGCTGATGGCGCGCGCGCCCGAGGATGCGGAATCCCTCGTCTACCGGGATCTCTCCGGCCAAACCCCCAAGCGCGAGATCGGCGTGCTGCGCCATCTGCAGCGTTACCAAAGCCGGGGCGCCGAGCAGTTCCTCTCCATCCTGCGCGAAACCCTCGCCTCGCTGCCGACCCGCGTCAGTTGAGCATGGTCGATCGCGGGGTGAGGGCACCCCGCCCACATTTTCGGACGCGCGGACTCATGTACTGAAGATGGCCAAATCGCCGCGGCCGGCCCGTTATTTTTTCACGACCCCGGCGGCGCCGACGACGACCAGCACGCCGCCGCCGATCATAAACCAGGTGGCATCGGTCACCGCCGGTTCACCGTTCCAGCTCTTTTGGACGTCAGAGCTGATTTGCTGGGCCTTGCCCTTGAGCGAATCGCGGACTTGAAAGCCGTGCCAGATCAGGCCGGCGCCGACAACGATGAGAAGCAGGGCGATAATTTTATTCATGGAATTTTGCGGGGGTTATTTTTCACATCGCGGCACGGGGTGATGATGCGGCGTCCTTGGGCAACAAGAAATAAAAATCGCTGCCCTCATTCGGGCGGCTGGTGCAGGCGATGGAACCGCCATGGGTCAGGACAATTTCGCGCGCAATGGTGAGCCCCAAGCCGGCGCCTTTCTTGGTCTGGCCGGACACGCGGTAGAATTTCTCGAAGATAAACGGCAAATTCTCCGCCGAGATGCCCGGACCGCGATCGCGCACGCCGAAGCGCACAAAATTGTCGGGAGCCGGATCGGCATAGAGGGTGATGACCCCGCCAGTGGGTGAATATTTCGAGGCATTGCCCAGAAGATTCATGAACACGTGGCGAATGCGGTCGGAATCGACGTCCACGGAATCGAGCTTGGGTGCGACGCACACCTCAATCGCCTGGCCGGCGGCATCGACGATGGCGCGCATCTCGCGGGCGGCGTCGGCGAGCAGGGCCGCCACCGGCCGGTGGGCAAGGTGAAGCTGCGCGACGCCACTTTCGAGGCGATTGAGATCGAGCAGGTCATTGAGGATTTGCAGCAGGCGGTCGGAATCGTCCCGCGCGGTCTCGACCAGCCCGCGCTGCGCGTCGGTGAGCTCGCCAAGGTTTTCATTTTTCTCGAGCAGGAGATAGATGGCCAGGCGCAGGCTGGTCAGCGGTGTTTTCAACTCGTGGCTGACCGTGCCGACGAGGTTGCTTTTGGCATCGTCGAGCAGGCGAAACTTGGTGACATCGTGCAGCAGCAGCGCCGCGCCGCCAAAACCGGTCAGGGCGTCGCCGATGGCGAGGATGCGCGGAAGGAAATGCCTGGTCTCGCGGCCCACGCGAAGCATCACGGTGTGTTCGTAGCCCGTGGGCAGGTAATGGATGCCGGTGGCGAGCACGCGCTGGAGTGGCTCGGCCAGCGTGGCCGGAAAGCCGGACACAAAATCGGGCGAGCGGGCCAGCGCTTCCGCCGCGGGATTGCGCAGTTCGTGCCCGCCCGTGCCCGAGACGATGAAAACCGGATCGGGCACGGAGGTGAGCGTGGCTTCCATCGTGCGCTGCGTGAGGAGCATTTTTTCCGTGGTGGCCTGGCGGTAGATGCGAAGCTTGGCCACCATGGCATTGAAGGCGCCGGCCAGTTCCCCGAGCTCGTCATCGGAGCCCACCGGCACATCGTGGTCGAGCCGGCCTTCGCCGAGCGCGACCGCGGAATCCTTGAGCGCCTGGATGGGACGCAGGAACGAGCGAGAAAGACGATAGGATAAAAACACCGAAAGCAGAATCGCCGCGACCATGGCCGCGATGAGAAAATCGTTGCTGAGCTGCGCGAGGTGCGTGGCCTGTTGCTCGGCCCGCTTAAGCTCGTCGAAATCGCGCTGGGTGATTGCGGTCAGGGCATCCAGCGTGGCATTGAGGGCGGATTCGGTTTCTTGATAGCTGGCGAGCGGCGAGAACGTGCCTTCGGTCAGGAGCTTGTTGCCCTGCGCGGCAAATTTGCCGTAGGCCACGTCGAGTTTCTGGATCAGGGGGACGCGCGAGGTGCCGGCCGAAGCGAGCTCCTGTTCATGGAAGGACTTTTCAAAACGCTCGCGCTGCCTGGCGTAGGCGGCGCGGGCGGCCAGGGCGTCGCCGCGCTGGGCGGTGGCGAGGGCGCTGTCCATGAGGGTGGCGGCCTCGCGCATGTCGTTGCAGGCGCGCAGCGCGTCATAGCTGGGAAACAGCTCGTGCTCGATGGCGTGCGCGAGTTCGTTGCAGGTGTAAATCGCGCACAGGCCGACCGCGATGGAAAGCAGCAGGAGTGGCAGCAGGCCGAGGTAGAGGCGGGTGCTGAGGTTAAGGCGCGGGCGAAGCATGGAGCATCACATCAACCCGAGTTTTTGTCGTTTGCGATAAAGGGTGGCCGGGTCGATGCCGAGGATGCGCGCGGCCTCGTCGAGATTTTTGGCCAGGCCGATGACGCGCCGCACATGCGCGGCTTCCAGCTCGCTGATCGTCACGCGCGCCCCGACGGCGAGGGCGGACTCGGGCGAGGTGCGCATGAAATTATCCGGCAGATCGGCCAGCTCGATCGTGGGGCCGCCCGCGAGGATGACCGCCCGCTCGACGACGTTGCGCAGCTCGCGCAGGTTGCCGGGCCAGCCGTAGGCGGCGAAGGCGTCGCGCACTTGTGGCGAGAAGCCGGTGGTTTTCCGACCCATGCGGCCGGCAAAAAACTTCAGGTAATTGTCGGTCAGCCGCGACAAATCGGCCGGACGATCCTTGAGGCCGGGCAACGCCACGTTGATGACATTGAGGCGATAGAAAAGATCTTCGCGGAAACGGGCGGCTTTGACTTCCTCGGCCAGGTTGCGGTTGGTGGCGGCAATGACGCGCACGGTGGCCTTGCGGGGTTTCGCTTCACCGACGCGCTCGTATTCGCGTTCCTGCAAGAGACGCAGCAGCTTGGGTTGGATCTCCAGCGGCATTTCGCCGATTTCATCGAGGAAGAGCGTGCCGCCCTCGGCGGCGGCGACTTTCCCGAGGGTGTCGACGACGGCGCCGGTGAACGAACCTTTGACGTGGCCGAAGAGTTCGCTTTCGAGCAACTCGCGCGAGAGCGAAGGACAGTTGACCGTGACAAAGGGCGCTTCGCGCTGCGCGCCGCGGCGGTGGATTTCGCGCGCGAGCACGCTTTTGCCCGTGCCGCTCGGGCCGAGGATGAGAATGGTGGCGGGTGTTTCCGCCGCCTTGAAAGCGATGGAAAGCGTCTTCTGCAGCGCGATTTCCGCGGAGCTAAGGTCGATCTCGGGCGATTCGTCGGCCAGTTGGGTCTCGAGCTGCTTCACCCGCCGCTCGAGCGAGCGGGTCTTGGCGATTTTTCCGAGCACCTGGCGAATCTGTTCGGGCGTGAAGGGCTTGGGGATGAAATCGAACGCGCCTTTGCGCATCGCCTCGACCGCCGCGCTGATGGTGGCGTAGGCCGTGAACATCACGACCGCCATGTCGGGCGCGGCCTTGAGCAGCTTGTCAAGCACCTCAAGGCCGTCCTCGCCACCGAGATTAAGGTCCAGAAAGGACACGTCGAACGACTCCGTCTCGAGCGTTTTCAACGCACGAACACCGCTTGGTACGCTCACCACCTCATAGCCCATCGTTTCAACAGCGATGGCAGTGGTTTTGCGGATACCCAGTTCGTCATCGACGATGAGGACACGCATAATGTTCGTCTAAGCTAACCTTTGTTCGATGCAGGCCAACTAGAAAAGCCGAGGCGGGGCCACCTAAGGCAGCCCCGCCAGGTCCAGCTTCAACTAACAATCCCGAAGCTCTCGCCCCGGGAATTCAAAAAATATTGCCCTGCAAAAAAGGACTCGCACTCAATGGATTCGGTGATGTTTGTGGTTTCGGAATAAAATTATCAGCGCAAAGATAAAAAAGCAGCCGGCCAGAATACATGCCGACTGACCCACAAACCCCGGGTCAGTTCCGAAAAATCCCACCACGCTGAAAACCACCGCGAGGAGAAAAAGTGTGATGGCCCAGGTAATCATGGAAGGAGTTCTCCCTTGGCTACTGCCCAAGTCATGCCAACCTGGCCGCATCCGTTGCTAGCCTCTTTTCTGTAATGTCTTATGATCGATCATGAGGATTTTCGACCGGCCTGGCTCCTTGCAACTTGCAGCCGCCGCCCACCGCGGGCACGGCACTTTGCATGCCATGCGGCCGGCCTGGATTTTTGCCGATTTTCCGCAACTTTCACGCGACAAATCGCGTCAAGCCGGTCACAAGCAATGCATAAAGTATGGACATCACCGACTCGACGGCATTGGCCGATCTCGTGCGTGAGGCGCAACGAGGCCGCGATACCGCCCAGCGCGAACTCATTGGCCGCTACCAACAACGGATGGCCGGCTTTGCCTATGCGATCACGGGGCGCAGCGACTCGGTGGAGGATCTCACCCAGATCATTTTCATCAAAATGTTTCGTTCCCTCGGCCGGCTCGATGATCCTGAGCGCTTCGAGGCCTGGCTTTTCCGCCTGGCCCGTAACAGCTGCATCGACCACCTGCGCCGCGAGAAGTGGCGCCGCTTTTTCACGCCCATCGAAACTGAACACGAAGAAACCATCGCCGAAACCAACGTCCCCGTCGACTCGGCCGAACTGGATGCCCTCCGCCACGCCCTGCAACAATTAAAACCCAAGGATCGCGTGCTCATCGCGCTCGCGCAGGAGGGCCGCAGCCAGACCGAAATGGCCGCCATCACCCACACCACCGTTTCCGCCATCAAAGCCCGCCTGCACCGCGCCCGCGAACAACTCCGCTCCATTTATGAACACGACACCTGATTTTTCCGAAGCCTGGTCCGCGCTCCGCACCCGCGCCGCCGCCCAATTGCCACCCGATTTCGCCGACCGCGTGCTCCGCACCCTGCGCCTGCAAACCTTTTCCGTCCGCGACGCCGCCGACCGTTTTTTTGTCGCCGCCTGCACCGCCGCCGCTTGTCTTCTCTTCGTCGTGCTCGTTCACATCCACAACACCCAAATGGTCAATCAGGTCGCACTGGCGGACTGGCGGCAGATTTCCGCCCAATCCGACTCGTATGCCGCCGTCCCATGAAACTGCGCCTCCTCATCGCCGCACTCACCGTTCTCGTTTTTGCCGCCGGCTTTGGGGCGAGTGTCTGGACGCAGCAACACTGTCCCCTGCTCGCACCGCCCGTCAGCCTGCTGGGTGAAGTCAGGGACCGCAATATGGATGTCCGGCTGCCGCTCAACGACGCTTCCACCATTGCGCAGATCAACGCCGAGATCGAGCGGATCAAGCCCGACATCGACGCCTTCCGCCAGAAACTCGACGCGATCAACCACGATCTCCATCAGAAAATTGACGCCCTGCTCACGCCCGCCCAGCACGAGAAATTTGAAAAGATGCACAAACACTACCTGGAACGCCAGGCCGAGCGCGCCAAGTCCTCACTGCCCATTGTCGAGTCCCTGCCCTCGGGCGGCAGCGTGCTCAAGCTTCCCGTTTTTGCCGAGCCCATCGAGGGCATGACCCCGGCCATTGTCGTGCCGCTCACCCTCGACCATCTGACCACCGAACTGCAGCTCGACGACCGGCAAAAAACCGCCGTGCGCCAACTGCTGCTCGAGCGCCGCGAAAAATTCCTGGCCCTCATCGATTCCACTCCGCCGCCCAGCCTCGGCCTGAGCCGCCTCGCGCCCATCATCAACAAGCTCGCCGCGCCGGATAATAAGTAGCCCGGCGCGATCCTCGCGTCATCGGTCATTGTAGCCGGGGCGGCGACCCGGCCGTAAGAAAGCGCCACTTGACCGCGGCGCATACCAACGCCAAATTAAGCTGATGAGCATCCTTGAGCTTAAGCAGGGTATTTCGCGCCTCTCACAGCGTGAGCGTCAGGAGCTTCAGTTGTATCTGCTTCACCTGAAGCGTGAGACACCTGCCTGGAAGCGGGCCACCGCGAAAAAGATCCGCCACATGCAGGCGGGGAAGTTCACCACGGTCGAGGAGCTGCGCGCGCGAATCGGCCAGAAATGAGATGCGCTACCGACCGGTCTTTTCGGATTCAGCGGTCGTATTTTTCGCCTCTCTGTCTCGCCGCCGGCAACGAAAACTCTTGGATCGCGCACTGGAATTGGCTGGCGATCCATTTCTTGTTCCAGATTTTCGCAGTGCGGATGACGATGGTCGGGAGATTTGCCACGTGCTCGTGGACGATTTCATTTTCAGCTACTGGCCAGACCACGCTGCTCGAGTTGTAATGATTGTTGATGTCGAAGACGGCGAATGAAAGAAAAGCCCGCTTATGATCCGAATCGCCGAAGAGAGTGATTTGCCGTCAATCGTTGCGATCTACAATGAAGCGATTGCCACCCGCTGTACGGGCGAAACCTTGCCGGTCACGGTTCAGGAACGCCTGCCGTGGTTTGCCGAACACACCCCGCAGCAATATCCAATCATGGTTGAGATCGAAAAAGGTGAATTGCGCGGCTGGTGTTCATTGAGCCCCTATCGGAAGGGGCGCATGGCTCTTCGCTACACGGAAGAAGTGAGTTATTTTGTGGCCACACGCTTTCACCGACAGGGAGTGGGATTGGCTCTCGTGCAGCATGCGAAAAGTTTGGCGCGCTCCCTCGGCACCAAGACCTTGTTTGCCATCGTGCTTGAGCACAATTTTGCGAGCCAGCAGCTCCTCGAACGAGCGGGATTTGCGCGCTGGGGTTTCCTTCCCGATGTCGCTGACTTCGACGGCACTGAGGTTGGCCAACACTATTATGGCCTGAGGCTCGCACCGCCAAACAAGACGCCATAGGTACACACCCTGATTTCTTTTATCGAATCCCCCGGGAAATCCGTCATATTGGCCGTCCTACCCCCAACGCGCCATGATACCACCCACCCCCACCAAGCCAGCCGCGCCTGCGCCCACGCCAGGCCACAGCGCCCGCTTGCCCGACCTTGAAATCAAGGACGCCCAACTCATTTTTGAGTCGGTCTGGCAGGATCTCGAGGCCGATGTCGGCCGGGAAAACCTGCGCTTCCCCAAGGAAATCATCCTGCTCGGCGGCGCGCCCGGCGCCGGCAAGGGCACCAACACCGCTTTCATCGCCCGCGCCCGCGGCCTCACCTGCCCGCCCATTGTCATCAGCGCCCTGCTCGACACGCCCGAAGCGAAACGCATCAAAGATGCCGGCGGCATGGTCGGCGACCGCGAAGTCGTCGGCCTGCTTTTGCGCCGCCTGCTGCGCCCGGAGTTTCGCGACGGCGTCATCCTCGACGGCTTTCCGCGCACGAAAGTCCAGGTTGAATGCCTCAAGCTGCTCATCGACCACATGCACCAGCTCCGCCACGAATTTTACCGCACGCCGGTGGGCATTCATTTCCGCCAGCCCACCGTGCACATCATGGTGCTTTTCGTGGATGAAAAAACCAGCATCGCCCGCCAGCTCAACCGCGGCCGGGCCGTGCGCGCCCACAACGAGGAAGTCCGCCGCAGCGGCATGGGCGAACTGCTGGAAGAGCGCGTGACCGATTACGACGAGGAACTCGCGCGCCGCCGCTACCGCGTTTTCAAGGAGGAAACCTGGGGAGCGCTCCAATCGCTGAAGGAGATTTTCCACTACCACTTCATCAACGCACAGGGCTCGATCGAGGAAGTTGAGCAAAACATCCTGCAGGAATCACAGTACCAAAGCACCCTCGAGCTCGACCCGCAGACGCACGACCGCCTGCGCGTGGTGCCCGTGGCCAGCGAAATCGTCATCCATGCGCGGCAGGAACTGGTCAGGCGCCTGGATGCCTACGAACTGGAGCGCACGGAGCTTTTCCAAAGCGTCGTCACCTTCATCGACAAGAAGCTCATGCCGATCGTGCTGCGCCACGCCATTTCCGGCCTCGCGCTCGTCAACACCGAGGATCTCCTGCTCGATGACCCGCTGGCTCTCGCCATGCTGATCGACGTCTTTTCCGAGCGCGGCTACCACGCCATCGTCGACCTGCATCGCATCGAAGTCCCCGAGAAAGTCGACCTCTCCACCGGCCTCATCCAATGCCGCGTGAAGAAAGTCTTCCGCCTGCAAATTCGTTTCCAAGGCTCGGAAATCCGGCGGGGGTGACTTCGAACATTCAACGTTCAACTCTCAACATTCAACATTCAACGCCCAAGGGAAAGCAGGAGGACACAGACTGCTAGAGCTTTTTCAGTTTAGACAGACCCATGATGAGCAAATTGTCATTCCGAGCCGTGCGAGGAATCTCCGAAATTGAAATCGACAAGAACAACAGAGATTCCTCGCACGGCTCGGAATGACAAAATAAAGGATTGGTCGCAAAGGCATGCCGATGTGACCAATTAAATCGAAGATGGTCTAAGGAAAAGACATCCTACTTGGATGTTGAATGTTGGATGTTCCAGGCTGCTTTGCAGCCTGCGCGGCCCACAACGCCGCGCCCACGATGCCCGCCTGGTTGAGAAATTCCGCCGGCACGATCTTGGTACGCAGCTTGAGATAGTGGAAAAATTTCTCGTGCTTCGCGCTCACCCCGCCGCCGATGATGATGAGTTCCGGCCAGAGAACGTTTTCCAGCAGGGATAGATAACCATTCAGTTCGCGGCTCCACTCGCCCCAGGTGAGATCTTTCTTTTTGCGCACCGAGGCGGCGACAAGCTTTTCCGCATCCTTACCCTTGTAGGGCAAGTGACCCAGCTCACAGGGAAAAATCGCCCCGTGATGAAACAGCACCGAGCCCACGCCCGTGCCCAGGGTGAGGAGCAGCGCCTTGCCGCCAAACTTGCGCCCCGCGCCAAACGTCATTTCCGCCAGGCCGGCCGCCGCCGCGTCGTTGATCAGCGCCACGCGGCAACCCGTGGCCTTGGAAAAAAGTTTCCCGCCGTCGAGCCCGATGAAGCCCTTGTGCATATTAGCCGAGGTCAGGATCCGCGGTCCCTGGACAACACCAGGGAACCCGATCCCGATCGGCCCGCGCCAGTGAAAATGCCCGGCAATCTCGGCCACCAGTTTCGCCATCCTGGCCGGCGTGACGGGCTCGGGCGTCTCAATGCGATGGCGTTCGGCCAGCAAAAGCCCCGTTTGCGTTTCGACCGGCGCGCCTTTGATCGCCGAGCCGCCGATGTCGATGCCAAGGATTTTCATGGGGTCATAGTTCTCACGCCAAGATCGACCGGAACGCAAAAGAGAAATTTCTCTTTTTCAAAAAAAAGAAAGGGTGGCAACCGCCGGGATGATGGCCATCGTTGAAACCCAACTTTCTTAAGCCGCATGCCTCAATCTTTTGATCCCTCGGGAACCAAGATTGGCCGAATTGGTTCACGCGTTCTCCTGGGTGCCGTTGGCGTGTTCATCCTGGCCTTTTATGCGTGGACCGCCCGTCCGGCGGTGCGGCAAATGTATGACATCAGCGATCCAGCCGATGCCTATTACAACCTGCTGGTGCAGGGTTTTCGCAGCGGTCAGCTTAACCTGAAACAGGAGGCTCCGCCCGGACTGGCGCAATTGGCCGATCCTTATGATCCGGCAACGAACACGGCTTTTCGGGAGGGAGCCCACTTGCACGACCTGAGTTATTACAATGGCAAAATCTACCTCTATTATGGAGTCACCCCGGCGCTGGTCCTTTTCTGGCCTTATGCCGCGCTGACCGGGCACTATTTATTTCATAAGCAGGCGGTGGCGATCTTTTGCTCGATTGGCTTTCTCGCCAGCGTGGCGTTGCTCTGTGCGCTTCGACGGCGATATTTTCAGGAAGTTCCCGGGGCGGTGGTGGCGGTTGGTGCGCTCGCGCTGGGCCTGGCGAACTGTGTGCCGGCGATGTTGCAGCGGCCGGATGTGTACGAAGTGGCGATCAGTTGTGCCTATGCCATGGTGATGCTGGCGCTGGTGGGCATCTGGCGCGCCTTGCATGATCCGGCCCGGCGGTGCTGGTGGCTGGCAGCAGCCAGCCTCGCTTACGGGCTGGCCGTGGGCGCGCGGCCGAACGTTCTGTTTGGCGCGGTCATCCTGCTGGTGCCGGTCGTCCACGCCTGGAGCTCCGCACCCGAACGCGACCGGCCGCGATGGGCTGACGCCGCCCGCCTCCTCGCCGCCGCGGTGGTTCCGATTGCACTCATTGGATCCGGGCTGATGTTCTATAATTACCTGCGTTTCGACAGCCCGTTTGATTTCGGCATGTCGTACGCGCTGGCCGCAGTAAAGGAGCGTGGGCTGCCGCATATGTTCAGCCTGAAATATCTCTGGTTTAATTTTCGGATCTATTTTTTGCAGCCGCTGCACTGGCGCGGCTCTTTTCCCTTTGTGAACGACATCAAGGTGCCGCCGGTTCCGGCCGGCCAGTTGGGCGTGGCCAATCCGTTCGGCGTCCTGACCAACCTCCCTATGGTGTGGATGGCAGCGGCCGCGCCGCTGGCCTGGCGGGGACGGGCGCCGGGCGAATCTTCCGCTTTGCGTTTGTTCATCGTGGCGCTGGCCGTGCTTTTTGGTATTTTTGCGCTGACCATCTGCCTCTATACTTATGCCGATTTACGTTATCAGGTGGATTTTGTGCCGGTGCTGATGTTACTGGCCGTATGCGGGGTGCTTGGTTTGGAGCACGTCTCGGCGGCAAAACCACGATGGCGTGGCGTGGCGCGCTGGGCCTGGATCACCATCCTGTTTTTTTCCGCCGGGGTCAGCCTGTTGGTTACCACCCTGCGTTACGCTGAAGAACAATTTCGCGCCGGGGTCGATCACGTTGCCCTGGGCCGGCCACAAGAAGCTGTCGCCAATTTTGAGCAGGCCCTGCGCATAAAGCCCGATTATGCCCAGGCGCACGATTACCTGGGTTGCGCCCTGTTATACAATCCCGACCGACGGTCCGAGGCCATCGCCCAGTTCCAAACCGCCCTGCAGATCGACCCGGATTCGGCGGAGACGCACAACAACCTTGGCACAGTCTTGATAAACATGCCGGGACAACTGCCCGAGGCCATCGCCCAGTTCCAGGCCGCCGCGCGAATCGATCCAGATGACGAGAGTGCACACTACAACCTTGGCGTGGCTTTTCGCCAGATGCCGGGACAACTGCCCGACGCCATGGCGCAATTTCAAGCCGCCGTGCGGATCACCCCGGGTGACGCCGAGGCCCACAATAATTTGGGATCCATTCTGGCCCAATTGGGCCGGCTGCCGGAAGCCATCGAGCAATTCGAGCTGGCACTGCAGCTCAATCCTTATTTTACGGACGCGCGCAACAACCTGGAATCAGCCCGGAAGATGATGAGGCAACCAGCCGCTGGATCGAAAAGATAAAAACCCGTGGGCTTCCGAAATTCAGATTCATCCAAGCCTAGTGACACCCGTCCTGCCCGTTGGCCCCATGCGCGTGGCCGTGGCGCAGCTCGTCCGCCGTGGCCGGCCGTACGGCGATGATTTCAACCTCGAACGTCAAATCCACACCGGCCAGCGGATGGTTGGCATCGAGCAGCACCTCGTCGCCCTCGACCGCCGCGACCGTCACCACCGGGGCCAGATCGTCATCGCCCGCCCGAAACTGGTCGCCCGCACGCAGCTCACCCTCGACCGGCAACTGCCGGCGCGGCACTTTCTGCACCAGCGTGTCATCGCGCAGGCCATAGGCCTTGGCCGCGGTTACGCCCACGGTTTTTTTGGTCCCGGCCGGCTCACCACGCAATTGCTCGTCCAGCCCGTCGATAATCTGACCCGCGCCTTCGAGGTAAATCACCGGCTCGCCCCCGCTCGACGTGTCGAGCAGGCGGCCCTGCGGGTCGCGCAGGTTAAAATGAAACGTGACGATATTACGTGGCACAGATGAAGTGGGAGGTATCAAGTTGGAAGTAACAAGATTCAAAAACCGAGGAAAATTCCGCTTGGTTTGAAGCCGTGGGTTGGTTTGTAGAGAATGGAATCGATGTGGGAGCGGCTTTACGCCGCGACTTGAACATAGCACACCTCTCGTCGGGGCATAAAGCCCCTCCCACATTTCTGAGTCCGGGCGCGTCTCGGGATGTTATATGAACCCTCTTGTCTCGCCCGCCTTTCCCCGCCAATTTTGAGCGCGTGATGCGCTTTCCCTGTCTCGCCATCCTGCTCACCGCGGCGTTGCGCCTCTCCGCCGACGACGTCGCCTGCAAACTCACCGACCAAAACGGTGCGCCCGTCGCCGATGCGGTCGTCTCCCTCCAGCGGCTCGACGCACCTGAGCCCGCCATCGCGCCCGCCGGCACCACCGCTGAAATCAGCCAGCAAGACAAGGAGTTCATCCCTTACGTTACCGCGATCCAGGTTGGCACCACGATCCACTTTCCCAATCGCGACAAAGTGCAACACCACGTTTATTCGCTATCGAAAGCGAAGAAATTCGAGCTGCCCCTTTACTCCGGCGAAGACAAAGGGGGCATATTATTTGACCAACCTGGTGTCGTTACGATCAGCTGCAACATCCACGATTGGATGATCGCCTACATCGTCGTCCTGCCCACGCCGCATTTTGTGAAAACCGGCCCCAACGGCGCCGCCACCTTGTCCGTGCCAGCCGGCCATTACCATCTCGAGATCTGGCAACCGCGCCTCGCCCAGCCGCTCACCGAGGAAATCACCGTCGTCAACCCGACACCGACCTCGCTCGCCTTCACCTTGGTCCTCAAGCCCGACCACCGCATCCCCCGCCCGCCTGACAACGACGAGGACAATCCTTACTAAGGACTCACTTCGAAGCCATGCCGCGGTTCCGTCATTTTCGCAGCCAGTTGCTCTGCGTGCTCCTGCTCG
>Ga0210398_10002690_pt1 | contig 17251 bp, 17 predicted proteins | sample IncBWC4OmetaG_FD_161047 | JGI IMG/M metagenome (GOLD analysis project Ga0210398, IMG submission 161047) | Forest soil microbial communities from Barre Woods Harvard Forest LTER site, Petersham, Massachusetts, United States - Inc-BW-C-4-O | ecosystem: Environmental > Terrestrial > Soil >... | reverse complement strand
TGCGCTGCCGCTTTTGCAATCCAATGCCTATTGGGTGCACGTGTTTAGTTTGGCGTTGATCAGCGTCATCCTGGCATTTTCCCAGCAATTGCTGGTTGGATCGGCGGGCATCGTTTCGCTGGGGCAGGGCGCGTTCTTCGGCATTGGCGCCTATTGCGCCGGCTCACTCTCGGTTGGCGCGCCGTTTCTGCTGGCGATCGCGGCCGGTGGTCTGCTTGCCGGAATATCCAGCCTGCTGCTGATCCCGATCGTTCGCCTCAAGGGTTCGAGCCTAGCGGTGGCGACGCTCGGCTTTGCGATCATTGTCCACCTCGTCATGCTCAACGAGGATTGGCTGACCGGCGGCAGCATCGGGATGATGGATATTCCGGCCCCAACTCTGTTTGGCCTGTCGCTCGGCGGCGAGACGCGGTTTTATTATGTCTGTCTGATTGCAGCCGCCGGCGTATTTCTGGCGCTCGACCGGATCACGCATTCGCGGTTCGGGCGCGCTTTGACCGCGATGTCTCAGGATGAGGAGGCGGCGCGCGCCAGCGGAATTTCTATTTCGCTCTACAAGAGCAAGTGCTTCCTGATCGCCGCGATCGTCTCGGGCATTGCTGGCGGGCTTTACGCCTACCATTCGCGCTATCTCAATCCGAACGACTTCGATTTCCAGAAATCGATCGACATCTTGATCATGGTCGTGATCGGCGGCATAAGAAGCCTGCCTGGCGCGGCGCTCGGCGCCGCCATCGTCGTTTTGATCCCGGAACTGCTGCGCGCGTCCGGAGAATTCCGGCTCCTTCTTTTCGGCGTCATGGTGATCGTGCTGGCGGGAACCGGCAGCCGTGGCCTGAGCGGTATCTTGGTCGATCTTTTCAGGCGTTTTTCGCCGCCTCGGCTGTGGCTGGTCTTTCAGAAGCCTGGAGCGGTGAGGCTGTAATGTCCGCTCTGTTAGAAATCAACGGGCTTACGCGTCGCTTCGGCGGCCTTGTCGCTGTCCGCGACGTTGCGATGGAAGTCGCGCCGGGATCCGTCCATGGGCTGATCGGTCCGAACGGCGCCGGCAAAACGACGCTGCTCAATCTGATCTCCGGTCACGTTCCCTCAAGCAGCGGCCGGATTAGCTTTGCGAGTGGCGACATCACGCGCTGGTCGGTCGATCGCCGTGCCCGCGCCGGCATCCGCCGAACCTTCCAGAACCTGAAACTGTTCCGTGACATGACGGTGCTCGAAAACGTTATGGTCGGAATGCACGGCGAGACCCATTGCGAAATCTGGCGCGCGCTGTTGCGCACGCGCTCACAACAGGCCGAGGAAGCCGCCATTGCCGAGCGTGCCCGCGAAGCGCTCGATTTTGTCGGCCTGTTGAATCTTGCCGATACACGTGCGGATGATTTGCCCTACGGCTCGCAGCGGCTTGTCGAAATTGCCCGGGCAACCGTCGCACGGCCGAAGCTGCTTTTGCTGGATGAGCCGGCGGCCGGTCTCAACGGGGTCGAAAGCCGGCGCCTCGTCGACCTTATCAAGGCCATTCGTGCGAGCAGCACGACCATCCTTTTAGTGGAGCACCACATGGACGTGGTGATGCCGTCCTGCGATTGCATCACTGTGCTCAACTACGGTCAGCGGCTCGCGAACGGTACGCCGGCGGAAATCCGGGCCCACCCGGAGGTGATCAAGGCCTATCTCGGCGGCGGACTCAAGCGGCGCGAGACGCGCGCACCGAAACAACAGGCGGAGCTTCTCCATGCTGCGTCTTGAAAATATCAGCGCCGGTTATGGCGCGGTGACCGCTTTGCGCAATGTCGATATGGTCGTGGCATCGGGCGAAGTGGTCGCATTGATCGGTTCGAACGGCGCCGGAAAATCGACAACGCTGCGCACGATTTCCGGGCTGGTTCGCCCCAGCACGGGGAAAATCGAATTTCAGGGCGAAGCGATCACGGAGCTTTCGCCCGAACAGATCGTCGATCGGGGCATCATCCATGTGCCTGAGGGACGCCACGTCTTTCCGCGACTCTCGGTCCATCAGAATCTGACTGTCGGCGCTTATTCCTCTCGCGCTCACGCCAGGAAGAACGAGACGCGCGAGCGCGTCTTCGAGTTGTTTCCCCGGCTCTACGAGCGCCGCCAGCAGCTCGCGGGCTCGCTGAGCGGAGGCGAACAGCAGATGCTGGCCTTCGGCCGCGCCATGATGGCACAGCCAGTTCTGCTGATGCTGGACGAGCCTTCGCTGGGGCTAGCGCCGATCATGGTCGAGGAAGTCGCGCGCGCGATCGACTATTTCCGCGAAAGCGGCGTCACGATTTTGCTGGTCGAGCAGAACGCCGAGCTTGCGCTCGAACTCGCCACGCGCGGCTATGTGATCGAGACCGGCTCGATCGTGCTCGCCGATACCAGCGAGCGTCTGCTTGAAAATCCAAAGGTCTGGGCGAGCTATCTCGGCGAGCAGGATTGGGAATTCGACACGGCCGCGGTTGCTCAGAGCCCGCAGTGAATGAGTTTTCCGCTAACGAGGGAGTTTGAACCATGCGTTTCCTAAATGCCCGCGGCACGATCGCCATAGCCTTCATGATCGCAGCTTCCGTTCAGCCGTCCGCCGCCGAAACCATCAAGATCGGCGTGTTCGGCCCGTTTTCCGGTGACGCCGCCGCGATGGGCGGCAGCGAGAAGGACGCGGTCAGCCTCGTGATCCAGGAAAAGAACGCCGCCGGCGGCATCCGCGGCCAGCAGATCGAGCCGGTCTATGCGGATGACAGCGGCAAGCCGGAGGAAGCGGTCAACACGATCAAGCGGCTGATTTCGCGCGACGACGTTCTTCTCAACATCGGCAGCATCTCCAGCCCCGCGAGTCTCGCGGCCTCGCAGGTCAGCCGTCAATCCGAGACCGCACAGATCGTGGTCGGCGGCACCGCGCAGCGGATCACGACATCGGGCAACAAATGGGTGTTCCGTTCACCGGTACCCGATACGAAGCTCGTCGCCGATCTCGTGGATTTCATCCATGAGAAATTCCCGAAAGTGACGAAGTTCGCATTCCTTTACGTCAACGACGACTTCGGCCGCGGCGGTTTTGAGGCCTTCAAGGCGGCGGGCGCGAAATACGGCTTCGAAATCGTCGACGAGGAGCGTTACACCCGCGGCGACATCGATTTCACGGCGCAGCTTGGGCATATCAAGGCAAGCCCGGCCCAGGCCATGGTCGAGTGGTCGCGCTACACGGAAGGCGCGCTGGTCGCCAAGCAATACGCCCAGACCGGATTGAATCTGATCCGGTTCGGTTCCGACGGCATCGCGACGCCCAAATTCATCGAGCTCGCGGGCCCGGCGGCGGACGGCATCTATTTCACGGCGCATTTCAGTGTCGCGACCACGACGGACATTCCGGTCGCCAAGGACTTCGTCGCGAAATTCAGAAAGGCCTATGGCCGCGACCCGGACTCCTATGCAGCGGAAGCCTATGACGCCGCCACCATGGCCGTCCTGGCGGTCGAAGCGGCCGGCAAGCCCGATCGCGCCTCGGTTCGCGATGCACTGGCGAAGGTCAGCTTCGAAAGCAGCCGCGGCTCTTTCAAGTTCGACGACAAGGGCGATCCGCTGCTCGTCACCCATGTCGTGAAGATCGTGGATGGCAAGGAGACCAACGCGCGTAACATGCCGGTTCAAAACTAGCTTGCGATCCTGCGTCGCATTCATCGGCTGGGCGATGGTCGATACCATTCGCTCAAGCCGGCGATAGCGGCGAGGGCCAATGGGAGGGAAAAAAGATGAACGCAAAAATCATCAAATCGGATAATCCGCAGCCGCTTGCGGTCTACACCGAAGCCTTCGACGTCGGCGGATTGATCTTCGCTGCGGGCCAGTTGCCGACCGATTTCAAGACCGGAATTCCCCTTGAAGCCAAGAAGGACCCGAACTTTCCGTTCTATGGCTCGGACATCAAGAGGCGGACGCATTACATCATGAAGAACCTCGCGCGGACCTTCGAGGCTGCGGGAGGGTCGCTCGACCACATCGTCAAGGCGCAGGTGTTCCTGGAAGACCTGCGCGACTTCCATGCCTTCGACGAGGTGTGGAAGGAATATTTCAAGGTGCCGCCGGCGCGCACAACCGTCGGGACGACGGGCTTGCTGGTCAAGGACGCGCAGATCGAAATCGATCTGATCGGCTATGTGCCGGGCAAGCTCAAAAGCCAGCTGATCAAGTCCGAAAATGCGCGGCCGATCGCGCATTATACCGAAGCGTTCACGGTCGGCGGATTGATATTCGCCGCCGGGCAATTGCCGTCCGATTTCAAGACCGGCGTCCCGGACGAAGCGAAGAAGGACCCGAACTTTCCGTTCTATGGCTCGGACATCAAGAAGCGGACGCATTATGTGATGAAGAATCTCGCGCGCACTTTCGAGGCGGCGGGCAGTTCACTCCATCATGTTTGTAAGGCGCAGGTCTTTCTCGAAGACATCGCCGATCACGATGCCTTCCAGGAAGTGTGGCGCGAATATTTCAAGGAGCCGCCGCCGACCACCGTGGTCGGCACCAGTGGTGTCGAGACCAAAGGACTTTTGGTGAAGGATGCGCAGATCGAGATCGATCTGATCGGATACATCCCGGACAAGATCAAGGCGCGCACGGTGAAGACATCGAATCCCAGGGGTGCTGCGAGTTACGCGGAAGCTGTCGTTGCCGGCGGGTTGGTGTTCGCCGAAGGCGCGCTGCCGACAGACTACACGTCGGGCATTCCTGCTGAAGCCAAAAAGGACCCGAACTTTCCGTTCTACGGCTCGGATATCAAGCTGCGGACGCGTTACGTGCTGAACAAGTTGGCGCGGACTTTTGAAGCGGCCGGCAGTTCGCTGGACCACGTCGTCAAGGCGCAAGTCTTTCTCGACGATTTGAACAATTTCAGCGCCTTTGACGAGGTGTGGAAGGAATTCTTCAAGACGCCGCCGGCACGGACCACGGTCGAAACCAGCGGGCTTCCCGTCAAGGACGCGATGGTGGCCATCGATCTGATCGGCTACGTGCCCGGTGAGGTCGCGCTCTCGGGTTGATTGTAGCGATCCGCAGGGATGTGCCGCGAACGCGTGGATGCCGCAGGATCGATGCGCATCGGCATCAGGACCATATCAAGAATTCGTTTGCTGCATTCAGAAGCCGTTGTTAGGCTTTTGTTTTCACGGTGCGTGGTGCGGAGGAGATCATGAGGGGCCTCAAGCTAGTCGGCATTATCTTTGCGTGTCTGCTGCTGGTGGCGCAACTTCCAGCGAAGGCGCAGGAAAATATCCGCATCGGCGTGCTGCTGCCGTTGACGGGACCGCTCGCGAAGAACGGTCTTGAGAACTGGGAGGCGATGCAGATCGCCCGCGATATGATCAACGAGCGTGGCGGAATCAACGGCCGCAAGGTCGAATACCTGCAAGGAGATGCCAACACGCCGAACGCAGCGATCAGCGAGACCGAACGACTGATCACCAAGGACGGCATCAAGATCACGACCGGCTCGTTTGCTTCCCCGATAGCGATCGCGGTGAGCCAGGCGGCCGAGCGTCATGGCGTGTTTCATTGGGAGACGACGGGGGCGGCCGAAATCATCACGCGCCGCGGCTTCAAGCATACGTTCCAGGTCGGCGCGCCGGCGCGCAAATACGGCCAGGCCGCGGTCGATATCATCGTCAACGATCTTGCCAAGCGGCTGAACAAGCCGGTCGATACCCTGAAGATCGCTCTGTTGTGGGAGAACCGCGCGTTCGGAAAATCCGTCGGCGATGGCATTCGCGCCTACACCCAAGGAAAAGGCATCAAGCTCGCCTATGACGAGGGCTACGATCAGACCGCGACCGACATGACGCCGATCGTGCAGAAACTGAAGGACGTCGCGCCCGACATCGTGATCGCGATCTCGTTCCCCAATGACGCGATCCTGTTTCAGCGCAAGGCCAAGGAGCTCGAATTCAACACGGCGGCGTTCATCGGCGTTTCCGCTGGTTACTCGTCGCCTGACTTGAGGGAATCGATCGGCGATGCCGTGAGCGGCATTTTTGTCGCTGATTTTCCGCCAAAGGTGAACGCCGCGGTGCTGACGCCTGAAACCAGGAAGGTCGCCGACGAATTCTACAAGCGGTATGAGGTCAAGCTGAAGCGACCACCGGCCGGGCATGCGGCAGCGGGTTTCTCGGCCGTCTGGGCGCTGTTCACTGAAGTCTTGCCGAAAGCCAAGACCTTCGAGCCGGACGAGTTGCGCGAGATCGCGCTAAAACTCGACCTGCCCGAGGGATCGCTGGTCAATGGCAGCGGTATCAAGTTCACCAATTTCGACTGGCCCGACGACCCCAAGGATGCTGGGCAAAATCTGCGGGCCTCGATTGGCGTCTGGCAGTGGACCAAGGCGGGCAACGAGGAAGTCTATCCGGCCGAACTCGCAACCCAGCAGCCGATTATGGTGCCGTTGCCGGATTGGAGTAAGCGTTGATTCCGAACCCGGCGGCTGACGTGCATCGCCTCGTCGGCGGAACGCGCCCGTGAACACGATCATCCAGCTCGTGATTTCCGGTCTTCTGATCGGCAGCATTTACGCGCTGATGAGCATCGGCCTGACGCTAATTTTCGGTGTCCTGCGCGTCGTCAACTTCGCCCATGGCGAATTCCTGATGATCGCGATGTATGGCGCCTGGGCGTTCAGCAAATTGCTTGGCGTCAATCCGTATGTTGCGGCTGTCGCCGTCGTGCCTGCAATGTTCCTGTTCGGCGCGCTGGTCTATCGGCTTGTCATTGGTTCGGCGCTGGAGAAGCCGCATCTGGTCGTGGTGTTCGCCACCATGGGCCTGTCGATCTTCCTGCAAAACGCCGCGCTGATGGCGATGACCGCCGACCTTCGCGATGTTCCGCCGATCTTCGGCCGATCGATTTCCGCCGGCCACGTCTTCATCAAGGGCGAGCTCTTGCTCGGCTTTGTCATTACGCTCTGTTGCACCGTCGCCCTGCAATGGGTGATCAAGTACACGTTTCTCGGCAAGGCCATCCGCGCCACCGTGCAGGACGGCGAAGCGGCGAAACTGATGGGGATCGCGGTGCCGAAGATATTCCTGATCACATTTGCCGCCGGTTCGGCGCTGGTCGGGCTTGCGGCCTGCGTGATGCTGCCGCTGTTTTCGGTGTTTCCGACAGTCGGGCTGAACTTCGTGCTGATTGCCTTCGTGATCGTGGTACTCGGCGGCATGGGAAGCATCGAGGGCGCGTTGCTCGGAGGCTTCTGCGTCGGCGTGGTGCAGTCGGTCGGCTCGTACTATGTCGCGCCCGCGTTTGGGCAGCTGTTCTTCTTCGTGCTGTTCCTGCTGGTGATGATTTTCCGCCCCAACGGCCTGTTCGGCCAAAAGGGCGCGGCGACGCTTGGGATGAATGAGTAACGCATGACGGCGATGCCGGGGAGGAGAAGTTTCTCGCGAATTTCCGCGATGCCGCAACGCGGACGGCTCTCCTGGTTTGAGATCGTTTTGCTTGGAGGTTGCGCCGTCTGGGTTGGCTTCGATCTCGCGCCGGCTTTACAGGACGTCGTCGTTCTCTCTTTCCTTTTCGCCGGTCTTGCGCTCGCCTGGAATATTGCCGGCGGCTGCGCCGGATTGATCTCATTCGGCCACGCCGCGTTTTTTGGGATCGGGGCCTATACGTCGACCATCCTGTTTCAAAGCTACAATATCACGCCCTGGTTCGGAATTTTTGCCGGTGCCGGGGCCGCGGCACTTGCCGGCGCGGTGCTGTCGCTGATCTGTGCGCGGCTCAAGGGGCCGTTCTTTATTCTTTCATCGCTCGCGTTCGCAGAAGTCGTGCGCATCGTCGCGCTGAACTGGTCGTCGGTGACCGGCGGCGCCGAAGGCCTGTCGATCCCGCCGGTGCCTGATTTGGCCAATATGGTGCTCGGTTCGAAGCCCGCTTATGAGACGTTGACCCTGATCTATCTGATTTTGGCCTATGCGATCATGCGTTGGCTTGAAGCGTCACGATTCGGATTCTATCTGTTCGCGGTTCGAGACAATGATGAGGCGGCCGCTGCCGCCGGCATCAATCCGCTGATAGTTCGTTCCTCGGCAATGGCGCTGAGCGCGGCGCTGACTGGGGTAGGGGGCACGATTTTCGCGCAATACTTCCTTTATCTCGACCCGACCTATGTGATTTCTCCTGAACTGTCGTTTCAGTTTGCGCTGTTGCCCGCCGTTGGTGGGCTCGGGACCGCCATCGGCCCTATCCTCGGCTCCTTTCTCATCACGCCGTTGTCGGAGTTGTTGCGCGCGAATCTCGGCAACGCCGCGGCGGGACTGCATCTTGTGATCTATAGTGCCGGGTTGATTATCGTGATGCTGTATTTCCCGGCCGGCATTGCCGGCGCGCTCGAAAAACTCAAGTCCCGGAAGCCGCGGCCATGAGCGCGCTTTTGGAAGTTCAAGGCGTCAGCCGAACGTTTGGCCCGACCCGCGCCGTTGATCACGTATCCTTTGCCGTTCAGCCGGGCGAATTGCTGGGACTGATCGGGCCGAACGGTGCAGGCAAGAGCACGCTGTTCAATCTGATTGCGGGCGTAATGTCGCCATCTGGCGGGAAGATTGCGCTGGACGGCACAGATGTGACCGGTTGGAAATCGTATGACATGGCGCGGGCCGGCGTCGGCCGCACCTTTCAGATTCCAAAACCCTACCGGCAATTATCCGTCATTGAGAACGTGATGATCTCAACCTTTCTGCGCGAGCGGTCGACGGTGGGCGCGCGCGAGCTGGCGGACGTGACGCTGAGCGATCTTGGACTGGCGCCTTATCGCGACCGGCCGGCGAGCGAATTGACGGTCGGGCTCTTGAAGCGGCTGGAAGTCGCCCGCGCGCTCGCGATGCAGCCGAAGCTCGTGCTGTTCGATGAGATCATGGCCGGCCTGACCCCGACCGAGGTCGGTGCCATGACGGAGATTGTCGCTGGCCTGCCGGCGCGCGGGATCACCGTGGTCTGGGTCGAGCATGTGCTTTACGCCATCATGAAGACGGCAACGCGGATGGTCGTGATCAACCGCGGCAGCGTGATCGCCCAAGGTGCGCCGGCGGAAGTGGCGCGCGATCCGGCCGTTGTCAAAGCCTATCTCGGCGAGGAGATGCAGCTTGCTTGAGGTCAAAAACCTCGATGCGTTCTATGGCGCGGTGCAGGTGCTGCACGGCGTCAACCTCGTTGTGAACACCGGTGAGATCGTGGGCCTGGTCGGCGCCAATGCCGCCGGCAAGAGCTCGCTGATGTTTTCGCTCGCGGGTTTGCGAACCGCCTGCCGCGGTCAGGTGCTGCTGAATGGCGCGTCCATTCAGGCGTTCGCGCCGTGGGAGCGGCCGTCCAAAGGCCTTGTGCTGGTGCCGGAGCGGCGGCGGCTATTTCCTTTCATGACCGTGCTTGAGAATCTCGAAGTCGGCGCCTATGCCCCGGCGGCGCGCGCCGTGATCTCGCAATCTCTCGAGGCGGTATTCGCGTTGCTGCCGACACTCTCGGAGCGGCGCAGCCAGATCGCGGGTTCGATGAGCGGCGGCGAACAGCAGATGCTTGCGATCGGCCGGGCGCTGATGGCGCGGCCGCAAGTATTATTGCTCGATGAGCCAACCGAAGGGCTCGCACCGATCTTCGTAAAGCTTCTATTTGACCTGATCGTCGATCTGCGCCGCCAGGGTCTCACGATCCTGATCGTCGAGCAGAACGTCCACCATGTGCTCCGGACGGCGGACCGTGCCTATGTGCTCGAAAACGGCCGGATCGTCATGGAAGGCGAGGGCCCCGCACTCCTCAAAGACGAACGGCTCAAAACGGCCTATTTAGGACTCTAGTGATGATCACCGATATCCACTGCCATTATGTTCCGGACCCATTCTTCAAGTTCGCGCAATCGCGTCCCGAATTCGCGATCACGATCAAACGCCGCGAGGGCGACGCGGTCGATCTCGATATCAGAGGCATGCATTTCGGCCTAAACACGACTTTCTTCGACATGGAAAAGCAGGTGGAGCGGATGCAACGTGACGGCGTCGAGCGCGTGATGCTGTCGCTGGCGACGCCGTTCATCGACTATCATCTCGACCCCGCGCTTGCTGTCGAGGCAGCCATCGTCTTCAACGATGGATTGGCGGCGGCGATCGCGCCGGATCGGTCACGTTTCGGCGGCTGGGCTTTGTTGCCGATGCAGGACCCGAAAGCGGCCGCGCGCGAACTGCGCCGTTGTGTCCGCGATCATGGTTTCATCGGCGGCCATATTGCCTCCAACGTGCGCGGCCTTTATTTGAATGACAGCGGGTTTACGCCGATTTTCCAGGCCGCGGTCGATCTCGGCGTTCCCTTGTTCGTGCACCCGGCCGATCCCCTCGGCAAGGACCGGACGCGCGATTACGAACTCACGATCGTCGCAGGCTATCTGTTCGACAGCACCATCAACATTCTGAAAATGATCTGTTCGGGTTTTCTCGACCGCTGGCCAACGCTCAAACTCGTCTGTGCCCACGGAGGCGCGTTTAGCCCTGCTTTGCGTGCCCGCATGCAGCGCGAGGTCGATACCAACGCTCAGCTCAAACGTACCTTGAACAAGCCGGTCGGCGATTATCTGCGCCAGCTTTATGTCGATTCCATCTGCTTCGAGCCGGCGATGCTGCGTTATGTGGCGGAGGTAATTCCGCCGGAGCAGATCATGCTGGGGAGCGACGCGCCGTTTCCGCTCGGCGAACCGCACCCGGTGACCTTCGTGCGCAACGCGCTACCGGCCGAGCTGACCAAACTCGTGCTGGAAGACAATTTCGAACGGCTGATCGGAGGCTGACATGGACATCAGGCGTATCTGGCTTTGCAAGGACGTCGTGTTGGCCGAGGGCGGCTTGCCCGCGCTCAAACCCGTCACGCGGGTTGCGGCCTGCGCGGTGATTGCGAATCCTGCGGCCGATCAGGCGCTGGACGATCTTTCCGAGCTCGTTGGCTTTGGGGCCGATCTCGGTGCGCGGCTGGTCAGGGAGGCGCTGGCCTTATTGCCCGCGCCGGCTATTTGCTACGGCAAGGCCGCGATTGTCGGCACGTCGGGCGACATCGAGCATGCGGCCGCAATCCTGCATCCGCGAATGGGCAAGCCGATGCGCGAGGCCATCGGAGGCGGGCAGGCGATCATTCCGTCGAACGTGAAGATCGGCGGCGTCGGTTCGGTGATCGATATTCCCTTGAGCCACAAGGACGACGTCTGGGCATTCGATCAAATTGACACGCTCAGCGTCATGGTTCCCAATGCGCCCCGGCCCGACGAGATCGTGGTGATCGTCGCACTCGCAGATGGCGGTCGTCCGCGTCCGCGCGTTGCGAAGTCGGGCGCCGTGCCGCCGACGTTAGCTGTTTAAAGTTTTGGAGTTATCATGACCAGGAAACCCTCCTTTCAGGCCTCGCCCACCAATCCGAACATCCAGGAAATCCAGACCGAGCCGGAACGGCGGGTGGACATGCCCTATGCGCCGGCGATGCGGGTCGAAAGCCCCTGCGGATTGTTGTTCATTTCCGGCGCCACGCCATCGCCGCTCTATCACAAGCATCCGCACGTCATCTCCGAACACGATCATCCGAACCGGATCGAAGATCAAACCCGCCGCGCGATGGAAACCATCAAGACCATTCTGGAGCACGAGGGCCTGACCTGGACCGATGTGGTCAAGGTGACGAAGTACCTGACCGACATCCGCGACCAGGACGGGATGGTCGCCGTGCTCAAGGAATATTTCGGATCGTGGACGCCAGCGAGCACGACGATCTGCATCAATCAACTCTCGACGCCTGGCGCCCGCATCGAACTCGACATGATTGCGGCATTTCCACCGGCGAAATGAGCGGGGATGCCGGTTTCAGTGCCGTTTCCATGCCGTTGCCGAAAGCCTAGCCAAGTCCCGCATGCGCCCATCACCGGCACGAACCCCGCCGTTTGCTGTTCTGCAAGCGGCGACAGGCATACGACTAGGACCACCGAGGTTCGACACCTTTAAAGCCAAAGCCCTTCTGGCCGTTGAACCACTTCACCGTACCCGTCGCCACGTCCGCACTCCCTTTTAATCGAGCCCTATTAGAGCGGCGAACCGCGAGACCGGCAAGCGAAAAGCCGCCGAGCTGGCCCGGCGGCTTCAGGTTGCGAGATCGGACATCAGGCCGTGCGGTACTCTTTCGCTTTCAGGGGTGGGTGTAATGGATAGTGAATTTATAAAAGAGCGTGCCGCGTATTGCCGTTTTGCTTCCTCAACGAGTGCGAGTGCCTGCTTGGCCTCTCGTGCTTCGGCTTCGGCCGCTTTCCGTACCCGACCTTGTCAGCCATGGTTGACCCCCGAAGTTCCGCTCGCAGGAGCTCTCGTGTTTTCGCTATCTTTAAAGATCAGTTGGAAATGTTTTCCGGCATGCTGGTCGCGAACGCTCTGTATTTCGGTAGAATCCGCGATGCGCGCGCACTACCGGACATTTCCATTAGTTGAAGCTGAGAGATGATGGCTTCCAGCGCGGTGACCCTCTTCACCTCACCGTTGAGCGTGAGCTTGACTTGCGAAAGCAGAAGCCTGTCGATCAGGTCGACGCCGCTTTCTGCGCGTTTCAGCTTTTTGGGCGGATTGCCGCTCTGGCCCTTTTTCCACCTGGTCTCCAAGGGAGGTCGGCCATATCCTACTTTGTAGTCATCTGGCGGCGGAGTGGTCATGAGCCCTTCCTCCGCTTCGCTTTTACGAAATCGAAGGTCTCGCCGAACGAATTTAGAGCCTTGCGCCCCGTCATTCGCTGCCAACGCTCGATTGCCGCGTCCACGTAGAGCGGATCGAGCTCGATGCCGTAACATCTTCTGGCCGTTCGTTCAGCGGCAAGGAGGGTCGTTCCGCTTCCTAGGAAAGAATCCAGCACGATGTCGCCAGGCCGCGTACAATCTAAAATCGCGTCCGCAACCAAACGGATGGGCTTTACTGTCGGATGCAAATCCGTGTTCCGCTGGGACCCCTTCCGGGCGAACGAGTTGGCACCGGCGTAATGCCAAACGTTGCTCCGATTGCGGCCGAACCGACCCAGCTGGATATTGTTCTGGTGTGGCTCTTTTCCGTTCCGAAACACGTAGATGAATTCGTGCTGAGACCGGTAGAGTGACCCCATCCCGGCATTGCTTTTTGCCCATACACATACGTTGACAAGATCGCAGCCAGAGACTCGGCCCGCGGCCAGGATCTCCGTCATATGCCGCCAGTCCATACAGGCGTAGATGAGGCTGCCAGGTGCGCAGTGAGCGCGGAGCGATGTTAGGCTACGGTTCAGGAAGTCTACAAATTCCTCCGGGTTCATTTCACCGACGGCCATCGGGAATTCACGGTGCGTCGTGCGCCCCTTGCCGCTAGCATGTCCGTGAATCCTGACATTGTAGGGGGGATCTATTATGGCTGCCGTAGCTTTTTCATTATTCAACAGAGAAGCAAACGCTACTTCCTCCAGAGAGTTGCCACATCGGAGACGATGAGCATCGAGGTGCCATAGGTCGCCGAGCATCGATGTAGGTGGTGCTGCTGCGACCTCGAACTCGTCCGCTGCGTCGACGGCATCATCTTGGTCGAGAGATTGGATCCGAAAGTCAATTTCAGGAGTTTCGAATCCGGTGGCTTCGAGGTCGAATTCGAGCGCAGGGACAGACAGCTCCTTAAGAATCGTGGCGACCTTGTTGTCGTCCCAGGAGGATCTGTCAGTGAGCTTATTGTCGGCCAACATGTACGCTTTTCCCTGTTCTTCCGTGAGGTCATCACGAACAATGACAGGGATAGTGGGCAGCCCCAGCAGTAAAGCGGCCTCCCGCCGGCCATGGCCGGCCAGAATCCTCTTATCCTTGTCGGCAACTACGGGCGCGGTATATCCGCTTCGCTGGATACTCTTCGCGATGGCGCGTATTTGGGGCCTGGAGTGCTTGCGGGGGTTTTCTGGGTGAGGAATGAGCTCGGACGGAGACAGCATGACAAATCTGTCATGCACCTCTTCCACTTTCCCTGATGTGGCGTCGAGTTTTAGGTTTTGAGTATCGCCCACGGCAGCCTTCCATCTCAAGAGACGTGCCGCGAGATTGGCGTTTTAATCCGCTAAATCAATGGAATTGAATTCCTGTCATTTGGTGCTGATTAAATTCCACGTCTTGCCCGGATGCTCAGGTGTCGCCGGACCTCCTTCCGAAGTGTTTCCAGCCTTGGATCGCCGGCTGCATCGAAATATCTGCCCCAACCTTTAGTTGGATCAGTTCTTGTTCCCCGTTCCGGAACAGGCCATGCCATCCAAAATCGCTCGGCTGCGGCATAGGCCTTTCGCTTCGAGGGGAGTGGGTTGTTCCGTTCAACAAAAAACGCGATCACTTCCGCGATGATGGCTGCACAAACGTATTTGGCAGGCATGATGCCTGGCAAGAGTGGCTTACCTGGTCCGGATAAGACTTTGCCGTTCTTCCCAACCAATAGAGGCGATCTGCAAGCTTCTGCTGCAAAGCCTGCGAATTTCGAAAGTTCGGCGCCTAAATGCTGCAGGTAGTCATTCGACTCGAGCTTTGAGTTTGTTACCAAGAATCCGGCCACGGCAGGGTCTCTAAAGAGATTCTGCAACTCGATGGCGAGGCTCGCAGTTCGAGCCAAAGAGTCCCACATTTGCTTTCGCGCAGGCCACATCTGATCGATGCTGTTCTGAGACCGCACATCGAAAGACCAGTTCGAAAGTACCTTCGATAACCAAGAGGGTACGGGGTCTACAATACATTTTGCGACCTCGTGCATTTTGACCAGATGGGCTGCTCTTGCCTCTTGCTCCGACAGCTGGTGCGCCGCACTGCTCATAATAACTCCAAATGGCCATAGACCGGTCGGGCCCCTATGGGCCCTCGTGTTTCTCCAGAAGAGCAACCTGCCGCGATTTGTGTCGGATTTGAAGAACTGGCCGCTTGTTGCGCACCAAATTCGCGTAATGGAACGTTTATGGAATGGCCGCTAATGGAGCAAGCGGACAAACCTTCAATTCGGCTCGCCGGCGGGTGTGAAGGTTCGCACGACCTCGTAGACGCTGGGTTCAAATTTGGCGGTCGTGAGCGCTTCCTGAAGAAATGGAAGTGGGGCAGGGTCCTGACGCGTCGCCTGATAATCATCGATGCTTTTCGCAGAAATTGTGGTCATAGTTTCAGAGAGGGGTCGAGATAAGGCCGGAGCTACGTTGCTGGTGGGGGACCGGACAGCATATCGAGGCTTCCCGTCTTGTGGCCTGGGCTGAAGCTCCGTGCGAAACCAGCCTCGGTCGCCGGATGGGCGGCCCGTCGGCGTGTTTCGTTCACATTCAAGTAGCTGCCTTGGGTGGGTTGCGGAATCCGATGGCCAGCCGGTTATAGGCATTCATCAGCCCGATCGCGATCGTCAGGTCGGCCAGTTCCTTTTCAGAGAATGCTGCCGACGCAGACTCGAATTCGCCATCCGGTATAGCGGTGTCGGCGACGCGCGTGACTGTTTCAGCCCAAGCCAGAGCCGCACGTTCGCGTGAGTCGAACAGGGAGCCTGCCTCGCGCCAGGCAGGGATGAGCACCAGCTTTTCGACGGCCAATCCGCCCTTAAGCAGGTCGCGCGAATGCATGTCGATGCAATAGGCACAGCCGTTGATCTGCGAGACGCGCAGATAGACCTGATTGACGAGCTGAGCGGGCAAATTCGATTGCGCGATATAGGCGTGAACGCCGCCAAGGGCCTTTACGCCGGCCGGAGCAATGGTGGTGTAGTTCAAACGTTGGGTCATGGGACATTCCTCAAGGTCGGGTTAGATAACGCCAGCGTTTAGGTCGGACCAACTGGCGGGCGGATGACTGGGCGGATTCACCACACAACGAAGCTGGTGCGAAACGCGACCGGCGCTGGTTAGAAGAGTTACGCGAACGCGAGCACGTCCAAAATCGGCCGACGCGGCTTCTGCGGCCAATTCGCCTCCGTCGGATAGCCGACGGCAACGAGGAGTGCCGGGACCTCATTATCGCTGAGACTAAACTCACGTGACACGCCGACCGGATCAAACCCGATCATCGGCGTAGTGCCCAGACCCATCGCCTGCGCGGCGTGAATCAGTCCGCTTGCGCCAAAGGTCGCCGATCGAATTGCCTCATCGCGCTGGGTCTGAGGCTTCTCGAAGTAAAGCGATTTTGCTGCGGCTTCCCAGCCCGGCACCATCTCGACAGGCATGAAACCTGCCGCAACCGAGCCCGCCAGTCGATCAGCCATCACGTCAGCCACGGCCAGTTCACCGACCATGATGAAAGTGACGGCAGCTTCGGTAACCTTGGGCTGATCAGCCGCAACCGCCCGCAGCCTTGCTTTGGCTTCCGGCGACCGCACCGCTATAAAGCGCCAATTCTGCAGGTGGAACGCGGTCGGGGAGAATGTCGCCAGGCGCACCAGCTCACTAATTTCATCGTCGGGGATGCTTTTCGACGCATCGTAAAGGTTGGTGGTTTTCTGGCGCTCGATCGCTTCAATCACAGACGTATTCATCGCAATATTCCTTTCCTTTAGCTGAGCATTGTTTCGTGGATCGGGGCCGCGGGCGTCTTCGGACGTTGCAGCGCATGAAATTTGATCAAGGGAGATCGGCGGCCGTGACACGCAGCACTGCCGCGCCGGTGGTTCGGCGCTCTTCGAGATCATGGTGAGCTTCAATTAGCTGGCTAAACGGATAAAGATTGCTCGGATCGACCTTGAGAATTCCCGTCGCGATTGCGTCGAATAGGTCGGCTGCGGCGATCGCCAAATCTTCTGCAGTGGACGTATAGTGAGGGAGAATGGGCCACGTCAGATATAGCGCGCGTGGTGCCAACTCGAATGGGTCCACCGGTTCCGGGAACCCAGACGCCTTCCCGAATTGCACAAGCGTTCCGCGCGGCTTAAGAACTGCCAGCGACCCACGGAACGTGTCCGCCCCGACGGAGTCGAAGACAGCTGCCACGCCATTGCCTGCGGTGAATGCAAGCGCTTCGGCGACGAAGTCTTCGGAGGAATAATTGATGACGTGGTCGCAGCCGGCATGACGTGCAATCTTCGCCTTAGCGTCGCTGGACACCGTGCCGATCACCTTTAGGCCAAGTGCTTTCGCCCATTGAACGAAAATCTGGCCTACACCACCCGCTGCTGCATGATACAGAACGGTGTCACCGGGTCGGAGCTCGAGCACCTCTTTGAGCAGATAGCGAGCGGTGAGCCCCTTTAGAAAGGCGCTCGCTGCC